>Ga0187833_10000939_pt1 | contig 34240 bp, 29 predicted proteins | sample ETNtaG_37_FD_167968 | JGI IMG/M metagenome (GOLD analysis project Ga0187833, IMG submission 167968) | Marine microbial and viral communities from oxygen minimum zone, Eastern Pacific Ocean - ETNP2014_SV_400_PacBio MetaG (Illumina Assembly) | ecosystem: Environmental > Aquatic > Marine > Hypoxic...
CCCTTTCATCTCTCCTCCTGTACTAGTAACCAAACTGAGTGACCACTCGCCTACCTTTTTCAGGTCGTTAGATTACGGCGAAACAGGTCATGAACCCGCTCCCAGTGTTTCTCGGCAGCTTCCCTGTTGTAGCGTTCGCCGCCGGGTGGCGCGAAGCCATGGAGCGCATCTTCCATAAAATCAATCCGGTAGTTGACGCCGGCGTCGGTGAGCGCCTTATCCATGACATCCATCTCTTCGGGCGTTGCGGTAGGGTCATTATTTGCCCAGCCGAAGTAAACTTCACCCTGGATCTTGTCGAGATTTTTATGTGGTGAATCATCCTTATCAGAAACAAGCCAGGCACCATGAATGGATGCAACTGCCGCAACCTTATCTGGCATATTCTGTGCTAAAGACAAGACCAGTGGGCCGCTCATGCAGAAGCCAACCGCACCGATTTTTCCAGCAGAATCCGCCTTGTCATTCTTTTCTGCGAATTCAAGCATGGCCTTGGTATCGGGCAGGATCCTTTCACCATTTACCGTCTTCATAAATTCCATGCGGTCATGCATATCATCATCGCTAATACCAAACTCCCGGTACGGGCTGACTCTATAGTAGAGGAAAGGCATCAGGACATAGTACCCGGCGCTGGCCAGCCTAGATGCCATATCCTTCAAGGCGGGACGTATACTGGGAGCGTCCATCAGGTATAGAACAATTGGGTAAGGACCGCCCTCCTCAGGGTGAAACTCAAAGGTTGTCATGGTGCCGTCTATCGTTTCGATCTCATGCTGCCGCTCGATCATAAGAACCTCCTCTGGAATTGCGTTCATGGTAACAGTGCATACCCCGGTGCATAAGGGTCTAATACCTAAAGAGTGCTGACTGCTAACACGCTCAACGATTTTGCAATTATACTTCTGGCTGGAAAACAGGGGGAATTATCTATGTCTATAAAAGTTATTGGTGCGGGATTTGGCAGAACAGGAACCTTGTCGCTAAAACTGGCGCTGGAGAAATTGGGATTTGACAAGTGTTATCACATGTTTGAAGTGATGGAACACCCGGAACATATACCAGTCTGGGCCAGGGCACACCAGGGAGAAGCTATTGACTGGCAGGCACTTTTCGAGGGTTACCTCGCCAGTGTTGACTGGCCATCCTGCAATCTCTGGCGTGAGCAAATGGCACAGTATCCCGATGCCAAGGTCATTCTCTCCACACGGGATCCAGAACGCTGGTACACCAGTGTCATGAACACGATATACCCGTCGAGCTCAGGGTTAAGAGATTCTGAAGACGAAAATATGGCACGCTTTGGGCGCTGGGCTTGTGAGATCACCTGGGACGGGGTATTTGATGGCAGGATGGATGATAAGGATCACTGCATCAAGGTTTTCAAAGCACATGAAAAATCAGTGATCGATACGGTTCCGAGGGATAAGCTGCTGGTATTCCAGGCAGATCAGGGGTGGGAGCCACTTTGTGAATTTCTTGGCTGTGAGCTGCCGGAAGAAAGCTACCCACACACCAATACGACGGATGAGTTCCTGGCAAGCAGAGGAGAGTAGGGTGGAAATATTCAAGTTGACTTTGAACAAGCCATGTCAGGACGGCTGACCGGAAAAACAGCGCCAAATTTTCCCAGGGCAGATTTCTTAATCCAGAAGAAGTAGCGCATATTGCCGTGTATCTGGGCAGTCACGAATCAGACGGCATGACCGGACAAGCGATAACACTCTCCGGGAGCATGCGGATCGTGTAACGTGCAATGGATATCAGTTGGCTCCGGCCCCCAGAAAGCTATCCATCTTTCTATTTTTTGTAATTTTACAACATAGGAGGCGACGCTTTCACACCCTTACGGAATTTTCAGGCGAGAGGCAGGTTTTCAAGAAAAGTGCGTTTGTTTGTGGTACTTATACCCGTTTCGAATCCGAGACCGTGATTTATGAACAGCAGCCCCGGCGCCTGGATGTTAATTTACTGTAAGCCAAAGCAGACCTTTTTGTTTGGCAAGCGGGGCAAAAGAATGAGAAAACCAAATCTCTGGAATCTGTTCGGCGGTCATATCGATGCGGGGGAGACATTTGAAGAAGGTGTGGTGCGGGAACTCAAAGAGGAGGCCGGTATCTCTCCTGCCGATCATATTGGGAATCTCCCCGGCGGGGAGGCGTTTGTCCAGATGGGTGAGGTAAGTGGTATTCGGGAAATGCGCTATTTTTTGATGGTGACCAATGAAGAAATATCACCAACTCTGGATAATGAGCACAAGGCTTACGGCTGGTACCACTTTGACGATCTCCCGGATCGTGTCAATCGCCCCACCGAAGTCGCTATTAGCATAGGGTTGTTCATGAAGGCCATGAACCATGTGTAATTGATGGCGATACCGGCAACACTAATATTCAATGCTGTAGAAGGGGCGACCTGGGAAGAGAAAGCAGAGAGTCGAATCTAATGTCACTGGTTCTGGCAGGTTTGCTAAACAATTGCATGCGAAGCGCTCAAGCGCCACAAGGAGATGGAGAACCTGGTGGCAGCAGTGTGGACAATTTATATTCATGATTACGAGGGACTAATAATTGAATCAATCCATAGTGACCAGCGAGACATCGAGTAATCCTCCACATTCGGTTGATGAACTGACCCTCGACTGGTTGCAGGCAGCAATGGGCACCCACCTGAGTGGAGCTGAGCTCACGGGGTTCGACGCAACTATTATCGGTGTTGGCGAAGGATTCATGGGGCAACTAGCGAGACTGCAGTTGTCGTTTTCGGGAGAAGGCGGAGAAGCACCGAAGTCCATAATAGCGAAATTCGCATCCACTAACACTGAAACCCGCGAAAGGGCCAAAGATCAGAATCTCTACTACCGTGAGATCTGCTTTTATCGGGATCTTGGTCAGAATGTCGGTATTTCAGTACCTGTCTGCTACTTCAGCCTTTTCCTGGAGGAAAGTAATCACTTTGTCATGCTACTTGAAGACCTTGCACCAGGCGAAGCAAGTGACCAGGTTGCCGGTACTGACAAGGAGACCTCACGAGAAGTTATAGAGCAGTTTGCCAGGCTGCATGCCAAATGGTGGAATGATGACAGTCTTGAGGAATACGACTGGGCAAAATGGCTGATTAGTGAGATTCCCATGGAACAAGGGCTTGCATTGTTGAAGGCGAGTATCAGCGAGGCAGAGGAAACGGGTAAATTTGACGCCTACCCTGAAATGAAGCGATTAATGTACCTGCTTCCACCACTCTTTCGGATGGAACCGGCTCCCCCCCACCCCTTTTCTCTTGCTCATGGGGATCTGCGTTCAGACAATATTATTCGACCGACGGCTGCAGGAGGGAGGTTTGCAGTTATCGACTGGCAGTTGGCGGGGAAGGGTGATCCGGTCAACGATATCGTACGCTGGCTGGTACAGAGTATCTCCGTTGAGGACAGGAGAGAAACTGAACAGGAACTGCTTAAGCTCTATCATGACCGGTTAATCGAACATGGCGTGGAGGGATATAGCTACAGGGCGTTCATAAACAATTACAAGATCAATATCATTGTCGTGTTTCTCATGTTCTCCATGTCCATGGATGGTGTTGATCAGACACCTGAACGTGCCAAGGCACTGTTTCACCAGTTCTATGCCAGAGTTGATGCGGCACTGGTAGACTGGGAGATCGAGAAGCTGCTCAAGGTACTGCCGTATATGATCCCATTTATTAAAATCAGCACCTGGCTGAAGACAAAACTAAAATTTTAGAAGATACGGCTCAAAGCAGCCTGGAGACTTGATAGATGCCAGAATCCACCAACGCCATGATGCACAAGATTGGACGGCTGCATATTTTCCTGTGCGGTATCCCCGCGATTGGTGAGTCGATCGCACGAGCCTACAGTTGGTGTATGGCATTCTTCCCCTGGTTGGGTGGTGTTCGTAAGACCGAATCCATAGTCGAGACTAAACAGCACCTGGTGGAGGCCGGAGAGCAGATGGGCTTCCCCTTTCAGTTCTCAGATATCGAGGGGGACCGATTTATTCTTGAATTGCCCTTTTGCCCCTATGGATTCACTGAATCCATGCATCAGCGCCCCTGTGACACGGCCATGGACATGGACCGCGTAATGCTGCGGCGTTGTGGAGCAGAGATGAAGATCACCCAGACTATTCCAGAAGGAGCCGAGTGCTGCCGGATGGAGATCGTACAGAAGTCGGCGCCGGTCGGGAGCTAGGTAGCCTGTTTTCTGGGCAGGGTGACTTCGATTTCGACTCTCTGTTTATCCATTGCAAACAGGTTCACACGCAGGAACATCCAGGCACCGAGCATTTCCATCCCCTCTTCGACGGCGGTCGCAAATCCGTATTCAAGTGAATCTTCATCCATATCTTCACTCAGTAGCTCTACACCCAGGGCACCAGATACGTATAAGAGGCCAGATATGACAAATAGAATTGCCAGTCGACGTTCCAGCGACAACAGGAAGGGAATGAATAGCACACCAACTACAGCGACTAGAATTGCGCCGGGAATCGCCCAGTTAATGTCAATAGCTGTATTCAGGGACTCGTGCATGCCAGCCACTTCATCCACGGCAAGGATCAAAAATCCCAGGCTCAGAAAGGTCCAATGTGCCTGATGATCCATCTTTTTCTTACTGACAACATGGAGCACAAAAGCACAGTTCAACAGCAAAAAGCTCGAATACCAGGTTGGGATATTGTTTTCTTCATCCAGGTGGAACAACTGCTGAACCAGCCAGGGTATTTCTTCAATCTCAAGGTGGTAATAGTTCAATCCACAGTGAATTAGTATGAGACTGACGATTACCGCCAACAGTAGCTGGCAGTATTCCTGAGGTAGAATCACAAGCTCGAAATGATGGTCAGACATGATCTCGTCCTCTGATATCTTGATTTACAGCCCCTTTATTTCTCGCTCGATGTCCTCGAGGTTACCCTCACAAAAACTGGCAATATCTCTGTCCATACCTTGAATATGATGTACCAGCCAACCAGTCAGGAATTCGAAAAGTTCAGTTGGACTTAGATTGCCCTGCCTGAACATTTCTTTTTTATCGGCTACTTGCTGAGCAAGCACTTTATGTACATGTTTGTGGATGTCTAATGAAGGGTAGTTGCAGGCAACCATGACAGCCTCCTCACGTTTGAAGTGATATGCCACATAATCCAGCAGTTCATCAAGCACTAGTAGGTTGAGCTCATCAGACTGTGTATCACTTTTGCTGATATCCTTACATTTAGAAAGAATGCCGAAGAGGTTCTCATGATCGGCATCGATTGCTTTCACACCGATAGCCAGCAGACCCATGGCTTCAGTGGGCGTGGAGTTTGAAACCTTTTGGATTTGTTCTTCCAGGCTGGTGTTGGCCAGAAGTAGCTGTACTCGCCGAATTAAATCCTCCCTGAGGTACGGCTTGTCAAGCATGTTGGAAGTGAATCTGCCCTGAGTGCCATCCTCCGTTATCCCTCCAGCATAGCCAGTGGTTAATAACACTTTTAGGTGAGGAGTATTTGCTGTTGCTATTTCTGCAAGCTCGTAACCATTTGTATTCCCTGGCATAACAATATCGCTGAACAAGAGGTCAATGTGATCCTCTTTAGAGAGTATCTTCAGCGCCTCATCCCCATCTGTTGCCGTGAAAACCTGGTAGCCTTCGCGTTCCAGGATCAGGCGCGCTATCTTGAGTATTTCAGGCATGTCCTCGACAACAAGGATTCGCTCTTTGCCCTTTTGTGTTGTTCCAGTCAGCTCAACCACTTTGGTCCCACCCACTTCTGTTAAGGAGTGATTTTGACAAATCCACTATCTGTGCGCCAGTTCAAATGTTAGTGTTTCTTCATAGCAGTGCCTCCCGGCAGTACCTTTGGTGACTCATAGCATTGGATTGAAAATACCCATTACCACTTCTACCAAATAGGGAACAGATATGGAATATGAATGCTTGATATACAGTGTCAGCAATAATGTGGCAACGCTCACGCTGAATAGACCCGAGCGTCTCAACGCCCTTGGCGGAACATTGCGCGAGGACATTTATGATGGACTTATGACGGCGCACAATGATGAAAGTGTCCGAGTAATAGTGATAACTGGAGCCGGCAGGGGATTCTGCTCTGGTGGTGATGTAAAGGCGATGAACGAAAGAAACAAAGAGAAAGCCGGGTCCGCGCTGGAAGATAAGATAGACCCATTAAGGGATCAGATAGTCCTGGCACTACGTGATACACCAAAACCGGTAATCGCGGCGGTTAACGGCCCGGCAGCGGGTGCCGGTATGAATCTGGCATTGGCATGCGATATTCGAATAGCATCCAGCGCTGCCATTTTTGGTGAGACATTTGTTAAACGAGGCCTTCATGTTGACTGGGGCGGGACCTACTTCCTGCCGCGTCTTGTGGGTATGGCCAGGGCCTGTGAAATGATTTTTACAGGCGAAACAGTAGACGCGGAAACTGCCCTCGAATACGGCATTGTAAGTCAGGTTGTCTCACCAGATGACCTCATGGATACCGTGGGGGATTTGGCTGGCAAGATAGCAGCGGGTCCTCCCATTGCGATCCGCCTCGCCAAAAGAGCCATGTATAAAAGCCTTGATAGTGATTTGCGCGGTGCATTGGAATTCGAAACCTACGCGCAAAATATCTGCGCACAAACAAAGGACTCTAGAGAGGGCATCAGGGCGTTCGTAGAGAAACGGGCGCCTACATTCAATGGCACCTAGCATTTAGTCGAGAATACTGAAATTCACCGTTTGACGCTTTCCCATGGATTGAGGTGTGGTAGAGTCGGAGAATGAGTCGCGCTACCCTGGAGCCAACTCACATCACTTAAGGGATATCGCTCCGTCACTGCTGCGCCAGACCATATAAAAAAGGGTAAAGGCATGCCCACTAGACAATATCTGTACCTGGTACTGGCAGTCCTGGTTTCGCTGATGAGCCCGGCGGTCCCTGCGGCCTTTGAAAGTGAAAATCAGACCAGCGATGTGTTCAGGCTTTCTATTGCAGAATTATTGCGAGTAGAAGTCATTACAGCTTCCAAAAGTATTGAATCACGATGGCAATCCCCTGGAATTCTTACCGTATACACGGCTGAGGAAATCGCCCTATTCGGTGGCAGAGATATGGGTGAAGTTCTGGCAAAAATTCCCGGGTTGGAGACGTTTGATTCTCTCCATACAGGGAGGCACCGACTGACCATCCGGGCAGACCAACCCAGGATCAACAACAACCACGTGCTGATGCTGTTGAACGGCACGCCTCTTAACCGCGAGAGCTATACGGGAGGGATCTGGACCCAGGCAATGCTACTGGCTATACCATTGCCTATCATAGCGAGGATTGAAGTCGTCCGTGGCCCGGGTTCCGTTTTGTACGGAACAAACGCTTTTTCTGGTGTCATCAATATTATTACGAAAGAAGTGGTGGATGCGGCAGACACGGTAAGTGTGGGTGTCGGGAATCACGATACCAGAAGTATAGATCTAGCCGGGTCTGCTGTGATTCACGATTTTGATCTTGTTGGCTCGCTGAGTTATTACGATTCAGATGGCTGGCCGTTTCGAACGGTCGCCACAACGGGATCAGTGTTTAGAGATGATGCCCGTAGCGAGAACCTGAGTTTCATGGGAACTCTACGCAGAGGCGGTTTCTACGCTGCCGGTTACTGGGGTGAAGCGGATCAGTTCACCATAAGGGGATCGGAAGTAGAACCGGTTGCAGGGCGAACCGTCAATGAGAAGTACTTCCTTGATTTTGGCTACGAACACAAGTTAACCAATGGTTGGCGCATCAAGACAAATGTATCTCACGTTGGCGGGCGAACCGATCATCATGTGGTCGGCACTGGTAATAACCCTCTTCTAGTGATTTACAAAACGAATGACTCCAGGTTTGAATTAACAACACTGGGACCGTTGAGCGAAAGGCTGAAACTTCTCGTTGGCGGCACTGTTGAATGGCTTTCCGGCACCGTACCACCGCCCGCAGTTACTGTGCCCGACTGGAGCGACCAGTGGTGGAGTCTTTACGGGCAACTGGATTTTCAGATCGGGGACACCAGTTTTATCGCCGGAGGCCAATACAATAAAACAGAAGATGCCTCGGGAAGTTTTGTGCCACGTCTTGGTGTCATCCATCACTTCACCACCAAAACCGGGATTAAGGTACTGTTCAGCAGGGCATTTAGATCACCCTACTAGTTTGAAAGAAAAGGCGCCCTGGTATTTGGGCCAACAAAGATAAGTGGCAATCCCAATCTGAAGCCTGAATTTGTTAGTACCTACGATCTGCAACTCTTCTATACCAGTGAGAAAATCGAGGCGGCTATCACCGGATACCGCAATGAGCAGGAGGACCTTATTGTACGAACGACAGATAGTGTTACTGACATTACTTTCGAAAATCAGGGCAAGCTCATCATCAATGGGCTGGAGTTCGAAGTAAAGTACTTGATAGCGGACGCCTGGCAATTGAGTGGTTCCTGGACCTTCCAGAACAATGATGACCAGAACGACGTTGACGACTACACATTGCAGCCTCACCATATTCTAAAAGCCGGGGTGGCATATAATGCGCCACGGTGGACCCTTGGACTACACAATTCCTACTATTCCAGTTATACGGATAATGTTCTTCTGAATCCGGATCGCCTGGTACTGAATCCTTCGGCCAGCGCACACAATGAGCTTTTACTACATCTTTCTGTAACCTTGGCTCCGAAGCTAAAGCTGGATTTGTACATCGACAACCTGCTGGATGAAGACGTCTACCTGCCGGCGCAACTGGGCACCAGGTTCTTTGCCCAGAATACCCTGATGACGAAATCCGGACCCTCTTATCTTTTGAGGTTTTCACTAGCACTCTAATTATTGAGAAGGAGATGGTTTGATTAGAAATTTAATACCAGGAGTTTCAGAATTGAGGTTACAAAGCTGAACAACTGGAATGACAGGGCTAGTACCAGGAAGCTGCCGAGGCGATATGCGGCAGGTACGCCTTTACTGTGGCTGCGAGGAATGCTGTCGATTTCGATCCTCCTTTGCGCCGCTGTTCATGGTGAGCCAAAAGCCTTTCATGAGTACGATGTCAAGGCAGCATTCCTGCTGAATCTTCCTGAATTTGTCACCTGGTCGGAGGAGGCGAGCCCCTCTCAGCAGTTTAACCTTTGCATCCTGGAAGATAACCCGTTCGGCGTCCGACTCAGGAACCTGGAGGGACAACCTGTTAAGGGGAGACCCTTGCAGGTTAAGAGTATGAAGCAGGATGATGACCTCCTGGGGTGTTCTCTCATCTTCATCAGCCAGAGAACAAGCGCCCGTTTTTCAACCATCACAAAATCATTACCTCTCAGCGGAGCATTGACCGTGGGCGAGTCCCGCGCGTTTGTTAAAGCAGGTGGTGTCATAGGACTTGTGGTGCGGGAGAACAAGGTTCATCTGGAAGTCAGTATTCGCGCGGCCGAGAAAGCCGGCCTTTCGGTGGCGGGAGACCTTCTGGAACTCGCGACGGTTGTTGAAGCGTCCGGGGAGGTCTCAAGATGAAATTGTGGCCTGCTTCTCGCTCTTTGCGCTCCCGGCTGGCAGTGATAAGTATGATTTTTAGTTTGGTTGCACTGACCATCGCCGCTGGTTTTTATCTGACCAGGGACTATACCCGCGGTAAAGCGGAATTTCTGTATCGACTCACGATACTGACCCAGGTAACAGCGGACAATTGTCGTGCCTCTCTGGCTTTCAATGACAGAGGATTGTCGGAAAGTACCCTGGAAACCCTTGCTTCAGAGCCGGCCATTTTGCAGGCGGTACTCCTTGGCAGCGATGGTGATGTTGTCGCTTCTTATCCCAGCGATTTGGAAAATCCAGATATACCAGCTGATCTGGGCGGTGATGCAAGCCTGTTTCAGAAAGGGGTTCTGCATTTAAGTAAACCAGTCAAGCTCGGGGGCAGGGTCTTGGGGAAGTTATACATTCAGACGAGTGCCAAGGAATTGCAGGATCTTCTTGTGCAGGACCTGTTGGTTCTGCTGTTGGTTTCACTGGTTGCCACTGTCATTGCTGTGCTGCTGGCAAGACGTTTGCAGTTGCCAATCTCCGGCTCCATTCTGGAACTGGTGGATATGGCAGAACGGTTGCGAATGGATGAAGACTTCGTGCCAGAGCCATCGTCTGGTGAGACAAGGAGTGATGAAATTGGCAAGTTGGCTCGTGCCTTTATTGACATGTTTGCAGAGGTAAGAAGCCGGCAAATAGCGTTACAGGATAGTGAGAGTCGGCACAGGACCCTGGTTGAGGCGGCCCCATTTGGTATCCAGGAGATTGATTTGCAAGGACGGCTTATATCAATGAATTCAGCAGGGCTGGGCATGCTGGGAATGCCCGTAGAAAGTGAGTTAGAGAAGAAAGATTACCTGTCCATACTTGAGCCAGAGGACCGTGAAGCTGTCAGTCAACTATTTGCTGATGCGCTAAACGGAAAGGAGTCCGAATTTGACTTTAGTAAATGGGAAGATGGTAAGCAGACCTATATCGTTAGTCGTTTTGTACCGCTCAGGGATGACCAGGGACATGTCGATAAAATCATGTGGCTCACCCAGGACATGACACAAAGAGAAGCGCTACAAACCCAGTTACGAGAAGCCCAGAAAATGGAAGCAGTGGGCCAGCTCACTGGGGGTATCGCACATGACTTTAACAATATACTTACCGCAGTTCTTGGGAACCTGGATTTGCTTGAGATGGATGCCGCCCTTAGTGAAGAGAGTCAGGAGCGAATTACAGCTATTAACTTGGCGTCTCAGCGTGCGGCTGATTTGACTCGTCAGTTGCTGGGCTTCTCACGCAGAAACGTAATTCATGTCGAGAATACAGATATTAACCGTGTGATTTCCGGCATGGAGAACCTTATTGCCAGGTCCATAACACCTGAAATTAGTGTTGAGCTTCATTTTATAGAAGATCTCTGGTTAACAGAGGTCGATCCGGGAGACTTCCAGGACACGCTGCTAAACCTATCGCTAAATGCGCGTGATGCTATGGCGGGGCACGGTACGCTGACCATCGAGACAGGCAATACGGTGCTCGACGCTGACTATTGTGATCAAAATTCGGGTGCTAATCCTGGAGACTATGTGGAAGTGGCGATTAGCGACACGGGGACCGGTATCGACCAGGAAACTCTGGATCACATTTTTGAGCCCTTCTTCACAACGAAAGTGACTGGTAAAGGGTCTGGTCTGGGGCTGGCGATGGTGTTCGGATTCGTGCAGCGTACCGGTGGATCTATTAAGGTCTATACTCAGAAAGGTGTCGGCACGACTTTCCGGATTTTTCTACCTCGGATATTGGGGGATGATACAGCACCTAACGCAGGAGGTGACAACTTAGAAGAAATGCCCCGGGGAACGGAAACGGTTCTGGTTGTCGACGATGAGGCACAACTACGCAAGCTAATAAATTACCAGCTAATAAAGCTGGGCTACAAGGTGGTGACTGCTGGAAATGGTAAGGAGGCACTTGAGCGATTGGCTGAAGAGCATTCCATTTCCTTACTTCTCTCGGATGTCATTATGCCGGGCGGCATGAATGGGTATGAACTGGCTGAAATAGTGATGGAACACTCTCCGGAAATTAAAGTACTTCTTTCTTCAGGTTTCACTGAGAAAGCCACCAAGGATGGGGAACCGGAGTTTTCGAACCATAACATGCTGCGAAAACCCTATACTTACTTCGAACTTGCCCAGCGAGTGCGAGACGCAATTGACGACACGCAGAGATCGGTAGCCGGATAGCAATTTCTGGCTGTCGCAGCTTGCCTTTGTCAGAGAAAATAGATAATGATAATAGGTTGATCAAATCAAGGGATAACAATTATGGCGTTAGAAGAGGGAGAAGTCTGGGGTGAAGTAACCGACCGGAGCCTTGAAGTATTGCTGGAGCGAAAGGGCGTCCCTCGCACCAGTCGAGGCAGTATGATGAGTATTGCCGATGGTAAGAAGAAGCCAAAGAAACAGCCCGAGAGCGCTTTCTTTGCCATGAGCGCCGAGACGGTAGCGCGTTTTTGTCGCGGCTTTGCTGATATGAATCCCCTTTACCACAATCCGGGTTATGCAGCCCAATCACCCTGGGGGCGCATCATCGCTCCACCAGCGGCTCTTTGCTATGCGGAAACTACCAATGGCGCATCAGATGGATTTCCTGGGTGCCACACGATCTGGCGCGGCGTCGAGTACGACTGGAAGCGACCGATGTTTGCCGATGAAGTTGTTAAGTGCGTTACCTGTTTGAAGGATGCCAACATTATCAGGGACAGCAAATTTGCAGGTGGCATGGCGGCGGTACAGGACTACGAAACCAGGATAACAACGATGGAAGATGAATACATCGGAGCTTATCGAACTTCCTGGCACCGTTTCTCGCGCTCCAAGGCCAAGGAGTCAGGAAAATACGCTGACATCGAGCGGCATACCTGGACCGATGAAGAGCTGGATGCCGTATGGGCCGAATACCATGAACAGAATATGACGAATATCCAAGGTTCTGAGCCTCTATACTTTGAAGATGTGGAGGTTGGTACTCAGGTTCCTTACATCATCAAGGGCCCGGTCACACTGACCAGCAAAATAGCCTTCGAGATGGCCTTTGGTGCCATGGGCTGGTTCGTTGGTCACGAACTGGCACTTAAACTTTGGGAACGATCACCGAGGTTACCGATTCGAAACGAAGAGAATGTACCAGAGCCACCGGTGGCCATTCATTGGACCAATGAGCGCTGTGAAACCTATCTGGGGATGCCGGGCGCGTACGAAGCAGGTCACGAGCGACTCAACTGGCTGACACAGATGGCGAATAACTGGATTGGCGATCACGGCATTATTCGAAGCATGAATGTTCAGTTTCGCGGCTTTCATTGGCAGGGTGATGCCTGTCGCCTGCATGCTGAAGTTACCGGCAAGCGAGTCGTTGACGGTGAGAATATCGTTGATCTGAAGATATGGACCCAGAGTCATCCGCGTGATCAGCGCACAACAGACGGGCAAATGACCGTGCAGCTTCCATCCAAGGCAGAAGCTTAAGCCAGGTATCAGGCGGCAAAGTGATTCGGCGGCTAAGCTGTTTCTAAAAATGATGGATATTGCATGAAAGGGTAACAGGAAACACAAACTTGCCTAGATCATACGTAACACCCTGGACGCTGAGATTTTACAGGACGCTTCCTGGCAGTCCCATGTGGATAGGTATCAGTTTCGCGGCGATACTATTGCTGGTGTTTCTTGGTTGCAGGTTCCTTTTTGATGGAGGGATCAGGTCCTCCCCGGGTGATTTTCGACTGACAATAATTCATATTTTGCTGGTTGCATATTCAGCGTCTGCCTATGTATATCTGCTGTCGGCTGCAACCAGAGCAGCCACCGATTTGGCACCGGTTATCAACCATGAACCCCAGTGGCAGACAATAATCGATCGAGTTGGCACCCACCTATGGTGGGGTTTGGCGTGTGCAGGTTGTCTGGGGATCCTGGTAGATGTATACGCTACTGTTAATACAACCCAAGACTCTGATCCGTGGGTCTGGCAACAGACCAGTTTCGATGCCCGGTGGATGCGCGTGCTTGGGGTTCTCTTCTGTTGGTGGATGGGATGTTTTCTCTATGTACTGGTGGTGGAATCCATGCGTTTGTCCCAGCTGGCAGAAAGTATCGGCTCCATTGATTTGCTGGATCTGAGCCCCTACCAACCGCTCATAAATCAAGGTTTGACGAATGCATTGCTGGTGGTTGGCGCAGCTTCGTTTTTGTCACTTTTCCTTCTGGAACCTGGCTTTGTAGTATTGATGATCCAAATTTCGATCGTGTACGCCATATTTGCCTGGATCGGGTTGATGCTGCCGCTGCATGGTATTCGCAGCAAAATAAGGGCCGCAAAGGAAGAAGAGTTTGCCTGGTGTCAACAGGAGCTCAAGGTAGCTAGAACCCGTTTGAAATCCGGGGTCGGAGAAGCGCAATCAATTGCAGAAATGATCGCATACAGATCCATCGTTGAGAATATCCGGAATTGGCCCTTCGATAGTCCCTCCCTCACCCGTTTTTTGTTGTATCTTCTGATTCCAATCTGCTCAATGATTGGCGGTGCTCTCGTCGAACGCGGTCTGGATTTCTTCTTCCCCTGATTTTCGCCCCTTGAGTTGGGGGATCTTATGCAGCCAATCGTAGCCTGCTTGCTGCCGGCTAATCAGACTTTGATTTCTTCACCACCAACAGAACCCTTGTCAGATTCATAGTCGTATTCATATCCTTTTGAATCTAACATTCACTGGGCTTGGCCGCGCATAAACATGGTGGCAACGGCGGAGATCAGGGATAGGAGAGGGATCCACCAGTAGGACCAGTTTTCCAAAAAACCAAGAATGAAATAGGTTGGCAGACAAATGAGCAACGCGATTATCGATAAGGCCCAGACTGCTTGCCCGATTGATTCAAGTCTATAGGCAATGGGCGATCATGCTCTAACAGATTTACGATGGTTTTCCGAGTACCACATTGGTTATTTACATCCCCCTGTTCACTCTCCTGTGGCGAGCTCTCTGTTGCGCGCAATTTCCTCTAGTGTTTCCTCGTGCCGCTTTCTGTCGATGCTATAGAAACTTAAGGCAAAAATGGAAATAGCAGTTAGCAGAATCACGGCGGGTCCCTGTGCCCAGCCGAATCGAATGATAGCTTCCGGGGCTGCCTCTTCGGGGCTGGTTCCCGGCATAATACCGGCGAGATCGATAATGATGCCTGCAAATACTGGCCCTATACCCCCTACGGCCTTACCTGCAAAAGATGCAGCTGCATAATAGATACCTTCCTGACGATTGCCATGAATACGTTCGTGTTCATCGGTGATGTCCGCGATCATTGATCCACCCATGGGGATTGCGACTCCTAATCCAAATCCCGATGCCAGTGAACTCGCTATATATAGCATCGCCACATCCTGTTGATCATTGAAAGGAAGCCAATCAAACAGCTTCAGGATAATGACGGAGGAAGTACAAAATGCATACCACGCCATGCCAATGATATAGACCATCTTTTTTTCTTTTATTACGTAAGAGACTGATCGACTCAACATGCTGCCAACCACCAAGCCAGTGATCGCAGTGGCAAATAGCATTGTCATTTGACCCTGAGTCAGTCTGAAGAAATAGGTCCCCGTATATAGAATAAGTGCCTGGATCATACCCTGGTTGATCCCTGCTACCACACTACCGCACACGACAGCGGTAAAAGATGGAATCATGAATGCCGTTCTAACCTCCTTTACTACCTTCTTGATGGAGAAAGGCGATGCTTTTGGCTGGCTCAATTTCGGTATCTGTGAATGCGTCGCTGCGGCGGCAAAAAGAATACCCAGGATCATGATAGGCGAACTGACGAGTGCGAAGGTCCTGTAGGCTTCGGGATTGAGCCGACCATTGGCATAGGTTTCCGTGGCGCCGAAAAAGAGCTCATTCGCGACGATCAGGACCAGGAACATTCCAAGCAACATAAAAACCATGCGAAGTGCTGATAACAGGGTTCTTTCATCATAGTCATCGGTGAGTTCCGCCCCCAGTGCCATATAGGGTAATGCGTAAAGGGTCATGGCAGTACGGGTGAGCACCGAGAAAGTCAGAATCCACAGGAATAATCCAATGGAGCCCAGTCCAGCCGGGGGGGTAAACAGAAGATAGAAACTCAAAGCGAAGGGGACGGCGGCAATATACATGAACGGATGTCGCCGCCCGTATTTAGATTGAGTCGAATCAGACCAGGAGCCGACCAGTGGATCACTTATGGCATCGATACAGAGCGCTATAAACAGCGCTGCACCAACCAGGGTTCCTGACAGACCCAGGACCTGGTTAAAGTAAAAGAGCAGAAAGAAACCAAACGCGGCACTTTTAATCCCTTCAGGTAATTGACCTACTCCATAGCCAATTCGTAGCGCCCAGCTCGTTCGATTTGCCATTTTCGCTCTTTAATTCAATTGATTTCATACTGGTGGCCAGGGATCGCTAAGTACGCCTCTTTTCCACTTCCCCTGAAGTATGTTACATCGGAACGAAAAAGGCTCGCCTCATGATGAAATGAGAAGTGGAGTGGGAGAAGCGAGAATTTTGTCCTGTCTTTTTCGATTCCTAATCTTATGTTCGACGCCACCACAGCGTACGACATGCTGCGAATGAAATGAGTTCCAGTGGGCAAAATGAATTTTTGGGGTCAGATGCCAATCAAGACTTAGGACTATTTGTTGAGTATTCTTTGCTGGCGGTCATGCGACTAGTACGCCTACACTGATACGGGCGGTCAAACTTCTTCCGCCCATTCGACAACCTTGGCGTAAGAGTCCAGGACTTTGAGACTTTCATTTTCGTCGCTGGTAGGCAGACCAAGAATGATCCGGTTGACACCTTTGGCTGCCAGCTCTGCAATCTGATCCTGTGATTCGATCATGGTGAATACAGAAATGTCGATATCGTCAATTGAGCGGCCGCGCTTTTCACAGCATTCTGTGAGTAATTTCAGCCGCTCATCAAATTCTGGGATCTGCACTGGTAACCAGCCTTCCGCATATTCCGCAATGCGATCCATTGCCCAGGTAGAGGTTGCGCCGATGAAAATCGGCGGGTGTGGTTTGGATACGGGTTTCGGTTCCACCCAGACAGGGTCAAAGTCGACAAATTTACCGTGAAACTCTGCATCCTTTTCAGTCCAGCAGACTTTCATAGCCAATACATGTTCCCGGAGGACTTTCCATCGGTCCTTGAACTCGACACCGTGATTTTCCATTTCCTCAGCATTCCAGCCTGCGCCGATACCGAATAGGAATCGTCCTCCCGAAAGTGAATCCAGTGTGGCGACACGTTTTGCCAGTGCGATAGGGTGATGTTCCGGAACGAGACAAACGCCAGTGCCGATCCTTAATTTCTCTGTAACAGCAGCAACCTGGGCAAGAAAGGTGAGGGGTTCATGAGCCTCCCAATAGATGCTAGGCAACTCGTCAGCCAATGGGTAAGGCGTTCTCCTTGAAGCTGGAATATGCGTGTGTTCAACCACCCAGAGGGATTCAAAGCCTCGTTCTTCAAGGGCCTTTCCAAGTGATGTTGGTGCCATTGAATAGTCTGTTGGAAAATTGGAGATACCGATACGCATTGCAGATTCCTCTTGTTGTGGTCTCAGGTCAGGGTGCAGGAAAGGGTAAGGCTGGTGAAATAGAACATATTTTAGATAGCTGCACAATCCAACCTGGCACCCAGCCTGCAGTATCAATGCTAATATGGTTTTGATGAATTGTGTGCGGTAAAAGCAACAAGAACAAATCAGTTGAGTTCATAATGGCAGGAAAAGTTTACATAAGTATCTTTTTCATGGTCCTGGTAGTGATGGCAGCATATCTGCTGCGGCCCTATGATAAGTCAGAACACTGGGACATCCATGTTGATGAGAAAGCACTTGCGGGGAAACAGGCTTACTTTAAAGAGGCTGAAGGAGGCTTCTCGGAGCACGCCAGCTCGGGGCACGCCCCGTTTACGGGCCACCTAATATCCTGCTAATCATCGCGGACGACCTGGGTAAATACGATATTTCTCATTTCGGCCAATCCCCCCTGCAGACACCAAATATTGATGAACTGGGTAGAAAGGGAGTTACCTTCCGAGATGCTTATGCAAGCGGCGCTATCTGTTCGCCGTCGCGGGCCGGCCTATTAACAGGGCGCTATCAGAACCGTTTCGGCTTTGAATCACAACCCATGCAGCGCTATGTCCGCAATCGGCTTGAATACCTGGCATTCCGCCATGTGATTGATACGGATGAAATGCGGCCCAACTTGTATGACGATTACCCCCAGTCTGCACAGCTGCTTAAGCAGGGGTTGCCGACATCGGAGATTACCCTTGCGGAGCTGTTTAAGGGCATCGGCTATAACACTGCCATTATCGGCAAGTGGCATCTTGGCTATGGTGAGAGTAATCATCCAAGCAGGTTCGGCTTTGATACCCAGTACGGCTTTGTCGAGGCTTTCTCACTATATGATCAGGAAGATGATCCTGATGTCGTGAACTATTACCACGACCTTTTCTGGGAAGAACACATCTGGGCACAAGAACGCAACGGACCTGCTGCTATCACCAGAAATGGACGAGAAATTCCCGAAGAAAGGTATCTTACTGATGCGATTGTGGAAGAAGCAAAGACATTCATAAAGGCATCTAAAGAGCAGGACAAACCTTTCTTTGCCTATTTGCCTTTCAATGCACCTCACACACCTTTTCAGGCTCGTCTGCAGGATTATGATGCACTGCCTCAAATTGAAGACGAAAACCAAAGAATCTATCTGGCTATGATAAGGCGATTGGACTGGGCAGTTGGTGAGCTGACTCGTTATCTGAAGGATGAAGGCCTGGCGGAAGACACCTTGATAATATTTTCCAGTGACAATGGTGGGGCAGCCTACACGGGAGCGACTGACAATGGCCCACTCAGGGCTGGTAAATTTACTCAATTTGAAGGTGGGCTGGCCGTACCATTAATGATGTATTGGCCCGGGAGTCTGGAACAACAAGAGATTCAATCACCCGTAATTCTGACAGACATATTCGCGACGTTAACAACACTGGCTGGTGTGGCGCTTCCCGATGATCGTGTGTACGACTCAATAAACTTGTTGGACAGCGATGTTGAGTCCGATGCATCAGAGAGACCGCTACTGTGGCGCAGTGACTATAACAGGGCAGTGCGCTATAAGAACTGGAAGCTTTTGCACAATAAGCGGAATGGCACGGTTCGCTTGTATGATTTGACTCAAGATGTTGGTGAAAGAGAAGACCTGCACGAAGCGCGGGCGGGAATTGTATGTAAATTGATGTCAATGCTTGACGAATGGGAAGAAGATCTTCTCGATCCATCTTGGCCGCGGGTAATGGACTATTTATCAGCAAGTCATGACGAGGAGTATTGGTTCGCGATTTAGCGTGTGAGATCCTGAGAAGAAGTAAGAATGAAAATCCTCATTCCATCGAATAGTCTCAACGTAAGGATTTATCCTCTTAACTAACTTCGCATTGATGCCGGGTATGGTGTCCCCCAACTGTATTAGTAAACGCTGAGCAACATCAGCGGGATTGAACTATTCGTCTTAAGCCGTGCATGGGGCTGTTACCACCTGTACTGGATGCGACCGAACAAGTTTCTGCCAGCACCGAGTAGTCGACTACCGATGGGTACGTTGTTTCCAATGACCCGGTTGAATCCACTCAGGTGATCCATATATTTCTCGTCAAATAGATTTTCAGCGCCCGCTGTAAATGTCATGTTGCTTGAGATGAACCAACTCAGATATACATTTGTCACATTGTAGCCATCAGTTTGCTTGAATGAATTATTGCGATTGAGTGGGTCAAGGGTGTTGGTTGCTGACAGGTCATCCTGCTTCGCCATCAAAACCTGCTGCACTTTTACATGATAACCATTGCCCTCGTAGCGTAATTCCAGTCGAAGTGACGAAGGAGCAACCCTGTAAAGGTTATCACTAGTGTCCTCCCGTTCGCCGACGACATATGAGGCGATGCCGTCCAGGAGCCACTTCTCGCTGAGTTGGGCGCCGAAAGTCAAATCGGCGCCCCAGTATTTCGCCTCCCGGTTTGCGAAACGCAATGGGGTAGGATCGCCATTGGCATTGGCGCTGACACCAATAACGGCCATATCAGTGACGGGCACCCCCTGAATAAAATCATCTACCTGGCGATAGAACACCCGCGGAGAGACGTAGTAAGAAACATGGTCCCAATCCAGTCCCAGCTCGAGTTGCAGTGACTGCTCCGGGTCGAGGGAGGGATCGCCGACGTAATTATTTCCATCTCCAAGACCCGCGTTTGCTTCGAGGGGAATCCAGAGATATCGCTCCTGGTACATGGGTGAGCGTGTCCGCTGTGCGAGCCCTGCTTCCACAACAAGTTCTTCGGTTGCCTGATAGCGTGCTTTCACTACCCAATCCACATTGTTGTCGGTCTGACTTAGATCAGCCCTGTTGAAAGCTTCACGCAGAATCCATACTGCTCTTGGCGGCGTGCCCATGGGCCAGCTGGCTGGGTCCTTGTCCACCAATCGTGCGGGGAAGGCGTCCACTGCGGCGGTATCCGCTGTAACTCGGGTTATGCTGGCGCCTATTTCGAGGTACCAGTTTTCGTTCAATAAAGAAGACCACTGCCCGAAGAGTGCGAGACTATCTGCTTTACTGTTATTGAAATTGTTTACGAAAAAGGGGCTGAAATCTGGATCAGAAACATTGGCATGATGTTCCGAGTTTCTTCCCTCTAAACCCGCTATGAGACTGCCACTGCCAAGAGACACATCCCAGGATAGTTTGTAACCGAGTTCTTCACTCTTCGCTATCACACTACGTTTGTCATCACCCATAAATGGCGGCAGGGGCAGGCTCGAGAAATCAGGTGCTTGCCTGAGTTTGGAGTTGGTCATGCCGTGGTCGATGTCAGAACCATAAACCATCAGCTCAAAGCTGAAGGCCTCCCTGTTAGTACGATAACTTGCCTTCCAGATATCTGTGTAGAACCAGTCTATGCCCATCGGTAGACTTGGCGTACCCGTGTCATCGGTCTCTAGGCGCCTAAAGTCAAAGTCAAATTCATGCTCTCCCGATTGAAAACCGTAACCGATACCGTAGATCCCGCGTTCATATCCGGTAGCCTGGGTCGTACCGCCCGGGGTCTCGTAATCATCTCCCTCGTCGCGGCTGCCAATTACAAACAGTCGCTGATCATTTGAACTCATGCCGAGAACAGCAGATAGGCTGTTGCCATCATCAACGCTGCTGAAGGATGCTTCAGTATCGCCGGTGAATTGCCAGTTACCGTTTGTCGAATAGTGTGGCTTCTTCCAATAAGCCGTAACTGAGCCCCCTATTCCGCCACCCGATGCGATTGATGACACGCCCTGTTCAATGACGAGCTCTTCCATGAGTCCTGCTGGTATATGGTGCAGGGGTGGTGCCATCCAGTTGGGGCCACCGCCGAGAATTAGCATGCCATCAACACGCACATTGAGGCGTGGTCCGAACATTCCACGATATTGAATTTGGCCACTAAGCGGTCCATTGTTATTAGCCGCACCGCCGGGTACCTGGGCCATAAGTTTCGCTGAATCAACGTTTGAACCGTTTCTACTAGGAGTAAATTTAGTTTCGAGAAAGTCCTGACGACCCAATACGGTAATCTCTTCGATGGCTTGTTCCACGGCATGTGCCGGATTGCCAGCCATCATCAGAAGTAACGGAAGGGACGAGAGCAATTTAGTGGCTTGCCGTGCCCAGAGACACACAACCCTTGTTGCAAAGGTATAAATTATGGTTGGTAACAATTAGTAGCCTGCTTAACGTGTCACGTCGGGAGGGTTGGAGATAATAAGTCCTAAATTTAGCTGACGCTACCGTTTTTTCTCGATAGCCAGTTGCATGATGTGACGATTGCCCCTGTTCCAATTGACGTTGATGGTAACCGCCGCTATCTTCCAGCCATCTTCGGTGCGGACCAGTTGATCATCGTAGTAGCCACCGAGCGCATAGGAATCACTTCCCATCGAAGTCAGTAGAAAATGCTCTGCCTGGATATACATGCGTAATCGAGCCTCGTCACCCTTGATCTCTACCAGCGGATTACTCATCTGGTGCTGGGTGGCATCAAGACCCTCAAACAGCATTTTACAACTGGCGATCCATTCATCGGCCGATTGGGTTGTGCCGGGAACGCCGCTGTAGCTGGAGAAGTCCATGGTGATTTCATCGAGAAAAATTGATCGGTATAGGTCCCAATCCTTGTTGTCTAGACCGTAGGCATATCGATATTTGGTTTCTATGATTTCAATGTAGTCTTTGCCTGGCTCGTTCAATGTTATCCACCTCCACCTGCTTGGCTTTTGTTTTCCCGTGTGGGCCGCTCTTTTCAAATACAGTGATTCACTTGTTAATTACAACGTGTTCTACTAACATCTTAGCACGCCATGGATCATGGCAAAGTCCATCTATCCGCTACCAGGTTTTCTTACGATATCCGTGGCAACACAGCTAGTAGCCAGTTACTGGCTGATCGAGGCACTGATTCAAATTCAATGACAAATTTTCCAGGCCAAACTACAAAGATGTCTGCCAGTAATCAAAACGATCGCTTTTTTCCCTTCTCTGAATGTATGAATTTCCGCCACATGGGTGGTTACCCTGCCGCTGAGGGACGCAGGACCCGGGCTGACCGGCTGTACCGCTCTTGCATTTTCGAACTCAATGGGCCAGCCGATATTGAGCGTTTTGAGAGGCTCAATATTACCAATATTTTTGATTTCAGAATGCCTGAGGAGAGAGACAGGCGGCCACTGAATCCGGACGTGGAGCGTCAGCCAGATATTCATGAGCTACAAATTTCCGCCGGTAATATGGGACAATACCTAACAGAACTGAAGGGCAGGAAACCAGAGTCCGGGGCAATCAAAATCCGAATGACGAAATGGTACATGGAGATGCCTGATCAGGCGATTTCAGCCTACAAGACAATGTTCCAACAACTGGAACAGAGTGATGGCGGGGGGTTGGTACTGTGCAATACTGGTAAGGACCGTTCGGGTATGGCTGCCGGGTTGATCCTGGCTGCACTCGGGGTGACAGAAGCTGTGATCAAAGATGATTTTATGCTTTCTGCCTGGGCCTATCGTGATGTGGAAACCGCAATGAAAAGGTATCTTGGCGCTCATCCCCTGGGAAGCGATACGAGCTATATGTCTGAGGTGTTTACTGTTTATCCCGAGTACATAGATGCATTCCGGGCCAGAGCTGCAGAAATGGCTGGCAGCCTTGAGCTTTTTCTTGAGGAGCATCTTGGGCTGACTGATGAATCGCGACAAAAGTTGCGACAAAAATTTACTGAATGATTCACCAGAGCTGTCTGGCCGTGTTGTTAACATGAGTTATCATGGAACCTAATGAAACCCGTTTCCTTTAAATATTTGAAACCAACAGGGCTCGAAGAAGCCACTGCCATTCTCGCTGAGTATGGTGCCGAGGCCAGAATTCTTGCTGGCGGCCAGAGCATGATGCCAATGTTGAATATGCGTATTGCCCGCCCCTCAGTACTGGTAGACATTAATGAGATTGTAGAACTTAACTATATTCGAGCCTCTGATGGCGCGGTTGCCATTGGAGCTGTAACCCGGCAGCGCCGGTTAGGTGATGATGACCTGATCGCTGCTCAGGTACCAGTACTTGCCACCGCCCTGAAATGTATGTCCCATCCACAGATCCAGAATAGAGGCACTATCGTCGGTAGTATCTGTCATGGGGATCCTGCTGCTGAATTGCCAGCGGTAGCAATTGCTCTCGGTGCTGAAGTCACCGCGCACAGCCAGGCGGGTGCGCGAACTATTCCTGTCGCCGATCTGTACCGGGGTTATTATCGTACTACCCTGGAACCCAATGAGCTCGTTAGTGAAGTCAAGTTCCCTGCCATGCCGCCTGGTTGTGGCTGGAGTGTCGTCGAGATTTCACGCCGCCATGGAGACCTTGCCCTGGCAGGTGTGGTGACCATGATAGTCCTCGACGGTAAGGAAATAGGTCAGGCGCGTCTAGCCTGTTTTGGCCTTGGAAAAGCTGCCCACAGGCTAGTCGAAGCGGAATCAATGTTGACCGGACAGCTGGCTTCCGGCGACCTGTTTCAAGAGGTGGCATCAATAGTCTCTTCATCGGTCAAGCCTATGGATGATAGCCATGCCAGCGCCGAATATCGTCGCGCACTCGCAGCTGAACTGACCCAAAGGTCATTGTCGGAGGCAATCGAACGAGCGAAACAGGGAGCGACATCATGAATGCGCCAATAGACCTTCTATCCGATACGCGGCAAGTAACAGTAACGGTCAACGGCAAACAGCAAAGTCTGGAAGTAGAAGGGCGTACGACCCTGGCAGACATGCTCAGACAAGAGTGTCGTACTCCGGGTGTTCGCGTTGGCTGTGAACACGGTGTATGTGGCTCATGCACCATTCTCTTTGATGGCGAACCCATGCGCGCCTGTCTGATGCTGGCGGTTCAGGCAGATGGCCACGAGATCAAAACAATTGAGTCGATGGCAGACGGAGACAAACTGCATGCAATCCAAGAGGCATTCAGCGAGGAACACGGCCTGCAGTGCGGTTTTTGTACTGCCGGGATTATCCTTTCGGTTTCGGAACTACTTGAACGCTGCCCCCAACCAAGTGACGAGCAGATCTACGAAGTGCTGGGTGGGCACCTGTGTCGATGTACAGGGTATCAGCAGATTCTGCAGTCTGTGCGTCTGGCCGCTGATATGCTCGTGGATAAGTAAATGAGTATTCCCGTACCTTTCAAATCCAAGTATGTGGGGCAATCCGTCAAGCGGGTTGAAGACCCTGTTCTATTGACTGGCCGGGCACCCCATATAGATGACCTGGAATTTCCCGGTATGCTGCATGTGGCATTTCTGCGCAGCCCCCATGCCCACGCCAAAATTAAAGCCATTGATATAGATGCAGCCAGTGCTTTGGCGGGCGTGGAATATGTGCTGACGGGAGACGAACTCAAGCAGGAGACGCGTCCTCTGAACGCACTTCCAGGGGTTGCACCTGGTTGGACCGGCTACGCCATGGCGGCAGACAAGGTTCGTTATGCCGGTGAGGCTTTAGCTGCCGTTGCAGCTACCAGCAGATATATAGCAGAGGATGCAGCGGAACTTATTCAGGTTGAGTATGAAATTCTTGATGCAGTGGTTGACCCGGAAGAGGCAAGTTTGCCGGAATCTGCTCTTGTCTATGAAGATAAGGAAAGTAATGTCCTGTTTCAACGCAACTATACCTATGGTGAACCAGACAGGGCGATGAAAGAGGCTGACCTTGTGGTTCGGGAAAACTATCGCTTCCCCAGGGTCAGTGGCAATCCCCTTGAGACCGTCGGTGTGATAGCGAGGTGGGACAGTATCGCTGATGAACTGACCTGCTGGACCAATACCCAGTCCCCGGGCGGCTCCATCAGAGGCTTTTTTGTTAATCCTCCAGGACGCGATCAGATCACCTCTCAACCCCACGGCGGCAGTTTTGGTACAAAAATGGGTGCCCTGGTCAAATACGAGATCACTGCGGCACTGTTATCCAGGCGTTGTGAAGGCAGGCACGTCAAGTATATCGAAGACCGCATGGAGCACCTGCTGGCAAGCAGTACCCACGCCTGGGATCGACGTTACGAGGCGGAATTTGGATTCACCAGCGACGGGCAATGCACAGTGATGAAGGTGCGATTGCTGAACGATGTTGGTTCTTCCTGTGAAAATGCTGCACCGAGCATGTGCTGGAAACCCCTTGTCATGTTGACCGGCCCCTACAAGGTGCAACATTTTGAATATGATATGACTGCAGTTGTGACTAACAAAACACCAGAGGGGGCCTATCGTGGTTATGGCGTCCCCCCCCACACTCTCGTTATAGAACGCCTGATGGATAAGGCTGCAGTAGCCCTTGGACTGGATGTGGCGGAAATTCGTCTGCACAATTTTATTCAGCCCGATGAATTCCCGTACAAGACACCCACCGGTACAGACTATGACAGCGGTAATTTCCCCGCAGTGCTTAAACTGGCACTGGAAAAGGCAAACTATGAAGAGTTGAAAGCAGAGCAGCAGCGGCGACGAGATGAAGGCGCTCTGGTTGGGCTCAGTGTTGTCTTTGGAGTTGAGCCAGGTGGAGTATGGGCCATGACGGGTCCTTTTCGAGACTGGCTTGGTGGTATGGGCGCAATCAACCCTGAATCAGCTGCAATCAGTATCAGTGCCGAGGGGACTTTCGATGTTGAGCTTTTCTATGCGCTTGAAGGCCAGGGTCAGCCTACCTTTGCCACCCAGGTAATTGCAGACTATTTTGGTGTAACCATGGAATCAGTAAGAGTTCGCCAGTCTGATGCCCGCAGTCCGGCACCTTCCATGGGTCCGGCCGGTAGTCGTCAGGCCGTAGTTCTTACTTTTGCGCTTATCGGCGCTGCTGACAAGCTTGCCGCACGGTTGATTCGAGTTGCATCAAATCTGCTGCAGACCCCTGTTGATCAGCTGGAAATTGCGGAAAGTTCAGTACAATTGAAGGGTGGCCAGGGGCCAAGCCTACCCCTTGGCCAGATTGCCGCAACCATGACATTCAGGCCAGACCTTCTGCCTGATGAAATCGAAGGAAATCCGCAGGTTACTCACACCTGGAGAGCTAGTCGCCCGGTGGATGCAGAAGGTTCTCCCTATCTTACCTACGCAAATGCATGCCATGTGGCACTGGTTGAGGTTGACCGTGCTACCGGCCAGACCAGTATCGAAAAGTATGTGATCGCGGATGATTGTGGGACCCGCCTAAACCCTGCTATGGTCGAAGGACAGGTGCAGGGCGGTGTAGCCCAGGGTATTGGTGCCACACTGTTTGAGGAATACGTTTATGACGAATATGGTCAGCCTCAATCAGTCACTTTCGCGGACTATTTGATGCCCACCATTTACGAAGTGCCTATGACCGAGAAACATGCCTTTGTAACGCCCTCCCCGCTCACGCCCCTTGGCGTCAAGGGGACAGGAGAAGGCGCCATCCATGTCACTCCAGCGGCAATATTCTGTGCCATCAATGATGCGCTGGCACCACTGGGAGTTGAACTGGAACATGCCAATGCAAAACCGGAGCGAGTCTGGCAGTTGATTCAGCAGGCGGCTAATATCGACGGCAACATCAATAAAATTGGAGAATGACCATGCAACTCAGCATGATAGTAATGAACCCGGCTTTTCTAGAAGGACATTGGGACCAACTCGATGCTTCCTCATTTGAAGCACTGTATCTGGTTGACCATCCCTATATGGAAACACCAGATCCCTGGCCGATGCTGGCATATATCGCCGGCAGGACAGATCGAATAAAACTTGGCACCCATGTTACGGCTGCACCCATGCACCACCCAACAGAACTGGCAAGTGCGGTGGCAACGGTCGATATGGTGAGTAAAGGCCGGGTTCGCATGGGCATCGGCACTGGCTACAATCATGCGGATTTTATACCCTTTGGCTTTGGTCCTCGTCCACCGATGAGCGAGCGTCTAGGGCGGCTCGATGAGATGATCAGTGCCATGAAGCAATTGTGGACTAACGATAAGGCTGAGTTTGAGGGCGACTACTTTCAACTAAAGGGCGGCGCCCTGTTACGACCCCGACCGGTTCAGGACCCTCACCCCCCCATTATTCTTGGCGTCAATATTCCTGGTCGCGCACTGGACATTGCTGTCGATCAGGCAGACGAGATTAATACCTGGCAGCTTGGCGCAGATGCCGTTGCAGATCTTGCAAAGGCGGCGAAAGAAAGGTGTATCAGTGCTGGTAGAGATCCAGCTTCCCTGCGGCTGACTTCAGATGTGCTGCTGTTGAAGGGAGGTGATGAGAAAGGTGCCCAGGAACTGGTGCAGGGCATTCGTGATGGTGCGCGCGCTGGTGGCAGGGCAGTGCAAGCGACTGACTGGGATAGCAGTGGCGTACTTTACGGTGATGCGGAACAGATGATTCAGTTGGCTCGACGGTTTGCCGATGCAGGTGTTGAGGAGCTAACGGTGACGGTCTACACAATAGAGGATATGGACTGGTTAAACACCGAAGTCATACCCGGACTATAACCAGGGAAACCACGGCAGATGGCCGTTGAAATACAGCAAAGTGTCGAGGTTCAAGCACCAATAGGTCTAGTGTGGGCGCTGCTCATGTCCCCACAGAAACTGGCCAGTTGCATGCCTGGAGCCAGCCTTACCGAGGTGATCGATGAGCGGCAGTTCAAAGGAGATGTATGCTTAAGTATTGGGGCTATAACACTGCAGTATCAGGGTACTGTCACCTATACGGAAGTTGATACCGCTCAGCACTCTGCAGTCATATCAGCGCAGGCACAGGATAAGACTGGTGGTACCGTATCGGCAACCATCTCGACAAGCCTTGAAGAAGCCTCAGAAGAAATAACAAGAGCACAAGTTGGTGCCAGCTTTAATATAACCGGCCGGCTGGTACAGGTTGGCGGTGGCATGATCGATGGTGTTTCCGAGGAGATAGTCGCCGAGTTCATAGAGAATGTCACAGCAGAGTTACATGCCCAGAGTAGTGCAGGTTTGAGATCTGGATTGGCAGCTGAGTCTGGAGCCGAGCCTGCAGAAAGGGGAAAACAGGGTTCAATCGATATTCTGGCAGTGATTTGGAAAGTGGTAGCGAACAGGTTGAAAAGATTGCTACCAGGGTCTGCTGGCGATAGGAAATGAAATGCCTGGAACCAATCAAGCTGGGCCATTTGCAAGTGAAGAACAGGTTCTCCATGGCGCCCATGGATGTGCGACTTCACACTCATGATGGCTACGCAACAGATCGATCAGTTGCGCACTACCAACGGATAGCTAAAGGGGGTGTTGGACTCATTAACCTGGAACTGCACGTTGTTCGTGCCGATGGAATGGGCCCCTATTTCATGGACCCACGAATTACCGATGATTCCTATATCCCTGGAATGAAGAAAATCGCTGATGCAATCCATGCGGAGGGTGTCGTTTGTCAGGTGGAGTTGGGGCACTTCGGCAAATTTGCTGCGGCAGAGGTGTCCAGCGCTGTATCTGCAGCCGTGCCGCCCTTGACGGCGCCTGGTAAGAACTTGCAAGAGTTGAGTGAAGAAGACATCGATGAATTGCTCGAGGCATTTGCAGTCTGTGCCAGCCGGGTCAAGCAGGCGGGATTTGACGGCGTGATGCTGCACGGTGCGCATGGCTTCCTGCCCCAGCAGTTTATGTCCCCGCATTCGAACCGGCGAACTGATCGCTGGGGTCAGGATCGTCTGCTGTTTTCCACCGAGATGATCAGGGGTGTCAGAGATGCTTGTGGAAATGAATTTCTGATCAGCTATCGTCTCAGTGGTGATGAGTATTATCAGAAACTGTACCAGGATGTCGCAGGATATACGGTGGACAATCTTGCTGAAATAATCCCCCAGCTTGTTGATGCTGGCGTAGACAGTTTTGATATTTCAGCTGGTGCATTGGATGTTCCCCGCTATTATGCCGGCCCGGACCCCAACCTTTTTCCTGCCAACGGTTATGGCGGTTACCTGCCACTGGCGGCGGCAGCAAAGAAAGTATCAAGCGTGCCCATCATCGTGACCGGCCAGATGCAGGATCCTGAATTGATCGAAAGGGCCCTTAGTGAAGGCCTTTGTGATATGGCGGGTATGGCCAGGCAGTTCCTTGCTGATCCTGACTTCCCCAGCAAAATTGCAGAGGGGCGTCCAGAAGATATCAGGCGATGCATTGGTTGTGGTTATTGTGCAGTTGGGGCAGGCGGTTTAGCTGCCATTGATAATCACAGTGTTCAGTGTGCAGTAAACCCCGAGGCAGGCTGGGTTCTTGAGGGTTACCATACCATTAGACCCGCGACGGACACGAGGAAGGTGATGGTCGTCGGTGGTGGAGCCGCTGGTATGGAAACGGCAAGAATATTGAAGCTGCGGGGTCATCAGGTGTCTCTTTATGAAAAGTCGAGTCGGTTGGGCGGCCAACTGCATGCGGCATCTGTTGCCCCGGGGAAAACTGATATTAGCCTGCTCGCTCATTACCTTGTTACCCAGTTGGAAAAACTCAAAGTTGATGTTCGGCTCAATAAAGAAGTGACCATTGATGAAATCGAAAGGGAAAAACCCGATGTACTTGTCCTTGCGGCCGGTGGGAATCAGTTTGTCCCACCCATACCGGGAGTAGACAGGGCAAACGTTGTGATGGGTGTAGATTTGTTATGCAAAGAAGCTGATATCGGATCCAGGGTAGTCATCATAGGTGGAGAAGAAGTCGGTTGCGAAGTCGCTGACTTTATTAGTGAGGACAAAGAAAAGGAGGTTACCCTGACCAGTCTGCTGCCTGGATTTTCAACCAGGGGGCATATAGCGGGCTTGCGTGCACTGATGAATCTGCATGGCAAACAGGTAGATCTTGTGCCCGGAGTCAGGCAATACGTCGAGATCAATGACGAGGGCGTCCGTATCATTGATGCCGCGGGCGCTGAGCGGCTGCTTGAGGCTAATACCATTGTTCTCACAGCTGGCTCAAGAGCCAACGATAGTTTGGCAGTGGAGATAAGGAACAAAGGGCTGGTACGCTATTCAGTATTTACTGTTGGCGATGCCAGTGAACCTCGATCAATTGTTGAAGCAATACATGAGGGTGCGATTGTTGCGCAGCACATCTGAAAGAGCATACTTGCAAGGGCATATGTTTGAGCCGATTCATGTGCAATATTGAAACAGACAGTCCGTCCAAATGAGACGGTGTGGAGGTCAATGATGGAGTCGAATTCTACCGAGAATTGGGATCGTGAGGTTGATGTGGTCGTGATTGGTTCGGGTACAGGGCAGATGGCAGCTGTTCGTTGTGCGGATGCTGGTCTGAGTGCGCTGGTTGTAGAAAAGGAAAAGACCCTGGGTGGGACTACCAGTATTTCCGGTGGTGGAATCTGGATTCCCAACAACTATCGCATGCAGGAAGAAGGCATCGAGGATTCATTGGAGGAAGCGCTTGAATATATGAAACGGGCTACCTTTGGGCAGAGCGAGACCGAACTGATGCAGGCGTATCTCGATAATTGTAATGACATGGTGTCCTACGCCCGGGAACTCGGGATCGAATGGTTCATTATTCCTATGGGTGCTTTCCCCGACTACTACGAGGCCTTTCCCGGAGCCAAAACATATGGTCGCCCAATGTTGCCCACGACAAAAGAACCCTTCGAGGGTGATGGTGCCTTTGTTGGTGGGAACCTCCTGACAAAGGCACTGGAAAAAGCGGGGCGCGAACGGGGAGTCGAGTACCTGACAGAGACACCGGCCCGTCGCCTGATTGTTGATGACCAGGGTGCAGTCACCGGATTGATGGTTGAGTCTGGTGGTCAGGAAGTCAGAATCAGGGCACGTAAAGGCGTTGTCATGGCAACGGGAGGATTTTCCCGCAATGAAAAGATGGTCAAGGCATTTCTCAGGGCGCCGATCTATTACCCTAACCCACCAGCAGGAGATACGGGTGACGGCCAGCACATGGGCATGGCCATAGGGGCTGACCTTCGCAACATGAATGAGTCATGGGGCTGGCCGGTATTCTGGGATCCTGATACCGAGAATCCTATTCCAGCTTATGCACCGGAACTGGGCAAGCCGGGCTCGATTGTCGTTAACAAAAAGGGGCAGCGGTTTTTCGATGAGGCTGGTCCCTATGCAAGAATCATCCGCTCTTTTCAGCACTTCGACACGGACACACTTGAATACAGCAATGTACCAGCCTTTGTCATCGTCGATTCCATTTATCGCATGAACTACGATCTGGCCCAGTATCAGCCAAAAATGAAACTTCCCAGATGGATCAGCCAGGCGGACACACTGGCTGACCTTGCCACTAAGCTGGGAATTGATACCGACGGCCTTGAAGAAACCGTTAGGAACTTCAACGAGTATGCGAAAGCCGGTAAGGATCCCGAGTGGCACCGGGGTGATTCAGCCTTTGATCAACAGACAGGTGGTGACTCGTCCAGAGGTCTGGCTAACTCATGCCTGAGCCCCTTAAGTGAGCCACCCTACTACGGCGTTGCCATCTGGCCCGGTGTACTTGGAACAAAGGGCGGACTGCGCATCAATCAAAAAGGCCAGGTAGTCAACGTCTGGGATGAGGTGATACCAGGTCTCTATGCGGTGGGTAACTGCAATGGCAGCGTCATGGGGGCTGGTTATCCGGGAGGGGGATCTACAATTGGTTCTGGTCTCACCTTCAGTTATATCGCAGCCAATGAGATGCGCGGTAACTAATCCTGGTGGTCCTGTCCAGTCGAAGCTGTTTTCTGATTGACCCAAGAGTGCTATCTTCCATTTTCAGTTTTGGTGGGCCAGGTCAGCACAGCTCAACCAGTAGAATGAATTCGTAAAAATAGTATTTATCAGGAGGTTTTAGGTGAGTGATCTTGTCACAGTAGACATTAACTCAAATGGTGTTGCCGATGTCAGGCTCAATCGGGTGGATAAGTACAATGCCCTGTCACCCGAGATGTTCGATGCAATAACCGAGGCGGGTGAAGCACTGCTGGATAACGCGTCTGTACGTGCAGTGGTGTTGTCCGGCAATGGTCGCGGGTTTTGTGCCGGGTTGGACTTTTCCGGGTTCCGTGGCATGGCGGGCGATCCCGATGGGGCGCCCATTGCGACCCGGCGGGAGTCTTCGGGCAGAACCCCGGGTAACCCGGCACAACAGCCAGGCATGGTCTGGAAAAAAGTACCGGTGCCTGTCATAGCCGCTATTCACGGGGTTGCCTATGGTGGTGGCTTTCAGGTCGCTATGGGGGCAGATATCCGTATTGCTGCGCCGGACTCAAGGCTTTCGGTGATGGAAGTAAAGTGGGGGCTGATTCCCGATTGCAGCATTACCCAGACATTGCGGGATCTCGTTCGTATTGATATAGCAAAAGAGCTGACCTACACGGGCCGAATTATTAGCGGAAAAGAAGCCGCGGAATTGGGAATCGTAACTCAGGTGAGCGATTCGCCGCTTGAAACAGCACTGGAAATGGCTGCCACAATTGCAGGTAAATCTCCCAGTGCGATTCGCCTCGGTAAAAAACTATTTGACGAGACATGGCACGGGAGCGAGGAAGAAGGCCTGAAGCTTGAAGAGAGTTTACAAATGCAACTCATCGGCAAGGCTAATCAGATTGAGGCGGTGCAGTCGAACTTCGAGGATCGCCCAGCAGAGTACATCGATCCTGAGTGACTTGATCTAACTGATCAATTTTCTTACGTCACAAGTGGTCCCTTTATCAACATTGTTCGGCTGGTAGAAGCCGGGTGAGTAGCGCAGATGACCATAGTTGCCGACCATGTTCAGCGGCTTGAGTTGCGATGCCATAATGGTCGCGTGACTGTTTCCGTCCTTGAACATAAATGTTTCCCAGGCGTGGTAGCTGTGTAGCTGCCTTCGTTGCATCAAGGGTGTGATTTTCACGTTGACTTCGAAACTGCCCACATCATTAAAAACTTCGATGATCTCATGATCTTCAATATTTCGTTCCCTGGCGTCCTCATCATTCATATAGACAACTGGTACACCGCGCTGCTGTTGCAGCATTAACGCGTTATCGCGCATAAAGGAATGTACAGACCAGCGAGCGTGACCACAGGTAAATTTAAATGGATGTTCACCACCCATGAGCGGTGGCGCTGCCCAGATCGGTAGTTCTTCACCAAACTCTAAAAACCAGTCATGGTCCAGGTAAAACTGAAGGCGCCCTGTCAGTGTGCGCCAGGGTGCTTTTAGCTCTGTATGGTCAGTGGCATCCGCGTGGGGTTTGCCGGATTCAAATACGAAGTTGGACGCCACACCGGGCGAATACTTGGTGCCCTGCCAGGTCCAGTTGGCCTGACCCCTCGCAAGGAATTTCTCAAATCCAATCCCACGGTACAAACCACCCTTCAATTCCACATCTTCTCGTACAAACTCCAGGGTGGGTGTGTTCTCGGGGTATCGACCGTTTTCGGTAAAGACGTCGTAGATATCAGCCAGGTTACGAGTGAGGTTCAGGTCCCTGTCCTGATACTCGCTAATTCCCATTGCCGGTGCCAGTGCCTGAATTCGTTTGCACAGTTCCGCAAAGATCCACCACTCCTGCTGTGACTCACCAGGCGGTTCAACCGCTTGTTCACCCAGCACATGGTAGGGTGAGTGTGTATCCGAGTACTTGATTGCCGATGTCTCGTAGTAACCTGCTGTCGGCAGCACATAATCTGAATGTAAGGCTGAGGAACTCATGTGGAAATCAATCGTTACGGCAAGGCGCAACTTGGGCCAGAGTTTTTCCTTGAGGATGTGATTCATTCGTGTCCTGCGCAACAGGTTCGAACCACATTCAATCAGGACGCGAGGGTCCTGCCCCGGTTTCGGCCAGATGGGCATCCAACCCTTTTGCAGGGCTTCCATAATGTACTCATGGCCGGTTTTTTCGCCGGGAACCGGAATCCAGCGGCTTGAAACTTCGCTCAACCCGCCATGCACATACAACCAGGTTGAACCGGGCACGATACGGTGCCGGCCATTTGCATACTTGCCAGGGAAACCACGACCCGGCACACCTTCGAGGACGCTGCCGGT
>Ga0187833_10000941_pt1 | contig 34199 bp, 33 predicted proteins | sample ETNtaG_37_FD_167968 | JGI IMG/M metagenome (GOLD analysis project Ga0187833, IMG submission 167968) | Marine microbial and viral communities from oxygen minimum zone, Eastern Pacific Ocean - ETNP2014_SV_400_PacBio MetaG (Illumina Assembly) | ecosystem: Environmental > Aquatic > Marine > Hypoxic...
ACTGAGAATAATTTTTTCTTCCTCTTCATTTTTTAGGTAATTTAAAGAAGTGACTATGTTCCATCTATCCATTTGCCCTTGATTGATTTGTTGTGTGCCGTGGTAAAGTCCTGATGTATCACCTAAGCCTATTGTATTAGCAGTAGCAAACAATCTGAAATATTTATTTGGATTTATAATGCGAGACTGGTCAAGCAATGTAAGCCTCCCCTCAGACTCAAGTATGCGCTGAATAACAAACATAACATCAGGTCGTCCTGCGTCATATTCATCAAATACTAAAGCGACAGGATTTTGATACGCCCAAGGAAGTATGCCTTCTTGAAATTCTGTAATTTGTTTTCCATCTTTTAGAATTATTACATCTTTGCCAATTAAATCTATTCTACTAATATGACTGTCCAGATTAATTCTGATGCAGGGCCAATTAAGTCTAGCGGCAACTTGCTCAATATGAGTCGATTTCCCTGTTCCATGATAACCACTTATGAGGACTCTTTTATTTCCAGAAAATCCTGCTAAAATAGCTTTTGTAGTTTCTGGATCAAACTTATAATTTTTATCAATAGGAGGCACATAATCATTATGTTTATCAAATCCCGATACTTTAAAAGGACAGTCAATCCCAAATAATTGTTTTGTGTTGATTTCAACATTGGGCATCAAAGTGAAATCTGTATTTTGTTTTTTTTCAATCATATATTTTTTTTTAGAAATTTCTTAAGCAATATTTTGTAAGCTTCATTAATTTCTTTAAAATGGTTTTCAGCTTTTATATTGTTGTCATTTACATCAGGATGGAAAATTTTCACTAGTTTTTTGTATTTTTTTTTAATTTTTTCTAAGGAAATTGGCAAAGATAATTCTAATATTTTGAGACTTTTGTATTCTTCAATGTTTAATTTTTCTTCTATCGTCATATTTTTTAGAAAATTTTGAAAATCCTTTTCTTTTTCAAACAAACTATAATCATTATTAAAAAACTCTTTTATTTGACTGATAATATTATTTGGATTTCCCTTTAAAGGCCAGGAAGGCCTATCCCAAATAGCATCTTTTCTAATTGAAAGTTCTATTTGATCAACATTCAACCCTTTGTAAAAATCCCATGATTTATTGTAGGCGGTTACATGTTTAAGGCAAAATAAATAATATTCATTTAATTTCAGTCTTGATTTTGGCGCTTTATACTTACCCAGATCAGTGCAAAGATCGTGATCACATAAACAAGCTGGGTTTTTATTTTCCCAAGAGAGATTATTTTTCACAATTTCATATTTAAATTTTGCCATTTGTTCAATATAATGTAAAATTAATGAATCGTAAAAAAAAAATTGAATCAATTTTAAAAAAAAATTTTCTTGGTTGGCAAGCTGTGGTAAATGACGTTTCAATTTTGCACAAAGGTCATAATAATTATGATGGCAAAAATGAAACACATTTCAGCATTATTATAAACACAAATAATAAAAATAATGAATCAAAATTATCAATTCATAGGAAAATAAATGAATTATTGAAAGATGAGTTTAACTTAGGTCTTCACGCACTAGAGATAAAGATTATTAATTAATTTTTTTTATTTCCAAACGTAAGATTTGTTTACGCGAATGTGATAGTACTTTGTAAGAAAAATATTCATCATTTACGATTTCCCCATACAAAGGTATTTTTTTTGCGAGATCCATTACATATCCGCCAATAGTAGCAGCATCACTTTCAGGTGAGTCCAAATCAAACTTTTTGTATAAATCTTTTAAATTTTGTCCACCCTCGGATATTATCTTTCCCTGACTATTGATTTTAAATTCAATTTGAGGAGCGTCCATTTCATCAACAATTTCACCCACTATTTCTTCTATAATATCTTCCAGGGTAATAAGGCCTAACAATTCACCATATTCATCAATCACAAAAGACAAGTGTTCTTTTTTTTTCTTAAATAATACCAGTTGATCCAATAGATTTGTTGTTTCAGGAATAAACCAAGGTTTTATTAAACGTTTAAGAATAATGCTTTTACTATCCAAATCTTTATTAATATCAATATTAAGAGTTCTTTTATCAAGCAAACCAATAATGTTTTCCGGATTATTTTTCCAAAAAGGGATTCTTGTAAAATTACTTTTATTTATATTTTCAATAATTGTGTTCAAATCTAAATCTGCATTTACAGAGAATATATTCTTTCTATGCGTGAACACTTCTTCAACAGCAGTATCGTTTAGCGTAAGTATGCTTTGTAACATTTCTTTTTCATGTTCTGAGTCAGGACTAGAAGTTTTATAAAGATCAATTATCCCATGAAGTTCTTCCTCCGATTGTTCATCCAATATTTTGGTATTTGTAAAATTCTTTTTATTTATTATAAGATTGACAATTGCATTAATAAAAAACACGAAAGGGAAGAGCATTTTATTTAAGTAATAAATAAAAGGAGAAATAATCATTGCTGTTCTTGTAGGCTTGTTAATAGAGTAAGTTTTTGGCAAAACTTCAGCAAATAATACGAGTAAGAAAGTCATTAATAATGTTGCATAAAATATTCCAGTGATTCCAAACAAGTCATAAAAAAAAGCGGTTGCTAGTGCAGAAGCCAAAATATTCACTAAGTTATTAGAAAGCAGCAAAGAAGATATAACTGTCTCTTTTTTATCAATTATTTTTTTTAAATATTTGGCACTTTTACTTCCTTTTTTAATTTTAGAAACAACTTTTGCTTTTGAAGCAGCAGTTATAGCTGTTTCAGATCCAGATAAAAAGCCTGATAATAAAATGAGAAAAACAATTATCAACAACAGAAATAAATTCAAAATAGACATAAAAAAATTAATTGATTAAGTTTTTTAATTCCGCAATATTTAATCCTCTTTTGTAGTAGGCTTCGCCTACCTTTTTGAGTAGTATTAAATTTATCTTATTATTTGTGTTTTTCTTGTCTGCTGTAATAGCTTTATACAACTTTTTATTAATCATAGATTCTGTTGAATAGGGTAATCCGGCTTGTTTGAAATGATAAATAATATCATCGAGTTCTGACCTTTTTATATTTTTCATTCTGTACGATATTTTTGTAGCAAGAATCATACCAATTGAAATAGCCTCACCATGCGTTAAGTTCGAACGATATTTATTGATTGACTCCAATGCATGTCCAAAGGTATGTCCAAAGTTAAGCATAGCCCTTGAAGATGAGTTAACAAGCTTTTCTTTTTCATCACTTGTTACATATTTTTCTTTTATTTTTATGCTTTTTAAAATTGCATAACATAATGGATTATTTTTTAATAATAATATGTTTTTTAAATTCTTTTTAAGCCAAATATAAAAAATTTTATCATTAATTAGAGCATGTTTTACAATTTCAGCATAACCCGTTCTTAATTGTTTTAAAGGCAGCGATCTTAATATTGTAGGATCAATTATAACAATATCAGGTTGATAAAAGGTGCCAATGAGGTTTTTTCCATATTTTGAATTAATGCCATTTTTGCCACCAATTGAACTGTCTACTTGTGATAACAGAGTAGTAGGTATCAAACTCAATTTAACGCCTCTTAGAATTGTATTTGATAAAAATCCGCAGAGATCACCAACAGTTCCACCTCCAATTGATATTATCGTTGAAGATCTATCAATTTTTTTTTGCAAAAGCTTAGAAATTATTTTCCAGTAAGAATTTATTGATTTTAACTTTTCTGATCCTTTAACTGTTATTAAAAAAACATTCTTTTTATTTTTTATAATTTTATTAATTTTTTTTGAAACCTTACTATCAACAATAATAAATTTCTTTGAGTCAGTCCTAAGCTCTGATTTCAAATACCTACTTATCGAACCATTTTCAATAAATATTTTATATTTCTTGCTTTTAGTTTTTATTAATATTTGTTTTTTCATGAAAGTAAGCGAATTTTTTTATAAAATTCTTACAGGTATCAATAGGTGAGTTGGTATTTTTTATTACTATATCAGAACGTAAATAATACTTTCTTCTGGCGATGTCTAGTTCTTTAACTTTTTCTGCAATATCAACATTTTTTAACAAAGGCCGATTATTTGATTTTATTAATCTTTTTTCAAGAACCAATAAACTTACATCTAAAAAAAGAGTAATTGATTTTTTCATTAATTCGTCTCTAATCAAGCCACTCAAGACAGAACCGCCCCCCAATGATAATATAACATTCTTTTTTTCAATTAATTTTAGTACAATTTCTGTTTCAATATTTCTAAAATATTCTTCGCCCTTCTCTTGAAAGATTTTATTTATAGATTTCATGGTAAATCTTGTAATTTCATAATCACTGTCTATGTGCTGAAACTCAATCTTTTTAGCAAGTATTCTAGCTACCATTGACTTGCCCGCACCCATATGGCCAACAATGGCAATATTATTTTTTTTTAATTCTTTTAATTTGTTCTTAAATTCAAGGCTTTCCATAATTTTGACAATATTTTAACTCAATTGATAAAAATAACTTAAAAAAAAAATAATTATCTGTATTTATCGCTTTTTATATCACTTATTTGAAATTTAATTATGAAAAAAATATATTTAATAATAATTATTTTAATTATCTTCCTGATTATTCTATCAACTTTATTGTTTATAGACATACCATCTCCTTCAAAATTGATTTCTGAAGACTACACGTTAGAAATTAAATGAATATTTTAATATCTCTATTTTTTTCTATTACCTTAGCTTTTAGTGTTTTTGCTGAAGATATTAAAATTATTGAATTACATGATCAAACAATTGATCAAATATTATTAAATGCGACCAGTGATGATGATGTTAACAATGATATAAACATCGAAGAATTAACGAATTCAACTTCAGATACTGAAGAAAAGGATACCACCATTAAATCTGAAGAAACTAATCCAAGTGGAGTTATTATAGCCTTTCCTGATTTTTGGGAAAATGCCGATAAAGATGAGTTATTATTTTTATTTGATAATTTGTCGATCACAAACTCTTTAATTTTAAATAATACATTGATTAATGCGCTTACTTTAAATAGTTTACCACCTCAAGATTTTGAAGAAGATGAGTTCAGTCATTTTAAAATAGTTAATTTAATTAAACTTGGACAGAGAAAAAAGGCTTTTAACATAATTGAAACTTTGAATGAAAAAACAGATTATGTAGATGCTTTCAATTTATTTAAATTGAATTATTATTTTTCAACATATGATCTCAATCAGGCATGTGATTTTAGTAAGTCAATTAATCGAAAAGAATCTAAGATTAATGAAAATTATTTATTAAAAGTTGATATTTTTTGCACATTTTTACAAAATAAGACTGAAGAAGCTAATTTTCTGAATTCGCTTCTTGAAGAAATGGATGATCAGGATAATTATTTTCAAAAAATATTTCTTAATTTAAAAGAATCAAGCAAAAATAAGGAAGATTTTAGTCTTTTTAACTATGATGAAAATTCAATGTCACTTTATAGCGCAATGATTAGGGTTGGAGAGATGCCAATGGATAACAAATATTTAATGCATGACCCATTGAATTTTTCAATGCCAATCGTTCTTAGCGGATCATCTGATATTACATTAAGATTAAAAGCTGCCCATAAAGCATATCAACAAGGCGTATTTAATGCTGATAGTTTATCAGCAATGTATCAGACAGTTGATTTTAGCTATGATGAATTAACTAATATTGAGTTAGAAAATTTTCATAAGAATTTTGAGGTTGGTATGGCCTATCTTTTTCAAAAAGCAAACATACAACTTTTACCAATGACAAGGGTTCAATCATTAGTTGATTTTTGGTCATACGCAGAAAAAGAAAATTTTGGCTCGTTAGCATATGATATTTCTCGTAGCTTAATTGATAAAATAGAACCCTCGCCAGAGTTATCGGATCACGGCATTGAAATTGCTAAAACTCATATACATAATAGTAATTTTGAACTGGCTGATAAGTGGATTCTATTTGCAGAAAATTACCAATCCGAAGATGAAAATTTTGAAGAAAAAATTCAACCTATAAAACTTCTCTACAACTTAAAAAAGTCAACTAATGACAATCAATTTATTAATATTTTATTAAACAGCGATTTTTTAAAAGGAATACACAAAAATACTATTAAACAAGAAATATTATTGACTATTGTATCAGTTATTAGTGAAAACAATGATAAAATTTTAAGTGGAAATAGAAATCTTCTTGATCAAAGGTCTGTTCCGTCAAGATATTTATTAAATAAGATAAAACAAAGTAGTAAAAATAATAATTATGGAGAACTATTGTTAAGTATTAATATTTCTATGGTTGATAAATCCTGGACAGAGATTCACCCTGAGCATTTGAGAATTATATTAACCGCAATACGAGATATTGAAATTGAACATTTTTTTAAAGATGTAATCCTTGAAATTCTTAAAGTTAGTGAAATAATATAATGAATAAATATTTTGATTTTGAAAAACCAATTGAAGTTATAGATAATAAAATTAAAATATTGAAAAGTAATAATGAAGATAATAATCTTGATTTGATTAAAAAATATAATTTAGAAAAAAAAAATTTAATAAATAAAATTTATAATTCATTGACGTCTTGGCAAAAAGTAAAAATTTCTAGACATTCTGATCGACCACATATGCTTGATTATGTAAACAATATATTCTCAAATTTTATCCTCCTTTCTGGTGATAAAAAATTTGCAGAAGATAAGGCTATAGTTGGAGGTCTTGCAAAAATTGATGATTTATCTGTGATGATAATAGGAAATGAAAAAGGCAACTCAATGGAAAAAAGAATTGAGCATAATTTTGGAATGGCAAAACCAGAAGGTTTTAGAAAAACTCAACGTTTGCTGATTTTAGCAGAAAAATTAAAATTACCTGTAGTTACCTTTGTTGATACCGCAGGAGCTTTTCCTGGAAAAGAGGCTGAAGAAAGAGGTCAATCAGAATCAATTGCTTCATCAATTTCACAATGTTTAAAAGTTAAGACTCCTATAATTTCAATAATAATAGGTGAAGGAGGCTCTGGGGGAGCTATAGCATTAGCAACGGCAGACAGAATTCTAATGTTACAAAATTCCATTTTTTCAGTTATTTCTCCAGAAGGATGTGCATCTATTCTTTGGCGTAATACAGAAGCTGTTCAAAAAGCAGCTGAATCACTTAAATTAACAGCAGAAGACTGCTTAGAACTTAATATAATAGATGGAATTGTTAAAGAGATGCCAGGTGGAGCACACAGATATCCAAAAGAACAATTTGTCACAGTAAAAAAAACTATCATTGAAAATCTTGAAGAACTTATAAAATTACCGGTTGAAAAAATAGTTGCTGACAGAAACGAGAAGTTTTTAAATATTACCCTCAACTAATAACCATGACAAATTTTATACTTTTTTCCTGAACCACAAGGACAAGGATCGTTTCTTCCAATTTTTTTATTTAATATATTAGGTCCAACACCTACTTTTTTTTCAGTTTTAGTTTGTTTATTATAAGCTTGTATTTCAATACCAAAAAGAGTTTTTAATACTTTTTCATTTTGTGATGAAAGCATTTGATCAAAATAATCAAAAGACTCTTTTTTATATTCAAAAAAAGGGTCTTTTCCTCCCATTGCTCTTAAATTTACGCTTCCTCTTAATGAGTCCATCGCAGCTAAATGATATTTCCAATCTTTATCAATTTGATAGAGCATAATTCTTTTCTCAGCAAATTGCATTAAGTCATTAGAGTATCGATTTTTTTTATCAGCATATTTTTTGTTTATTTGATCAAGAATTCTTTTTTTAATTTCATCATCGTCAACACCTTCTTCATCTATCCAGGCATTGATTGGTAAATTTATTCCGAATATTTCATTGATTTCATTTTTGAGCAAATCACCATTCCATTCATGACTGTATTTTTTTGGAGGGATGGATTCTAAAATGACAGAATCAACAAGATCAATTATCATTTCTTTGATTATTTCTGATTGATCAGAGGTTGTTAATATTTCTTTTCTGTTTTGATAAATAATTTTTCTTTGATCATTTAAAATATCATCAAATTTTAATATTTGTTTCCTAACATCATAGTTATGAGATTCTACTTTTTGTTGAGCTCTTTCAAGAGCCCTTGTAATTAGAGAATGTGTTATAGCTTCTCCTTCTTTGACTCCAAGTTTTGATAAAACATTTTCAAGAGTCTTAGATCCAAAAATTCTCATAAGATCGTCTTCTAACGAAAGGTAAAAGATACTTTCACCAATATCACCCTGTCTGCCTGAGCGACCTCTCAACTGATTATCTATTCTTCTGCTTTCATGTCTTTCTGTGCCAATGATTAATAAGCCACCAGATTTTATTGCAAGCTTTTTGTTTTTATTGCTGTCAAAATCATCGCCCCCTAATTTAATATCAGTTCCACGACCAGCCATATTTGTTGAAATAGTTACATTTCCAGGTATACCGGCCATCATAATTATTTCTGCTTCCTTATCGTGTACTTTTGCATTGAGGACATTATGATTTATGTTATTTTTCGATAGAATTTTTGATAATATTTCTGAGCTTTCAACTGATGTGGTGCCAATCAATATAGGTTGCTTTCTGTTATATCGTTCAATTACTAAATTTAATATAGCATTGTGCTTTTCACCTTTTGTTAAGTAAATTTGATCATCTTTGTCATTTCTGTTGATTGGAAGATTTGGAGGTATTTCAACTACATCTAAATTATAAATTCCCTCAAATTCAGCTGCTTCGGTGCTTGCAGTTCCTGTCATTCCACATAATTTTTTATATGTCCTAAAAAAGTTTTGATAAGTAATTGAAGCAATTGTTTGATTTTCTTTTTGAATTGGCAGATCTTCTTTTGCTTCAATTGCTTGATGCAGTCCATCACCGTATCTTCTTCCCTCCATAGGTCTGCCGCTCAACTCATCAATTATTACGATATTTTTATCTTTGATTATGTAATCTTTATCTTTAGTGAATATTTTCCGTGCTCTTAAAGCTTGTATAATATTATGATTTAAAGACATATTGTCTAAATCTTGCAAAGTACCGCCTTTAATTATTTCATTTTTTATTAATAAATTTTCAACAACATCCATTCCGCTAGTTGTTAACAAAATGGACTTACCCTCTTCATTAATTTCGTAATCAGTGTCTTTTAAAATTTTAACTAAAGAATTTATTTTTGGATAAATATCAATCGAGTCTTCTGATTGAGAAGAAATCACTAATGGCGTTCTCGCTTCATCTATTAAAATACTGTCAACCTCATCAACAATTGCAAAGCCATTTTTTTTAAAATATAAACTTTCATAACTACTTTTTAAGTTATCACGCAAATAATCAAAACCAATTTCATGATTAGTTGCATAAACAATATCACATTCATATTCTTGAAGACGTTTTTCTTGATCTATATTGGAATTCACACAACCAACAGTTAGGCCTAAAAATTTATATATCTCTCCCATCCACTTTGAATCTCGATCAGCTAAATAATCATTAACAGTTACAATGTGAACAGGATCCCCGTTTAATGAATTTAAATAAGCCGAAAGTGTTGCAACAAGTGTTTTTCCCTCACCTGTCTTCATCTCAGCAATCATACCCTTATGAAGAACAACTCCACCTAGCAACTGCACATCAAAGTGTCTTAGATTAACAGTTCTTTTTGATGTTTCTCTCACAACAGCAAAAGATTCTGGTAAAATATCATCAAGGGTAGCACCTTCTGTAATTAATTTTTTGAAATAATTAGTTTTAGCTCGCAAATCTGTGTCTGATAATTTTTGTAGTTCTGGCTCAAATTCATTAATTTTATGAATTATTTTTGAAAATGATTTAAGATGTCTTTTGCTGGCAGAACCAAATAACTTATTTACAATATTTAGCATTTTTATGGTAAAGGCTGATAACACATGGCTTGGCTTAGTTCTATAATGTTTTTTTTAAGTCGATGAAGGCTTTTTTATGAAGTCAAACCTTATCTCACCATTTAAACCAAAGAGTGTAAAAGATTATAAACCCCAAGATTTGATCATTTATACTTTAAGGGCAGGCTTTAAAAAAAAAGGAAAGGATTTATTAATTATTGTTTTTGATAAAGCAGTACCTGTGGCTGATGCTTATTCACAAACTTCAATGCCATCCGCTCCAATAATTTGGGATAAAAAAAACAATAATAGTTTTTGTAAAGTACTTATTGTTAATTCAGGGAATGCCAATGCCCATACTGGTACAAGAGGCATAAATCAAATTGAGAAATATACAAAAGTAGCTTCTAAAATATTTCAATGTAAAAAGAGTGAAATACTGGTCTCTTCAACCGGGGTAATAGGTGAGGAACTTGATTCTGCAAAGATTATAAAAAAGTTAAATTGTATGTCAAAAAATTCATTAAAAAGCGTTAAAGACGCGGCAAAAGCAATTATGACTACTGATACATTTTCCAAAGTAGAAGTTGTTAAATTTAGATACAAATCAAAACAAATAATAATTTATGGTTTTGCCAAAGGATCTGGAATGATTGCACCAAATATGGGTACTATGTTAGCATATATTTTTATTGAAGCTCCATTGAAAAAAAAAGATCTAAAAAAAATGCTTATGAAACATATTGATTCAACATTTAACTCAATTTCTGTCGATGGAGATACTTCGACAAGTGATTCAATAATGTTATTTTCTACTGGCTTAAAAAATCCAAAAATAACAATGAATAATAATTTGTTAAATAGAATATCAGCAAAAGTGAACGACATAATGCTTAGTTTATCAAAACAAATTATATCTGATGGAGAGGGCATATCTAAACTAATAGAAGTCACAGTTTCTAATGCAAATAATAAGACTCAAGCATCAAACGTGGCATTTTCTATTGCTGAATCCACTTTAGTAAAAACTGCAATAGCCGGTGAAGATGCTAATTGGGGGAGAGTTGTTATGGCAATTGGTAAGGCAGACAAACACGTTGATCAAGATAAAATAATTATTAAGTTTGGTAATTCAGTTGTGGCCAAAAAAGGAGCAAAGTATCAAAAAATTGATTTGAGAAAACTTAATCATTATATGAAAAATAAAATTGTTAAAATTAATGTGAACTTAGGAATTGGCAAATATACAAAAAGGGTATGGTCTTCAGATTTAACTCATAGATACATTAACATCAATGCTGATTATAGATCATAATTATTTTATAATTAAATTGTTTTTTTTATATATAACAATACAAATTATTTTGGATTTATAATAAGAATAATATTTATATTAATACTATGAATGATTTGATAAAAGAAATTAATGATATAATAGAAAAAAATAATAGTAAAATTAATGAAAATATTGTTGGGATTAATTATTTAGAAAAACTAAAATATTTAGTCATTGATAATTTAAAGGATGGTCAAGATAAATTTACACCAGATGATCTAGTAGCCGCTTTTAAGAAGAAAAACAATCAATCAATAAAATTTATATTCAAAAACCGTTCATTATCTCTTTCAATTAACTTATACAAAAACCCATTATCTAAAATTAAATTATGTTATGATAATGACACTTTATCTGTTGTAATTAATGGCGTTAAGGAAATCTCACTATTTGATTTGTATGATAAGAAAAGAAAAGTTTCTTTGTCTATTTTTAAGAATATGGGCTTAGTTTTAAGTGAAAATACGATTACAAGCGAAAAAATTGCAGCTGGTTCGGTTATTATGGACATAATTTCTGAAAAAAAAGTTGTGAATATTGAAAAATAATATTTAGATACAATATCATATAAAATGATTGTTTTTAACCTAATTTGTAAAATTTGTTCTATAGAATTTGAAGGCTGGTTCGAGAGCACTAAAGAATTTAATAATCAAAAAAGAAAAAAAATTATTAATTGTCCAAGCTGTAACAGTGCATCCATAACAAAATCTTTGGTGGCACCTAATCTTCCAAAAAAAAATAATTCAAAAAAAAATATTCAATTAAAAAAGGCCGTCTCGAACAATGTTAAAAAATTTAAAAAAATTGTTGAAGAAAATTTTGACTATGTTGGAGATAAATTTACTGAAGAAGCAAAAAAAATGAAATATGGTGAAAAAAAAGAGAAACCAATTTATGGTGAAGCAACTATGGAACAGACTAGGGAGCTAGCTGAGGAAGAAATCAACGTGGTTCCTCTTCCATGGGCCCCCACAAAAAAAATTAACTAGATTTTATTGCTGTGCAAAAATAATTTATAAGGCAATTATTTTTGTCGAGCATCCATTGACCAGACAGTGGGTTGAAAATTAAACCAGTAACGTCTGTTACATTGATTTTATTTTTGTTTAAAAAAGGTCTTAATTCTTCGGGTTTAATTAGTTTACTATATGTATGAGTTTTTTTGGGGACCCAATTTAAAATATTTTCAGCAATAAAAATTGCAAATAATTTTGAAAAAAAATTTCTATTAATTGTTGATATTATTATTTTTCCTCTTGGTTTTAATAATTTTTTTACATTTATAATAATTTTTTTCCAATCTTCTATATGTTCTAATACTTCAAGAATTAGTACAGCGTCATATTTTTTTTTAAGTTTGAGATTATTTATATTTTGATGCAAATATTCTATGTTTGCATTTGTTTTTTTTGCATGTTTTTTTGCGGCGATAATATTTTGTTTTACAAAATCAATTCCAGTGATATTTATCCCTAAACGCGCCAAAGGTTCGCAAACCAATCCCCCTCCACACCCCAAATCTAGAATATTAAAATTACTAAGAGATTTTTTTGAAAATTTAATAATTTGTTTTTTTTCAAATAACTTTTTTTTAATATATTTTATTCTTATTGGAGTTAATGAGTGTAGAATTTTGAATTTGCCATCAGGATCCCACCATTCGTTCGCAAGAGTTTCAAAATGATTAAATTCTGATGTTTTAAGGGTTTTTTTTATCATATGACTTGTTACTATTAATTAAAAATTATATGGAGCTATCTCAATTTAATGTATTAATAATGTAAGTCAATGAAGATAGTTGTTATGAAGTTTGGTGGCACATCCGTGGCCGATATAAGAAAGATTAAGAATGTAGCTTCAATTATTAATAAGAGTTATAAAAAGTACAAGTTAGTTGTTGTTTTATCAGCAATGGCAGGAGCTACTAATGATTTACAAAAATTAATTGATCAAATTGATTATCCGTCATCAAAAGAAAATGACTTAGTACTTACTTCGGGCGAACAGGTAACTGTTGGTCTTTTATCTATGGTATTAAATAAGATGAAAATCAAAAGCATACCACTACTGGGATGGCAAGTGCCAATAATCACAGATTCATCTTATGAAAAAGCAAAAATTTTAAATATAAATAAAGATAATATTTTAAAATATTTAGCTGAATATGATGTAGTTGTTCTAGCTGGATTTCAGGGCATAAATACAGAAGGAAAAATAACATCTATAGGAAGAGGGGGCTCAGACACAACAGCTGTAGCAATAGCCTCTTCTTTAAAAGCTGATAGATGCGACATTTTTTCAGATGTAGAAGGAGTATATTCTAGCGATCCTAATATTGTAATAAATGCAAAAAAAATTGATAAAATTTCTTATGAAGAAATGTTGGAGATGTCATCTATGGGCGCTAAAGTTCTCCATACTCGATCTGTTGAGCTAGCAATGAAGAATAATTTAACACTTCAAGTTTTATCTTCTTTAACAAATCAAGAAGGCACCTTCATTGTAAATGAGAAAAAATTAATCGAAAAGGAAGTAGTAAGCGGAGTTTCATATAGCAAAAATGAATCTAAAATTACTATATCTGGCATACCTGATAAGCCAGGAATTGCTGCAAAAATATTTAGGATTTTATCAAGAAACAATATTAATATTGATATGATTGTTCAAAATATATCTCAAGATGGCATCAGTGCTAACTTGACATTTACTGTTCTAAAAAAGGATATGAAAATATCAAAAAATCTTTTAGAGAAAAATAGTGAAAAAATCCTTTATAAGCAACTTTCAATCAACTCTGAAGTTGCAAAAATATCTGTAATTGGTATGGGTATGATGTCACAATCTGGGGTTGCTGAAAAAATGTTCCAAACATTGGCAGATCAGCAAATAAATATCTTAGCTATATCAACTTCAGAAATTAAAATCAGCGTTCTAATTGAGGAAAAATACACTAATAATGCGGTTAATTCACTTCATTCTGCGTATAGACTTGGCTTTAACAATTGATTTGATTTTTTTTACATATAAATAAGAATATTATGGAATTTGTTGGCGAGCATTTAAAAAAAATAAGATTAAAGAAAAATATTAATCTCAAATCTGTTGCTGAAGAATTAAATATTCAATTGTATCTCCTTGAAAGGATTGAAAATAACGATTTTTCTGATCATTTGAATTTAGTGTATTTAATTGCCCTTATTCGTGCATATTCTAAATTTTTAGGTCTAAATGATAATGAGGTAATAAAGCGGTTTAAAGATCAAAATTTAATTGATAAAGAAGATTTGATTGATGAACTACCAAAACCTCTAGAAAATAGTAATTTTTATTTTGCAATAAAAACCTTTTCCGTTTTTTCAATTATTTTAATTTCTTTTAGTTTTTATTTCTTATTTATTAAAACGAACGACATATATCCAGATTATTCTATTCTTCCTAATTTACCTGAAAGTTTGGAATCTGAAATTGAAGAAATTGAAATTCAATCAGCTCTTAAAAAAGTTAATAAAATATATTCAGAAGATATTAAAAATGAAACACCAACTCCAACATCAATAGACACAGCCTTTAATAATAATCTTTTTGTAAATGAAGGCAGTGTAATTGCATCTATTCCTGACAATGAGCCAGTAGAATTTGAAAATATTATCACATTAAAATTTCTTAACCCAACCTGGATTCAGCTTCGAGACAAACAAAACCAAGTTGTATTTAGCAAGCTAATGAGTAGCGTTGAAGAATATTCATACTCTGTTGCAGATAATTTTGCTCTCACAACTGGTAATGCTGGCAATATTCTTGTTTTAATAAATGGAAATGCAAGAGGCAAGATTGGAAAAAAAGGCGAAGTAATAGATTCTTTGATTATTAGTTCTGATTTTAATAATTAATTGATATAAATCATTAATGTATCGTTCATATCAAAAAATTGATAGGCGAAAATCTAGAGTTATTCATCTTGGCAATGTTAAAATTGGAGGAGAAGCTCCAATTAGCGTTCAAACAATGACAAATACTATTACTTCTGATATCAACTCCACACTTTCTCAAATTGATCGTGTCAGAAATGTTGGAGCCGATATTGTAAGAGTATCAGTTCCTGATCAAGAATCTTCATTGGCACTAAAAAAAATATGCAAAAAAAGCAGAATCCCTATAATTGCAGATGTACATTTTCATTATAAAAGAGCAATAGAATCAGCCATAAATGGAGCGTCATGTTTAAGAATAAATCCTGGTAATATTGGCTCAAAAGAAAAAATTAAAGATGTGATTAAAGCTGCAAAAGATAATAATTGCGCTATACGAATAGGAGTAAATAGCGGGAGCCTTGAAAAAAAAATTTTGGAAAAATATCAAGAACCTGTCCCGGAAGCTTTGGTAGAAAGTGCTACAAATAATATAAAAATTCTGGAAGATAACAATTTTTTTAATTTTAAAATTAGTGTTAAGGCTTCGGATGTCTTTTTGGCTACAAAAGCATATGAAATTTTAGCAAATAAATGCGACTATCCTTTACATCTAGGTATTACAGAAGCAGGAGGCAGAAGATCAGGATCTGTCAAATCATCCATAGGAATTGGTAAACTGTTACTTATGGGAATCGGAGATACAATAAGAGTCTCGTTATCTGATGAGCCTGAAGAGGAAGTAAAAGTTGCATATGATATATTAAAAAGTTTAAATTTAAGCGAGAGAGGAGTTAATATTATTTCTTGTCCTTCATGCGCTCGTCAACAATTTCCTGTAGTAGAGATTATAAAAAAATTAGAAAAATCTCTTGAAGATATTACAACCCCTATAACAATTTCTATAATTGGATGTGTTGTTAATGGTCCAGGTGAAGCTACAATGACTAACGTTGGAATAACTGGAGGTGGAAATAACACTCATATGGTATATATTAACGGCAAAAAAGATCATCGTATTAAAAACGAGGATTTATCAACTTATCTTGAAGATATCATACGTAAAGAAGCAAACAACCAAACAGTGAATAGATTATGAAACCACAACCTGTTCGCGGTACGCATGACATTTATGGAAATGATTTGGAAAAATTTAATATTATTGAAAAATTGATAAAAGTTTCAGCAAATTCTTTTGGATTTGACGAAATTATCACCCCTATTTTTGAGTCCTCTAATTTATTCAGTAAGCCATTAGGTGAGCAAAGCGATGTCGTACTTAAAGAAATGTATACTTTCAAAGATAGAAATAATTCATCTTTAACACTTAGACCAGAATACACAGCACCTATAATACGTGCTGCCATATCAAATAATCTGCTTAATAAACTTCCTGCGAAGTTCTTTGGAATTGGCCCAATGTTTAGAAGGGAACGACCTCAGAAGGGTCGATTCCGACAATTTTTTCAAATGAATTTTGAAATTTTTGGCACAAACGATGTATTGGCAGATGCAGAGTTAATATTACTCGCTAGTTCTATTTTAGTAAATACTCTTCCTAATCAACAATTTAAACTTCATATTAATTCTCTTGGTGATAGAGATACATTAAAATCATTTAAATTAAAGTTATCTTCTTTTTTTAATAAATTCAAAAATGATTTATCTGAAGATAGTCAAAGAAAAATAAATACTAATCCTTTAAGAATTTTAGATTCAAAAAATCCTAAAGATATAAAGATTAGTAAAGAAGCTCCTGACATTACTAACTTATATTCAAGGGATGCAAAGAAAAAATTTGAAGATGTACAAGTCTTACTAAATGAAGCAAACATGTCGTTTGTTGTTGATAATACTCTAGTACGAGGACTAGATTACTACTGTCATACTGTTTTTGAATTTAAAAATAATAATTTAGGTACACAAGATACTGTCATCGGGGGCGGTCGATACGATGGTCTTGTCAAAATGATAGGCGGGCCTGATATACCTGGCGTTGGATGGGCAGGGGGAATAGATCGTTTATTGTTACTTATGGATTTGCCTAGGAAAAATATGATTAGGAATCATCTCATTGTCATTGATGAGTCTTTAAAAAATTATGGCATCAAAGTTTTAAGTATACTGCATAAAAATCAGGTACCTATTTATTGGGGTTATAAATATAACTTGAAAAAATCTCTTGCATTTGCGAATGATAAAAAAGCTGAATTCGTTATTATTATTGGAGAAGAAGAATATAAAAATAATAAATACACATTAAAAAATTTATTTGATTCTTCTCAAGAAACATTATCCTTAGAAGAATTAATAAAAAAATTAAGTTAATGAATAATTTTGAAAATCAGTTTGACATAATTGTCAAAAAGCATCAAAATATTGAAAAAAGCTTATCGAACCAAGACAATTTAGATAGAGATAAGATAATTAAACTAAATAAGGAATATTCCGAGTTAACGCCTATTGTAAAGTCAATTAATCAATATAATTCTGTAAAAAAAGATATTGAAAATCTAAATGCTTTATTAAATGACAAAGATAGTTCTATACGCAAGATGGCGGAAGACGAGCTAAGAGAAAAAAACAAAAAAATTAAATCACTCGAACAAGATTTATTGAAACTTCTTATTCCAAAAGATGTTAATGATGAAAAAAATTCTATTTTAGAAATACGTGCAGGAACAGGAGGTGACGAAGCCTCTTTATTCGCAGCTGATCTATTTAATATGTATCAGAAATATTCTAATCTTAACAATTGGAGTTTTGAAATTTTATCTATATCTGAGACTGGACTTAATGGGATTAAAGAAGTTATTTGTAATATTTCGGGAAAAAGTGTTTTTTCAAAGTTGAAATACGAGTCTGGAGTTCATAGAGTGCAACGTATTCCATTAACCGAGACAAGTGGACGAGTGCATACTTCAGCTGCTACCATAGCAGTATTGCCTGAAGCAGAAGAGGTTGATGTTAAAATTGATGAAAAAGATTTACGAATTGATGTTTTTCGTTCAAGCGGACCAGGAGGACAATCAGTAAATACAACGGATAGTGCTGTAAGAATAACTCATCTACCAACAGGCATAGTTGTCTCTCAACAAGATGAAAAATCACAGCACAAAAATAAAGCTAAAGCCTTAAAAATTCTTCGTTCAAGAATTCTAGACAAAGAAATTCAAATGAATGAACAGGAGAGATCAAAAAACAGAAAGTCTCAAATAGGCACTGGGGATAGATCAGAGAGAATTAGAACTTATAACTTTTCTCAAGGAAGAGTTTCTGATCATAGAATTAATCTTACACTTTACAAGTTAAATGAAATTTTAGAAGGACATTTAGATGAGATAATAAACCCTTTGATTGCAGATGATGAATCGAAAAAAATAACTAATCTTGAAAATGAATAATTTTATAAAAACTCATTTAAAAGTTTTATATGAAAAGAATTTTACTGATCCTGTGATTGAACTCAGAGCCTTACTTAATAAAACATCTATTTTAAAAAAAGAAATCATTTTAACTAATTTTAATATAAACCAAATTAATCTGAATTTATTTGAATCAGCATTTGAAAGGAGAATAAATATGGAGCCTTTAGCGAAAATTTTTAAAGAAAAAGAATTTTGGAAGTATAATTTTGCTGTTAATGAAAATGTTCTTGATCCGAGACCTGAGTCAGAAATATTAATTGAAGCTGTTGAAAAATATTTTCAAAACAAAAAACAAAAATTAAAAATAATTGATATCGGAACAGGATCAGGATGCCTAGCTGTTTCATTAGCTATGGAGTACAAAAACTCTATGATTACTGCAACTGATATTTCTAAATCTGCTTTGGATGTTGCGAAAAAAAACTCAAAAAAATTTAATGTTTACGAGAAAATTGAATTCAAATGCTGTAACTGGTTTGAAACAAAAGAGAATTTTGATGTTGTTGTAACAAATCCTCCATATTTAACAAATAATGAGTACAACAATTTAAGTAAGGAAATAAAACTCTACGAACCTAAAATAGCTCTTAGAGGAGGAAAAGACGGATTGTCTTGTTTTAGAGAAATCGCCTATAAAATTCAGAAAATTATTCATTTTAAGTCATTGTGTTTTGTAGAAATTGGACACAATCAAAAAGATAAATGTATCAAAATATTTGAAGAATTTGATATGTATTGTATTGACTTTATTGTTGATTATCAAAATTATGATAGAATATTGGTTTTTAATAAAAAATATTAAATAAAGATTGATTAATTGTTTTAAGAATGTAGTAAGAGTATTATTTATACTCAGTGAAAACTGTTTAATGTTTTGGAGTTTTCCAAGTAATTTATATTTTAATTGAATAATTAAGTATGTACGTAAAAAAAAATAATCGTGTGACATTTAGGTCAAATAAAAGATATGGACATAGAAGTAGCAATAGTTTCTCAAATGATAAGGGACGTAACAAAGGATATATTACTCAACAATATCAGAAATACTTAAAGCTTGCTAAGGAGGCCTCCGCCTCAGGTGATAGAATTCAATCTGAATATCATTATCAATTTGCTGATCATTATTCGAGATTAATGCTTGAATTAGGATTACTTAATGAAGAAAATTTAGAAAACAAAAACCCTATAGAGATTAAATCTATTAATAAAAAATCTGAAAATGATAATAATTTAGATGAAGTGGCAGAAACTGATAAAGTCAATGAAGCCACAGATACAGAAGATAATAATGATCACGGTTCAATTGAATCTGTTTCATTTATTTCACAACCAGATAAAAAAAATTAGTAAAAACTAAAAAATATTCTTCTTAATTTATTCGTAAAGATAAAATAAAAAACTTGAATATATAATTTTCATTTCTTCATTGAATTTTTTCAACTTATCATCTTTTAATATCTTGCCTGAAGGCAATTTCATTTTCATAGGATTAATTTGTTTGTTTTGATATATTACTTCATAGTGTAAATGTGGACCAGTTGATTTTCCAGTTGATCCAACATATCCAATAATACTACCCTGATTAACTCTAGCCCCTTTATAAATATTTTTATTATAATTATTTAAATGAGCGTATGCGGTTTTATAAGAACTGTTATGTCTAATGCGAATGTATTTTCCATAACCGCCATTTCTGCCCACAAAATCTATGACACCATTTCCTGCAGCATATACAGGAGTTCCTTTTGGAGCTGCAAAATCCACTCCTTTATGTAATTTGTTATAACCTAAAATTGGATGTTTTCTCATTCCGTATGATGAAGAAAGCCTTGCTCCATCAATTGGAGTTTTCATTAAGGCTTTCCTAACATTTTTACCCTCTTTATTAAAATAATCAAAATGACCGTCGTCATCCTTAAAAATAAAATATTCAAGATTATTTCCATGTAAATTTAATTTAGTATATTTTATATTTCCATTAGAAACACTTTCCCTGATGCTATTAAAAAAAACTTCATAGAAAATTTCAAACTCATCATTTTTTTGTATATCACGTTGAAAATCAACATCAAAACTATACAACCTAATTGCTTTGGACAAAATTTCAAGTGGAACTCCAGCCATTTTACCATCTTCATAAAGAGAAGATTTAATAAAAAATTTTTTGGATTCAAAATATTTCGTTAATTTTATTTTTTTCTTTAATAATGTAATTTCAGTTTTATTAATTTCGATCACGATATCTGTTGAAAAATCTATTGGAATTATAATTTTTTTAACAATTTTTTTACTATTTTGATAAATGTAAATTTCTTGGCCAATTTTGATATTTTTTAAATTAATTTCTTTATTTAATTTATTAATAATTTTGTTTTTAATAATATTGTTTTGAAAATATGGATTGATTATTTTGCTAAAAGTATCATTTTTTTTTATTGCAATGATTATTTCATTTTCAAATTTAATTTCAGTTTTCTTTGATTCATATGGAAGTCCAGCATCAAGTGGTTTATTTAAAAAATTGTTTTTTTTTATATCTATGTTATTTTTTGAGTTTGTGGGATTAGGATTAATTGACTTATGAAGATTTATTGACAAATATCCTAAGTAGAAGAAATATGCTCCAAGACAAATCGTTAATACAGTTATTAAGAATTTAATTAATAAATTATAATTAGTTAGCATGAATTTATTTTATCAAAACGCTTTATTTCTTATATAATTTTTGTAATAAATGAATATTAAAATAATTCTTTTCTAAAAGAATCAGGGTGCGTAGCTCAGTAGGTTAGAGCACTGCCTCGACACAACGGCTATAAATGCCATATTAAGTTATTAAATGTTAAATATGGTGCATTTATGTAACCAAAGGGAATAAGAGGGAATAAAAGTGTTCCCCAAACTTCACCCACGGATAATTCCTCATAATTGATTGATTTACATTTTGAAATCAGTAGAAAGAGATTAGTAGGGTGCGTAGCTCAGCGGTAGAGCACTGCCTCGACACGGCAGGGGTCACAGGTTCAAATCCTGTCGCACCCACCATACAAGCAAAGATTCTCTTATCTTTTTTCCGGCATTGTCATAAATAAAATATAATTTTATTCGTTGTGAGGCAACTTAGTTTTGACATTATTTTGACAAACTCTTTTTCTTACGCGAGAAGTTTGTGTAAAAAAACAAAGAAGTAGAATCTTTTCTTTGAAAACCTTAGACTTTTGATTCAACCAAACTTTCATTTACCTCTCATTTAGATTTAATTTCACCTCATTTTCATAAAATTTCATTCATATTTGATCAACTTTTGAGTGAGTTGGTGGCAGGATAATTCTTAAATGACTAAAAAAATAACAAAATTAACATTTGATGAAATCACTTTAGAAAATAATAGTAAAGCAATTTATGCAATCAATAATCCGGCAATATTGATTATTGATTGTAAAAATTTTACTTCATTAAGCCATTCTTCGGTATCAATTGTAAACTGAGCTTCAACTGAAAGAGATTTTACTATTTTTTAAATATTGAAGACAAGATACAAAGTGCATACATTCCCGGATCATCAAGTTCTTTTGATTTTTCTGAAAACATTCTTGCTCTTCCGATTTTGCAATGTTTGCCTTTGAATTTCTTTAATGCATTTTTACTTGCTTCATATGCTACAATTCCGAGATCATTATCAGGATTAGATTTTATAGAAATTATAATTTCATTAATTGAATCTAGAACAGTTTTATCTTCTAGATTACTTTTTCCTCTTGCCGATATAGCTTTTATTATTTGCTCTAAACCTTCTACAATTTTTATATCTTCAATTTCTTGTTTATCTTTATATAACTTTCCTAAAGTTAAAAATGAAATAGCTGTTAAAGTTCCAAAACTGGAGCTTGATACTTTTGTAAATAATTTTGCACATAGTAAGAAAATTTTTCCAATATCATTTTCAAAATTATCTTTATTATTATATATTTCTTCAATCCCATTGGTTAGGGTTATTCCTAAGTCACCATCACCTAATTGACCATCAAGGGAGTTAAAATCGTCATAATGATTTTTAGCTTTTTGATTTAAAAGGTTAAAAAAATTTATTAAACTTTCTTTATTGATCACTTTTTACCAAAAAGGATTTTCTACAGGACTTAAAAGATGTTTTTCTAATTCTTCATCAAGTTTTAAAATAGTTATTGATAGTCCTGACATCTCCATTGAGGTTGCATATCTCCCTACATAGCTTTTAGTTATATCGATATTTTTAGAACCAAAATTATTTTTTAATCTATTAGTTACAATAAACAATTCTTCGTGTGGTGTAGCTCCCAAACTGTTAACAAGAATGGAGACTTTATCACCTTTACTAAATTCACCATCAGAAATTAATTTTTCAAATAATTCATCTGTAATTTCATTGGCACTTTTCAATTTCCCTCTTCTAATACCTGGTTCGCCATGTATACCCATTCCTATTTCCATTTCATCATCACTAATTTCAAATGTAGGCTTTCCAGCTTGTGGAAGGATGCAAGGTGTTAATGCAATTCCCATAGTTTTTATGTTTTCATTTGTTTTAATTGCTATTCTTTTAACTTCATCAAAATCAGCTCCAGTTTCAGCAATAGATCCAGCAATTTTAAAAACATATATCATGCCAGCAACACCTCTTCTTTTTTCTTTTTCATTTATAGTTGCGCTGGCAATGTCATCAGCAACGACTATTGATTCAGATTTAATATCCTCTAGTTCGAGCATTTCAATTGCCATATCAAAATTCATTACATCACCACCATAATTTCCATAAATACAAATAACTCCCTTTCCAGAATCAGCATTTTTAATAGCGATAGAAATTTCATCAACAGAAGGAGAGGCAAAAACATTGCCAATAGCACAACTATCAAGAAGCCCCTTTCCTACATAACCAGTAAATAGAGGTAAGTGACCTGATCCACCCCCACTAACTAGACCTACTTTATTAGTAGCTTTTTTAGTTCTTGTTACAACTTTTTCTGTTTTTGAGGAAAAATTATAGATATCAGGATATGAATTTACTAATCCATTAATACTTTCTTTAACAAAATCATCAGGGCTATTAATTATTTTTTTCATCAGTCACTCCTTAATAAATTAATAAATTCCATTTTAAAAAAATTTAAACTAAATAAAACTTTTAGTAAATATATTAACTATTTCTAAATTAATAAATTATTACGCTAAATGGTTAACCAATTTATAATTATATAGCTTGTAAAATCAACGTTTTTTAATGTATTTGACAGCAAAGGTTTAAAATGGTTAATTTCCACTAAGTTAATTTAGTGAATATATCACTAAATACATATGGGAGGAAAAATGAAAAAATTTATTAAAATTATTGCATCAATTGCAGTATTATTTGCTTTCTTAAGCACATCTGCGAAAGCTGTAACTATAGCTTTGATACCAGGTTTAACCACTGATGCATTTTATATTACTATGCACAAAGGTGCTATAGCTGCTGCTGAAGCTTTAGGAGTTGAATTGTTATATCAAGGATCTCCTGAATGGAACGCATCTCTTCAAGTTCCGATTTTGAATGCAGTAATTGCAAAAAAACCTGATGCAATCCTAATTGCCCCTAATGATAAGCAACAATTGATTGTTCCATTAAAGGCTGCTGCGGATGCAGGAATTGCGGTTATATGTGTAGATACATTTATAGATGATGGAGTTTTCCAGGATGGAATTGGTCCTGGTGATTTTCCTATATCATATGTTGCATCGGATAATGTACTAGGGGGTGTAATGGGTGGTCACGCTCTTGCTAACGCGATTGGCAAAAAAGGTAAAGTTTACGTATCTAATACAATACCAGGAATTTCAACTACTGATCAAAGAGAAGAAGGCTTTAAAATTGCAATGACAAATTATCCTGATATAGAAGTTTTAGAAACTCAGTTTAATGATGATGATGCAAACAAAGCTTCTGCACAAGTAAATGCAGTTGTAGTAAGAGCTCCTGATCTTGTAGGAATTTTTGGTGCAAACTTATTTTCTGCAATAGGTGCTGCTGATGGCGTAAAATCTATGGGTAAATCTGGAGAAATTAAAGTTGTTGCTTTTGATGCACCAACAAGAATTGTTGATGATCTAAAAAGCGGTCTAATTGATATGGCTATTGCTCAACATCCAGCTGAAATTGGATATATGGGCGTTATGGTGGCTTATGGTCATGTGACTGATAATCCTGTTCCAGTTAGCATTGGTACTGGATTTACTGTTATGACTGCTGATAATATTGATGATCCAGCAATTAGTAAATACGTTTATTCCGACTAATAAATTTAAATTTTTTAATGGAGGTATATGTTCTATACCTCCTTTATTTTTAAAAGAATATCTTTAAAAACTAAAAATGCATTCAAAAAATATGCTTAAAATAATAAGTTCTTTTTGGAACTGGATATTTTTAATGGCTATATTGGCTTTTTTAGAAGTATTTGCTAGAACTGTTTATGAAACAACTTTTCTTTTAAATCCATTTGTAATCCAAAGTGTATTATTGTTTACCGCAGCCCCTCTTCTTATTGGCATAGGGCAAACTTTTGTTATTATTTCTGGAGGTATTGATTTGTCTGTGGCTTTTGCAATGGGCCTTGCTTCAGTAGTTTTCGCATCTATAATTAAATTTTTTGCACCTGAATATGCCATAACAGCAGTTGCGGTAGCTTTTATGGCAACATCCTTAATTATGCTAATACCAGGATTTATAAACGGAACCTTAATTTCAAGATTAAATGTTCCCCCATTTATTGGAACCCTTGGTATGTATGGAGTTGCTAGGGGAGTTGGGTATTTAACTGCTGACGGAATGACAGTTCCTTTTCAGAATGATATTGTTTTTATAATAGGTACTGGAAAAATTTTAGGTATTCCAATTCCTGTAATAATTGCTTTGTTTTTTGTAATACTAGCTCATTATTTGTTATCTTATACTAAATTTGGTCAGCATACTTACGCATTGGGTGGAAATAGACAAGCTGCTATTAGATCGGGAATAAATATTAGAAGACAAATTCTTTTAATATATATGCTTTGTTCAGTATGTGCAGGTATGGCGGGGATGATATATGCTGCAAGATTTTCTGCTGGCGCCCCACAAGCCGGTGAACCTTTGATGTTAGATGCTATTGCAGCTGTATTTATTGGGGGTGCAAGTTTTTTTGGAGGTTCTGGTAAAATAATAGGAACAGTAATAGGAGCTTTAATTATAGCCATTATACAATTTGGAATTGTTTTTATTGATATCAAACCTTTTTGGCAATTTGTTGTTGTAGGTGTAGTTATTATAGTTGCTGTAGTTGTTGATCAATCAAAAAATAAATTAAGCGGAGTTAGAACTGATGAATAACATTTTAGAGGTAAGCTCAATATCTAAGAGATTTGGGGGAGTTCAAGCCTTAGATAAAGTTTCAATTACTTTAAAAACCGGTGAAGTTTTAGCATTGGCTGGAGATAACGGCGCTGGTAAGACAACATTAATTAAGGTTATAGCCGGCGTTTATCATCCAGATAATGGATCAATTAAGTATGAAAAAAAGAATATTATTATAGATAACCCAAGATATGCCAGAGAACTTGGTATTGAAACAATATATCAAGATTTAGCATTAGCTGATAATTTAAATGTCGGCGCCAATATATTTCTTGGAAAAGAACCAATGACAAAAAAATATGGAGTACCAATAATTGATAGAGAACATATGTTATCTGAATCTAACAAAATTCTCAAAAACTTAGAAATTGATATACCTGAGGATTCACTAGAAGAGCCTGTTGGCAAACTTTCTGGCGGACAAAGACAAGCTGTTGCTATTGGTAGAGCAATTTATTGGAATGCAAAAATTTTAATTATGGATGAGCCTACTGCAGCTCTTGGCGTTCCTGAACAAAGAAATGTAATGGAATTAATAAAAAAACTTCGAGAAAATGATGTTGCAATAATTTATATATCTCATAATTTATCTGATATCTTTCAGGCATCAGACAGAATAGTTGTCTTAAGAAGAGGATTAAAAGTTGGAGAAAAACTTATTTCAGAAACAACTAGTGATGAAATTCTAAAACTTATGGTGCAAGGATAAATAATTTATTTGATTTAAAAGTAAAAATGAAATCCTTAGATAAAAAACTAAAAAATATTACTTCGGGAGGCTATCAACCAAAAGATTTTATTATTGCAGATGCAAAAGATGCAGATATGGGCGGGGGAAGAAGGGCGACCGGCATTATTAGAAATATTGATGGAACACCAACAGAAAAACCAGCAAGTTATCAATCATATTTAGATAAGATGGAAGGTATGACTAATTCTGAACAAGTTGATGTTATGCTCATGTCAATGACTAGTGCGGAAAAATTGATAAACAAAGGAATATTTAAAGATAGTCCAGTTACCCCAGCAGTAAGACTGAATGACACATCTTGTATTTGGGGAATGATAAGAAATGGTGATTATATTAAAGAACAATCCCGGCCTTTCGCTACAACTCAATTGAGACACGCAATTAATTATGTTGATCTTGGTTTGTATTCTATGACATTCAATAAAAGTGTTGATAGAGATATTGAAATGCTCAATCAATATAGAAATTTTAGAGACAATGCTGAACAAATGAATATGAGACATTTTTTAGAAGTCTTTAATTCAGCTGTAATAAATTTGTCTATTATTGAAATGGGAGAATATATTAATGATTGTATTTTAAAAACACTGGCTGGACAAATTAGTAAAGAAAAACCTCTTTTTTTAAAAATTCAATACAACGGACCAAAAGCTATGGAGGAGTTATCATCATATGATCCGAACGGTTTAGTTATTGGCATACTAGGAGGGGGCAAGGGCACGAGTAGAGATTGCTTTGAATTAATTCATCAAGGGTGTAAATACGGCGCTCGTGTTGCTTTATTTGGAAGAAAAGTTAATTTAAGTGAAGATCAAAATACAATGATTAGAACTATGAGAAAAGTCATAGATGAAAATTTAAATTCTGAAGAAGCTGTAAAACTATATCATGATAGTTTATCCAAAATTAATATTAAACCTGATAGAGAACTTTCAAAAGATATGGAATTAACCGATCCTGCTTTAAAAATGTGATTAATGAATAAACATTTAATTGCCGGGTTTGATATTGGAACTTCTAAAATTAGATGTATACTTTATGATTTAAGGGGAAATATAAAATTTATTTCTAGTTTAAAAACACCTATTATTAAAAAAAGTGATGGTTATTATTATAATCCTGCTGAGGATTTATGGAATATTACAAAAAAAGTTTTTAAAAAATGTATAAAATTTTCTAAACAAAATAGATATGAAATTACAAGTTTAGCAATTAGTAGTGTAGGCGAGTCAGGTATACCAATAGATAAAAATAATAAAATTTTATTAGATGCAATACCTTGGTATGATCAAAGAACAGAAAGTATTAGAGATGATTTTCTAAAAAAAATTAACGAAAGATTGATATATAAAAAAACTGGTCTAAATTCTGATCATTTTTTCAGCGCCTATAAATTACTTTGGATAAAAGCAAATAAACCTAAGGTTTTTAATAAAATATATAAATGGTTACCAATTTCAGATTTTATTGCATGGAAATTTACAAATCAAATAGCAACTGACTATAGTCAGGCAATGAGAACGATGCTTTTAGATCCAGAGAAATTAAAATGGTCTGAATTTATGTGTAATAAAACAAATATTGATATTAATTTATTACCAAAACTCTTACCAAGTGGAAAAAAATTAGGAATAATTAACCCAAAATCTAAAAAAGAATTTAATCTTTTAAATGATTGTGTTGTAGGAGTAGGGGGACATGATCATTTTGTAGGAACTTTTGCATTAGGTGGATTCAATAACAATATTGCTGTAAATTCACTAGGTTCAGCAGAGGCGATTATTATAAATACTAAAAAAATAATTAGAACTAAAGAACTTAACTTGAATAAGTTTATTAGCGGTGTTTTTAAAACTCCTAATAAAACTAGTAATTATATAGTTGGAAGTATATTGACTTCAAGTTTGGTAATTGAATGGTTAAAAGAAATATTAAAAGTAAAGGATTATAAAAAATTAGATAAAATTCTAGATAATTCTGAAGGAGTAAAAAAAAATATTTTTATTTTTCCACAATTTGAGTTTCCTCATTCTCCAAGTAAAGAAAAATATTCTAACGGTGCAATATGGGGATTGGCTTTAAACTCCAAATCTGGTGATTTGTACAAATCTATTTTAGAATGTTTAAGCTTTGATACAAAAAACGCATTATTTTTTATACTTTCTCATGCGAAACAAAAGATTCAGAAAATTATTTGTGTAGGGGGAGGAACAAAAAATAGCTCTTGGATGCAAATTAGATCAAATATTTTTAACCGAAAAATTCATATTAATAATAATTCTGAAAATGTAAGTTTAGGTAGTGCTATTTTAGCAGGAATTGCTTCTAAAAGTTATAAGAACGAACAAGATGCTTTCAAAATAATTATCAATAAAGAAGATGTAATTATCAATCAAATTAAAGATTCTTCTTATTATGAAAAAGTTTTTAAGGAAAAATATATCCCTAGTATCAAGATAATAAAAAAATTGAATAATATATTAAGAGAAAAAAATAATGGAATTATCATTTAGATGGTATGGGCCTAAAGATCCTGTAAAATTAACAGATATAAGGCAGTCAAATGCTGATTTTATTGTTACTTCTTTACATCAAATTCCAGCAGGAACTAAATGGAGTGAAAAGAATATTCAAGATAGAATTCAATTTATTAATAGTGAAAACAAGAATGGAAAAAAAAAGTTAACTTGGAATGTAGTAGAAAGTATTCCAGTACACAATGATATAAAATTACGAACTGGCAATTTTAAAAAATTAATTGAAAATTATAAAGATAGTATTTTCAATATTAGCAAATATAATATCAATACTATATGTTATAATTTTATGCCAATTATTGATTGGACCAGGACACAATTAGATTTTAAAATGTCTACAGATGGATTGGCTTTAAGATTTGGGTTTATACAATTTATAATTTTTGAAAAATTTATTTTAAAACTAAAAAATCTTGAAAAAAGATATGACGATTCTTTATTAGCTGAAGCAACAAATCAATATAATGTTATGAGTAATAAGGATTTAGAAAATCTTAAATTTTCAGTAATGGGAGGCCTTCCAGCTGCAGAAACACAATATACAATAGAAGAGTTTAGAAATATGCTGGCAGCTTATAATGATATGGATAAAGAAGCCTTACGATCAAATTTTTCAGAATTTTTGAAAGAAATAATGCCTATTGCAGAGGAAAACAAGATCAAAATGGCTTTACATCCTGATGATCCCCCTATTCCATTATTTGGTTTACCAAGAATAGTTTCTTCAAAAGAGGATTACCAATTTGTATTTGAACAACATGAATCAAATACTAATGGAATGACTTTTTGTGTTGGCTCTTTAGCTTCAAATATCAAAAATGATGTTTATGATATCTTTAAATCTTTTAAAGATAAGATTAATTTTATTCATTTGAGAAATGTTTCCATAGAAGATGATAGAATAAGTTTTGTTGAATCTGAACATCTTGAAGGAGATGTTGATTTTGTAAAAATAATCAAAATGATTTTATTAGAAGAAAAAAGAAGATCTGAGATAATAAAAAATTTTAATATTCCAATGCGCCCTGATCATGGCCATTGTTTAATGGATGATCAACATAAAAAAATGAATCCTGGTTATTCTGCAATAGGTAGAATGAAAGGCTTAGCTGAAATAAGAGGTATAATAAAAACTCTTTCCAAAGTAATATTATAATTAAAAGTTTATATGATGTTGAATTGATTATATTGAAGTGTCTTGGATAATAGTATTAATTTCATTTGGTTTTTCAATATGAGGCATATGACCTGCCTCGTTAATCAACTTAATATTAATATCCTTTGGAAGACTCTTGCTATGATTTACGGGTATAATTTTATCATCATTTCCCCAAATTATAGTTATTGGACAAGTTAAATTCGAAATTTTATCTTTTAAAAATTCTTTTTGTTTTTTCTCTAATAAAAGAGATCCATTCATAATTTTTTGTAAAGCTTCGGTAGTTCCATCTAAACGTTTAAATTTTAATACTTCATTGATTAAATCTCTTGTTAAAATTTCATTATTAAAATAAAGTTTCTCTAGCTGATATTTCAGCTCTTTTCTAGAATCTGCCTTTATAAATTCTTCTATAAATTCATAGTCTATTTCTTCTCCAAAACCAATTGGGCTTATCAAAATTATTGAAGAAATTAATTCCATATTGTTTAGAGCTATTGATAAACAAATTCCACCTCCTAATGAATGACCAACTAAATTTATTTTTTTTAAATCATTGGTTTCACAAAATTTTGAAACCACTTCTGATAAATAACTAATATCACCTTGAGGTATGTTTTTTGAAGAAGAGCCGTGACCCGGTAAATCAATGGTAAAAGTATTAAAAGATTTAGAAAGTTTTTCTTGATTAAACATCCAATTATTTAAATCTCCTCCAAAACCATGTATGAAAACAATTGAAGGGTTTTCTTCACTGCCCATTTGAACATAATTGATGTTGATATCATTAATTTCTACCTTCTTAGTTAATTCTTCACTTTCAACATTGGATGCTGCTTGTTTTTCAAAATTAGAATTAAAATCTAAAATAAATTTATTAATGTCATCAGAAGAAGTATCTTTAGGTCCAAACAATGCAAGTAAAGTTCCAACAGGTATTTTAATATCTTTCTCGACACATTTCTTAATTAAGATCCCATTCTCAGGACTTTCAAATTCATTGATTACTTTCTCAGTCTCAATTTCAACGAAAGTCTCTCCTTTTTTAATCTCGTCTCCCAGTTCTTTTAACCAAGAAACGACCGAACCTTCCTTCATGGACAGGCCCCATTTTGGCATCACTATTGGTTTAATCTCGTTGCTCAATTCAATTGTCTAAGGTAACTTGAATAGCATTTTTAACTTTTGTTTCGTTTGGCAAATACATATCCTCTAAAGTTGGAGAAAAAGGAACGGGTGTATGTGGAGGTGTAACCATTTTTATTGGAGCTTTTAAAGATGAGAAAGCTTTATCACATATTAAAGCCGAAATGTCTGTTGCAATGTTACATCTTGGATTGGATTCATCAACTATAACTACTCGACCGGTTTCTTCTGCTGCTTCTAAAATAGAATCTTCATCTAAGGGAGAAAGTGTTCTTAAATCCAAGACAGTACAAGATATTTTCTCTTTTTTTAATTCATCAGCAACCTGGTTACATAATTGAACAGTTTTACCCATAGAAATTAAAGTTACATCTTTTCCTTCCCTTGTAAAGTTGGCTTCCCCAAACGGAACTGTATACAAATCATCAGGAACTTCACCTAAATCATCATATAATGTTTTATTCTCAAAAAAAATTACAGGATCATCATCCCTGATAGACTGAACAAGCAAACCTTTTGCATCATAAGGGTTTGATGGAATAACAACTTTTAGACCTGGTATATGTGTAAATATAGGATACAAACATTGGCTATGCTGACTAGCTGCTCTTAATCCACCTCCATACATTGTTCTAATTGTAAGAGGAGTAACAGCTTTACCTCCAAACATATATCTAAATTTAGCTGCTTGATTAAATATTTGATCAAAACACACTCCAAAAAAATCAACAAACATAAGTTCTGCAACTGGTCTAAGACCTGTTAGTGCTGCTCCTGCAGCTGTGCCAATGATGGCACTTTCACTAATCGGGGTATCAATTACTCTTTCTCTGCCAAACTCAGGCATGAGGCCTTTTGTAATTCCCATAGGTCCACCCCAAGCATCTTGTTCACCATTAGCTCCTGCTCCTCCAGCAACGTCTTCTCCTATTACTATTACATTCTCATCTTTTTTCATCTCCTGTAAAAGAGCTTCGTTAAGTGCTTGTCTAAAAGTTTTTTCGCTCATATATTTTATTTGTCTTTTTAAAATTTCACATAAACATCTGTTAAAAGATCTTTTTCAGTAGGAAAATCCGCTTCTTTGGAATCTTTTACCGCTTGATCAACTTCTTTTCTTGTTTTTTCTTCAATTGCATTGAGTTGATTACTTTCTAGCAAACCTGATTCAATAACTCTTTTTTTAAAAATTTTAATTGGATCTCTATTTTTTTTAATTTCTTCAGTCTCTTCGGGTAATCTGTAAGTAAGAGCATCCCCTTCATAGTGAGCATAAATTCTATTAATTTTAATATGCAATAAAGTCGGACCTTTACCTTTCCTTGCTCTTTCAACAGCTTCTTTTGCTGCTTGATAAATTGCAAAAAAATCAGTTCCATCAACTTTTTCTGCATGAAGCCCATATGCTTCTCCTCTTTTAACAATATCTCCACCAACAGAATAAGAACTAGAAGTTGCTTCTGCGAATCCATTATCTTCAACAACAAATATTGCGGGAAGTTTAAGTACTGAAGCTATATTAATTGATTCAGCTGTTGTTCCTTGGTTGGAAGCTCCATCCCCAAGAAAACAAACGGAAACATTTCCTGTTTTTTTTGTTTTTGCACTGAGTGCAGCGCCACATACTAAAGGAGGCCCTCCACCTACAATACCATTTGCTCCTAACATTCCTTTGCTCAAATCTGCTATATGCATTGAACCTCCCTTACCTCCGCATATACCCTCTTTCCTACCAAATAACTCTTTCATCATAGCAGTAACATCGCAACCTTTTGCAATACAATGACCATGCCCTCTATGAGTGCTTGCTATTGAGTCTTGATCATTTAGATTCATACAAATTCCCATTGCCGATGCTTCTTCGCCAGCATACAGATGTACAAAACCTGGAAGTTCTCCTGCAGCAAACTCATCATGAACTCTATCTTCAAAATTTCTTATCAAACACATTCCTGTATAAGCTTTTAATAATTCTTCTCTGTTAAGCTGCATAAAATTTCTTTAATAATGATAATATAGAATTAATCAAAATAAGTAAAAAAGAAACTAGCTATATTCTTTGTACACCTCTTCTCTCTCAGCCTTTTGTTTTCCTTGCGTTCTCTTCATAAATTCATTTCTCTTTGCTCGTTTTTTGAAAATAAAAAAACATACCGTATCTGTGCTATGGTAAATTGCTTTTAGTTCGTCATCAATTAATGACAATTTTTCGGGTATTTCCGCTTTAATACAAATTATATTTATTACCCTATCACCAACCAAGAGGAATGTTGATAAAAATAGGTTCGCAAGTGTGTCGTCTAAGTGATGAAACATTTCCAAGTTATGAATATTAAATCTGAACAATTAGTTTGAAATTTTGATAAAAATTTTTTTTGCCGCTTTAGTTAATCTTGCACGCGTGCATTTTTTTGGGGTGCCCCCTTTACATAAGGCCTCTGTAAAACCAAGTCAAACCTAGTTAAAAAATTCTGTCACAATGCGGTCACAACGCTGTGGTAAACGTCAGTTTGAAGACGATTGGACAGGAAAAAAATTCCGCTGATTTGTTGGCCGTGTTTGTGAAACAAACACTGGGCCACTGCCTCGACACGGCAGGGGTCACAGGTTCAAATCCTGTCGCACCCACCACGAAACTAGAGGTTAACTTAATTT
>Ga0187833_10000942_pt1 | contig 34198 bp, 40 predicted proteins | sample ETNtaG_37_FD_167968 | JGI IMG/M metagenome (GOLD analysis project Ga0187833, IMG submission 167968) | Marine microbial and viral communities from oxygen minimum zone, Eastern Pacific Ocean - ETNP2014_SV_400_PacBio MetaG (Illumina Assembly) | ecosystem: Environmental > Aquatic > Marine > Hypoxic...
CCAGTTTTTTGGGAAATCTTAATTTGTCCCATGCTAGGCATATCAAGAGTAATCGATCCAACCGAATATGTGCTTTGGTCTGTGTTGGTTAACGCTAATGAAAACGTTGTTCCATTATCAAGTTCACCACTACCGGCAAACGCAATTCCAGAACTCAATCCAATTGGGTTACCTGTTGTAGTACCTTCATTTGATACCCAAGTTGCAGTAGCTCCTCCTGTCACTGACAAAGCACCCGCTTGTGCTGCCGAGACAGAAGCCAGAGATCCACACAACGCTGATAATCCAACTTTTGTTAGTTTATTCATAATTATATATATCTCCTTTCTAAAACGCTAATGTTAACGCTACTGTCGTACCGTCTCTATCGCTTGCTGTACCACTCGTATAGTTGGCATCCTTAACTGAACTTTCAGCAATCTTAATTGACGCTCCACCAATTGTGTACGCTATTTGAATTGATTCACCTTTGTTAGTAACATTGGCGACACCATTGTGGTTTCCTTTTTCTGATTCATGAACACCATAACTTACAGAAAGGTCATCATTTATACTAAATGAAACTCCATAAGCTTCATTATCATAATATGCGTTTGCGCCATCAACAAGATTGTTGTCAGCTAACGATCTTTGATATCCAACAGTTACTCCGCCTATTGCATAAGTAGCTCCTAGGACCTTCTGTGTTCTGTCCCCTGCGCTGAGAGCAACAGAACTTGCCTGTGCAAGAGATGAATAGCCGCCAAACACATTCAAGCCATCATATAAGCCATTATGTGCAACAGCAATATCCCAACCTTGACCAGATCCTTCTCCGCCAGTTCCGTCTGCGCCTTTGTCGTTAGCTCCTAATCCAGTTCCCCATTTAGGAGACCACGCAAGAGCAACAGATAATCCGTCAGGCAACATGTCAGAACCTACGTTCCAATCAATGTTTGGTGCTCCACCAACTCCACCAACAGTTTGAAGACCTGTTGTTAATCCAGCACCATTTGTTTCTTCCCAAGCCGTAGGCATCATATCGTCATAACGATCTATACCTGATCCGCCTGCTCCTTGGTCAATAGTAAACGTTCCCAAACTTGGAGTGACAATCGCAATTTTTCCAGCTGAATACGCGCTTTGATCTGTTTGATCTAACGTCAGCGTGAAAGTGCTTCCGTTATCTAGTTCTCCAGATCCTGCAAACGTAATACCTGAACTCAATCCAATTGGGTTACCTGTTGCAGTACCTTCATTTGACACCCAAGTTGCAGTAGCTCCACCTGTCACCGACAAAGCACCCGCTTGTGCTGCCGAGACAGAAGCCAGAGATCCACATAATGCAGATACTCCGATTTTTGTTAATTTATTCATAATTTTCTCCTTCTTAATTTATTATTTATTCATATGAATGGTGTAAAAATACCATTAAAAAATGCAATAAATATCAAAAAAACGTTATAATACACATATTTTTATGGTTTGTTGCATATTTACAACAATTTGAATTATATTAATCTGAAAATGAGCATTTTTATAAGCTTATTTGTATATTTTATTGGTAATTTCTAAACGAAAGTTAATGTAATAATTATATATTAATGAAATTTTTAAATAACATTCAAAAAAAGATTTTTTTTATTTTGGTCGGCATTGCCTTACTCGGTCTTTTAAATTCTTGCGGAATTTGGGATCCAGCTGACGCAAGAAAAGTTTCACCCAATGCTGATGAGAGAGTTAAAAAAAATCTTGAAGAGGGTAGGGGTATAACACTAATGGGAGGATTAGAGGGTAGAGGTAAAGGAACAACCACCTATCAGTTTGCTAGTTCCAATCCAATGTGGCGAGCTACATTAGAAATATTAGATTTTCTACCGTTATCCAATGTCGATTATTCTGGAGGAATTATCACTACTGACTGGTATAACGAAGGTACGTCATCAGACGAATCAATTAAAATTACAGTGAGATTTTTAACAAACGAAATTAGATCTGATGGAATTAAAATAATTGTACATAAGAAAAAATGTAACCTTCAACAAAAATGTACAATTAAAAAAATAACGTCTGCTCTAGAAAAAGAGATTCAAATCGCTATTCTCAAAAAGGCAGTTATTATTGAAAAAGAATCAATAACAAAAAAGAAAAGAAAAAGGCCAGAAATTAAATAGCCCATTTTCACTGATAATTATGAAAATTTAATTTTTACGATCAATGGAAAGATATAATATAAAATTCGTTGAAAAAAAATGGCAAGATTATTGGTTTAATAAAAAAACTAATGTTGTTAATATTGATAAAAAAAAAAGAAAATTTTACTGCCTAGAAATGTTTCCTTACCCATCTGGTAAAATTCATATGGGTCATGTCCGCAATTATACAATTGGCGATGTGTTAGCTCGATATAAAAAACTTAGAGGTTTTAATGTTTTACACCCAATGGGTTGGGACTCATTTGGGTTGCCAGCAGAAAACGCCGCTCGCGAAAATAATCTTCATCCTAAAGTTTGGGTAAAAAAAAATATAGAAACTATGAAAAAGCAATTAAAACTTCTTGGTCTTTCATTGGACTGGGATAGAGAAATATCAACTTGTGATCCTGAATATTACAAACATCAACAAGAATTTTTTTTAGAATTATTTGAAAAAGATTTAGTTTATAAAAAAGATACTTATGTAAATTGGGATCCCGCTGAACAAACTGTTTTAGCTAATGAACAAGTGATTAATGGAAAAGGCTGGCGTTCAGGCGCAGTAGTAGAAAGAAAAAAACTTTCTCAGTGGTTTTTTAATATCAAAAAATTCTCACAAAGTTTATTAGACGGATTCCAAAAATTAGAAAAATGGCCTGAAAAAGTTAAACTTATGCAAAAAAATTGGATAGGTAAATCTTACGGTTGTGAAATAAATTTTCAAATCGATAAAAAAAACAAATTTAGTAAAATAAAAGTTTTTACAACAAGACCTGATACCATATTTGGTGCTTCCTTTATTGCACTTTCTGTTGATCATCCAATTGCAAAAAAATTTGAAAAAAACAAAGATTTTCTTTCCTTCAAAGCAGAATGTTCAAAAATAGGAACGACAGAAGAGGCATTAGCGAATGCTGAAAAAATTGGCTTTAATACTAACTTATTTGCAATCCATCCTTTAAAAAATAAAATTAGGCTTCCGGTGTATATTGCAAACTTTATTTTAATGGACTATGGATCGGGAGCTGTATTTGGTTGCCCAGCACACGATCAACGAGATTTAGATTTTGCGAATAAATACAAACTTAAAATATTACCAGTAGTTAAACCAAAGAACATGGGCGCAGTTGAATTTGTTATCAAAAAAGAGGCTTTTACTGAAGATGGAATATTATTTAATTCAGATTTTTTGAACAATCTTACAGTTAAGAAGGCTATGGAAAAAATTATTAAAGTAATTACTAAAAAAAAATTAGGAAAAAAAAAGATTACATTTCGCCTTAAAGATTGGGGTATATCTAGACAGAGATATTGGGGCTGTCCAATTCCAATAGTATATAATGGCAAAGGAGAGGCATCTCCTGTTAAGAAAAAAGATTTACCTGTATTATTGCCTGACGACGTAAACCTTAATGTAAGGGGAAATCCATTAGAAAAACACTCAATTTGGAAACATACTAAACTTTCATCAGGGAAAAAAGCTATTAGAGAAACAGATACTCTTGATACTTTTGTAGATTCTTCTTGGTATTTTTTACGATTTTGCTCACCAAAGAATAAAAAATATGGTTATGACATGAACGATCTTAAATATTGGATGCCTGTAGACCAGTATATTGGAGGGGTGGAACACGCAATTCTACATTTGCTTTATTCTAGATTTTTTATGAGAGCGTTAGCATATAATAATAAAAAATTTAATTATATTGAGCCATTTAAAAGTCTATTTACTCAAGGAATGGTTTGTCATGAAACTTATAAAAATGAAAAGGACCAATGGCTATATCCAGATGAAGTTGAAAAAAATTGTGATGGAAATTTTATCACAAAAAAAGGTAAAAAAAGAGTCGTGTTAGGACCCTCTGAGGCAATGTCTAAATCAAGAAAAAATATAGTAGATCCAGAAGAAATGATTAATGTCTACGGAGCGGATTCGATTAGGTGGTTTATGTTGTCAGATAGCCCTCCGGAAAAAGACGTTCAATGGTCACAGGAGGGAGTTTCTGCTGCATTTAAATTTATTCAAAAACTTTGGAAATTGAATAATGAAATTTTGAACAAGCAAGATTCAACATCAAGCCATGAAGATAATAAGCTACAAAAAGCTGTGAATAAAACAGTCTATTATGTAACTAAAAATTTAGAAAATTTTCAATATAATGTCGTAATAGCTAATATACATGAAATATATAATACAATTTACCGTCATGTTATTAATAACAAAACGTCAAATAAAACTTTAAAGAATGAGTGGGAAAAAATAACAATGTTATTAATACCACTTGTCCCACATTTGGCTCATGAATGCTGTGAAAAAATAAATAAAAAATTTTATTGGCCAAAATACGATCAAAAATTACTTAAAGAAAAAAATTGTATAATCGTAGTACAGGTGAATGGAAGAAAAAGAGGTATATTAGAAATGCCAATGAATTCAAAAGAAATGGTGATTATAAAAAAATCAAAAGAAATTGATAATGTTTCAAAACATGTAGAAAATGCCACAATAATAAAGAATATTTATATTAAAAATAAACTAGTAAATTTTATAATAAAAAAATGAAAAAAATAGCTTATTCATTTTTCTCATTTGTTCTATTGATTTTTATCAATGGATGCGCTGGGTACGAACCAATTTTTAGTTCAACAAATTTACAATTCAAAATTGCTAATTTCTCAATTGAAGGCAATAAGATATTAGGAAATAAAATTTATTCTAAATTATACGGTATATCCAAATCTACAAAAGATGATCAAAATGTAAAACATATTGATCTTTTAATTAAAGTATCAAAAGATAATAATGCAACATCCAAAAATAGTGCTGGAAAAATTTTAGAATATAAAATTACCTTAAATACAAAAGTTGAGATAAAAGATTTTGTAACTGATAATGAAATACTCGATGAAACTATTATTTCCTCTCTAACTTACAAGGTGCAAGATCAATACTCGGATACAGTAAATTTAGAAAACAGGTCCATAGAAACCTTAATAAACAATACATATCAAAAATTATTAACCAAACTTTCACAAAATATTTAACAAGGTGATCTTAAAAAGTTACGAATTACAAAAAAATCCATCGAACTTATTAGAATATAATTTGTTTTTGTTATACGGCGAAAATGACGGATTAAAAAAGGATATTAAAGAATTAATTAAAATAAAAAAAAAACAACAAGATACTAATATAGAACTTCTATCTTTATACGAAAATGACATAATTAATAATGAAGAAAATTTTTATAATTCTATATATTCGGGATCATTATTTAGTAATAAAAGAATAATAATTATTAATAATGGAACCGACAAAATACTTAAACAAGTAAAAGATATAGTAGATAGATACCCTAACAATGTATTTTTAATAATTTTTTCTGATATATTGGAAAAAAAATCTAAATTAAGAAATTTTTTTGAAACGAGTATAAAAACTTTATGCATTCCATGCTATTTAGATAGTGATAAAGATCTAGAAATTATTGTAAGAACAGAACTTAAGAAAAGTAATATAATCTTACAGAAAGATGCAATAAATTTGTTAATTGAAAGATCTAATGGCGACCGTAATAATCTGAAAAATGAAATTGAAAAAGTTAAATCTTTTGCGCTGAATAAAAAAAATTTAGAAATTGATGAGATAAAATCTATAATTAATTTTTCTGGTGAGTATAAAGCAGATAATCTTATTAATGAATGTCTGTGCGGTAACATTCCTCAATACAAAAAAATTTTATCTGAGTTATACATAAATACACTCAATCAAATATTTCTATTGAGAGTGCTCAACAACAAAATACAAAGGTTGCTTAGCATGAAAGAATTAGAGAACAGCTATAATAATCTAGATAGTTTACTGAGCACATCTAAACCTCCCATTTTTTGGAAAGAAAAACCAATGGTAAAAAAACAATTAACAATTTGGAATTTAAATGACCTAAAAACAATAATGCATGAAATTAACAATATTGAAATTTTATGTAAAAAAAATCCTCAAATATCAAAAATAATTTTTTTCGACTTTTTTTCTAAACTTTGTAAAAAGGCTAATAATTATTCTTAATTGTATTCATAATTTTATCTAATTGATCAAGATTTTTATATTCAAAAGAAATTATTCCTGAATTATTTTTCCTATTAGCAATAGAAACACTTAACCCTGTTTTTTCTTCTAAAACTTTTTGTAAATCTAATATATTAGAATCTTTTTTGTGAACCAATTTGAATTTTTTATCTCGAAACTGTCTTACTAAGTTCTCGGCTTGCCTAACTGAAAGTTTTTTTTGTATTATTTGTTTAGCAATATTAACTGAATTTTGTAATCCTATTAGCGATCTCGCATGTCCAGCTGATAAATTTCCTTGTTCAACCATTAATAAAATCTCTTCTGAAAGAGACAATAATCTTAATGAGTTTGCTATATAGCTTCTACTTTTCCCAATAAATTTAGATAATTTATCTTGATTATAATTAAACTCATCTATCAATCTTTGGTAGCCACGAGCTTCATCGATTGGATTTAGATCTTGTCTTTGAACGTTTTCGACAATTGCAAGTTCCAACGATTTAACATCATCTACATTCAAAATAACAACTGGAACTTCATGAAGCCCTGCATTTTGTGAGGCTAACCATCTACGTTCACCAACAATTATTTCATATTTACCATCTAAAGACTTATCGGGTCTTACGACAATTGGTTGTATAACTCCCTGTTCTTTAATAGAATTAGTTAATTCTTCTAAGCTTTCTTTGTTAAAATATTTTCTGGGTTGAAATTTATTTCTTATCAAATCATTTATTGAAACTTTATTTGTTTCTATTTTTTTTGAAGAATCTCCTATTAACGATGACAAACCTCTGCCCAAACCTCTTTTCAATCGACTTTCAATCATTAAGCAGCACTATCCATTATATTTTCCTGTTTTAAAAATTCCTCAGCAAAACTTGAGTAAGATTTGCTTCCTGCGCATAATTCATCATAAATTAAAATCGGAACCCCATGTGAAGGGGCTTCTGAAAGTCGCACATTTCTAGGAATAACTGTTTGATAGACTTTTTCATTAAAAAATTTCCTAGCCTCTGTATCAACTTGAGCAGATAGTTTATTTCTTTTATCAAACATTGTTAAAAGTACTCCTCTTATTTCCAACGATGGATTTAATTTATCTTTAACTCTATCAATGGTTTTCATTAATTGACTCAGTCCTTCTAATGCAAAAAATTCTGCTTGAAGCGGTACAATTAACGATTTTGCAACAACAAGTGACATAATAGTAAGCAAACTTAATGATGGTGGACAATCGATAAAAATATAAGAAAAATCATTTTGGGAGCTATTAATAAAACTTTCTATTTTATCTTTTAGTAAAAATGCTCTTCTTTTTTCACTAGCAGTCTCAACTTCTAAACCTGATAAATCTACATTTGATGAAATTATTTTTAAATTATCAATTTTTGTGTGCTTAATTGCATCTTTAAAATTAGAGTTACCATTTAGTACATCATATACTGTTTTAGTATCCTCGTTGTTTGATAAACCAAATCCTGTTGTAGCATTACCCTGCGGATCTAAATCAATAACTAAAACTTTTTTGTTATTGAATGAAAGTGCTGTTGCTAGATTTATTGCGGTAGTAGTCTTTCCTACTCCACCCTTTTGATTTATTACTGAAATAATTTGAGTATTTTTCAATTTATTTTTTTTCTAATTTATTAATTTCAATTACAATCGAATCACTGTTTGTAACACTCACTCTTTGCTTATACTCAATATCCCAACTTTTAGAAGCTTGAAGTAATTCGTTTTTTCCGGTTTTTCCTAGAAAAATAAAAATTTTTTTCCAATTTTCAGCATTACTGTGTATAAGTTGCAGAATAATTTTTAGTGGCTTGAAAGCTCTAGACACAAAAACATCTACTAATAATTTTTTTGGATTTTTCAAAATATTTTGATTTATTACTTCGACATCAAGATGAAGTTTATTGATCAAATCTCTCAAAAATTTTACTTTTTTTGGACTTTTTTCGATTAATTTTATTTTTAAAGGAATTTTTCTGTCTTTTAATGTAATTGCTAATACCATACCAGGAAAACCTGCTCCAGAACCAAGATCTACCAACGTATTATAATTTTTATTAATAAAATCAATGACTTGCACGCTATCCAAAAAATGTCTACTCCATATATCTTTAAGTGTTGAATTTCCAACTAAATTTAATGTTTTATTAGCCTCAATTAATGTATCTTCGTATTTTTTTAAACTTATGATTGTTTCACGTGAAACTTGTGTATATTTACAAAATGTAGATATCTGATTAATTCTATCCATCTACACCGTTTTTAACCTATTATTTCGCTTTTTTACGTGTGAAAGTAAAATATATACTGCTGCGGGTGTAATGCCGTCAATTCTGAGCGCTTGTCCTAAAGTTTTGGGTTTTATGAGCTTAAACTTACTCTTAACTTCATTAGAAAGACCACTTAATTTACCATAATCAATATTATGTGGTATTAATAGATTTTCATCTCTTCTAAAAGCAACAATATCAGCTTCTTGTTTTTCAAGATATCCTGAATAGTGCGCACTTATTTCTAGTTGCTCTTCTTCAATTTTTGATGCTTTTGGAATTTTCTTCCAAATTGACCTTAATTTTGTAAAAGTAACTCCTTCTCTAGACAATATATCAAACGCAGATCTTTTAATTCCATCCTTTGCAATTTTAATATTGAATTTTCGAGCTTCATTTGGAGATATTTTAAGACACTTTAAACTGTTACTTAACTCATTGATTTTATTATATTTTTTTGTAAAAATTTCAGATCTTAAGTTTTGAACCAAACCAATATTAATTCCAATCTGAGTTAATCTTGTATCTGCATTATCTGCTCTCAAAGTTAATCTATATTCAGCACGTGATGTAAACATACGATAAGGTTCTGTGACTCCTTTAGTTACTAAATCATCTATCATAACTCCAATGTAAGCTTGAGCACGATCGAGTACTAGTGGTTCTTGATCTTTAATTGATAGCGCAGCATTAATCCCTGCCATGAGTCCTTGGGCGGCAGCTTCTTCATAACCTGTTGTTCCATTAATTTGACCGGCAAGGTAAAGTGATTTTATTTTTTTAGTTTCCAATGTGTGATTTAGCTCTCGCGGATCGATATAATCGTATTCAATAGCATATCCAGGTCTTATTATACGAGTATGCTTTAACCCATTGATTTTACATAATATTTCAGCTTGTACATTGGCTGGTAGGGATGTAGAAATTCCATTTGGATATACTGTTGTATCGTTTAAACCTTCTGGTTCTAAAAAAATTTGGTGTCTAATTTTATCTGAAAATTTTACAATCTTATCTTCAATTGATGGACAGTATCTTGGTCCAACACCTTTAATGCTTCCAGAATACATTGCGCTTTTTGATAAATTTTTTCTTATAATTTCATGAACTTTTTTATTTGTGTATGTAACGCTGCAAGCAATTTGTTTATTGTAAGTTCTATTTGTTAAAAAAGAAAAATATTCTGGATTAGTATCGGCATCTTGCTTCTCTAAATTATTATAATTAATTGTTGCTCCATCAAGTCTAGGTGGAGTTCCAGTTTTAAGTCTTCCCAATTTTATTTTAAATTTTTTTAGTTGCTCGCTTAAACCTGTAGACGGTTTTTCATCATAACGACCAGCAGGAGTCTTTTTATCTCCAATATGAATTAATCCATTTAAAAAAGTTCCTGTTGTTAAAATCATTTTTTTACAAATTATTTTTTTTCCTGACTTGGTATGAAACCCAATCACCTGATTTTTATTAAAAATGAAATCAATAACAGGATCCGAAAAAAGCTTTAAATTACAATAACTTAGGAGCGTTTTTTGCATATATTTTTTATACAATGTTCGATCTGATTGAGTTCTGGGACCTCTTACAGCGGGGCCTCTACTTCTGTTTAACAGTCTAAATTGAATTCCTGATTTATCAGCTACAACACCCATTACTCCATCGAGTGCGTCTATCTCTTTTACAAGATGTCCCTTTCCTAAACCTCCAATAGCCGGATTGCACGACATCTCACCGATAGTTTCTATTTTATGAGTAAACATACCAGTGTTTATTCCCATCCGAGCTGAGGCTGATGCAGCTTCACATCCTGCATGACCTCCGCCTATCACCACTACATCAAATGACAAATCATCTTTCACAGTCTAAATTTATAGATGATCTACGTATTTACAAGTTGATTGCTTACTTATTTGCCAATGCAAAAATCGTTGAAAATACTGCCTAATAACTCTTCAACATCTACTTTCCCAACAATCATTCCTAAGTGTCTTGTGGCTAATCTTAAATCTTCAGCAGCTTTATCTACGTCCCAAGACGTTTTTCTTTCTTTAAATTTTTGAAGATGATAAACACAGTTTTTTAAATTCTGTCTATGTCTCTCTCTAGTGATTAAAATATTTCCTGAAGTTATGAATTGTTTTTTTAATTTACTTTTTATTTTTAAAATCAGTTTATTTAAATTCAAATCTTTTTTGATTGATATCAAAACATATTCATATTTTTTAAATTTTTTATTTAGTTTTCCTTTTATTAAATCAGATTTATTCACTACTAAAATTGCATTTTTAGATAATAAATTCTTCAAAACCTTAGTAAAATCAGTATTTTTGGCTGATACTATAACTAACTTTAAATCGGCATCTTCGGCCCGATTTAGAGCTATTTTTATTCCTTTTTTTTCAATTTCATTTTTTGAGTTTCTTATTCCGGCAGTATCAGAAAGCACCACAGGATATCCATCCAGATTGAGATGAGTTTCAATGACATCTCTAGTGGTCCCGGCAATTTCTGAAACAATTGCTACATCTTTTTTTGATAAATAATTTAATAGACTTGATTTACCTACATTGATAGGACCTACAATTGCAATTTTGAAACCTTCTCTAATTCTTTCGCCAACTTTTTGATCATTTAAAGTTTTTCTGATTTCATTCATTACATCATTAGATATTTTTCTGATTTCTTTAATAATATTATTTGGCAAATCCTCATCGGGAAAATCAATTTTTGCTTCAATATGAGATAAAATTTTTAGTAGTTTCCCTCTCCAAGAGTTGAATTTATCTGAAGATTTGCCACTCATGATTTTGAGAGCTTGTTTTCTTTGTATTTCTGTTTCTGATGAAACTAAGTCAGCAATACTTTCAGCTTTTAGTAAATTTATTTTTCCATTTTGAAATGCACGTTTGGTAAATTCACCTGGCTCAGCTAATCGGCAATTTTTAATTTGACTTAATGCTTTGTGCAGCGCACTTATTACTGCTCTGCTACCATGAACATGAAATTCCGCTAAATCTTCACCTGTATAGCTATTTGGCGCTGGAAACCATATAATTACACCTTCATCGATTAGCTCTTTTGTCCCATTTTTATTGAATTTTGTGAGGGTAGCTACCCTTGGTAAGGGTAATTTGTTTCCTGTAATTTTTTTTATCACATCAACCGTATTTTTTCCTGAAACTCTAATTACAGCTATTCCTGCTATCCCTGGTCCAGTCGATAAGGCATAAATAGTCATGTTCAATTGTACCAAATAATATTAATGCTCATTTTAATCTTTCTATTATAACCTTATATAATTAGTTAAAAAATGATAAAAAAAATTTCCATAAAAACCAGATTTGGTTGGATAACAGTCTTTGAAAGTGAGGGAAAAATATTTAAAATTAAATTTGGAAAAGAAAAAAAACAATTTCAAAGTAAAATATTAAAAAAATTCAAGAAAAATTTACTTAAATTCTTTAGTAAAAATATACAATATATTAAAGCCCCTTACAAAATAGAAGGAAATAAAATACAAAAAAAAGTATGGAAAGAATTGATAAAAATTAAACCTGGATACACAAAAACTTACGGAGAAATAGCAAAAAAACTCAAACTTTCACCTAGACATGTAGGAAAGATTTGTGGACAAAATAAACTTCTATTATCAGTACCTTGTCATAGAGTCATAAGGTCGAATGGAAGTCTAGGTGGGTTTACCTCTAGAGGTGGAATAAATTTAAAAAAAAAATTATTGGAATTTGAAACAACATGGAAGTAATTATATTACAACATATTAAAATTGAAGATCCGGGATATATAAAGGATTTAATGCTTTCAGAAAATTGTAAACTAACTACAATCGAATTAGATGAAGGTGAAAAAATCCCAGAAAGCCTAAATAAATTTGATGCAATGTTTTGCATGGGAGGACCAATGGATACTTGGATGGAAGAAAAATATCCTTGGTTAACCGAAGAAAAAAAAAGAATTAAAGAATTTGTAGTACACCAAAAAAAACCATTTTTAGGGTTTTGTTTAGGCTGTCAATTATTGGGTGAAGTCATTGGTGGAAAAGTTGTAAAATCTAAACAATCTGAAATAGGAATGTTAGATGTAAATTTAACAAGCGAAACAAAAAATGATGCTATTTTTTCCTCTTTTCCTAAATCTATAAAAGCTCTACAGTGGCACTCATACGAAGTACAAATGCTTGAAAATAATAAAGATGTTAAAATTTTAGCTTCATCTCCAATAACAAAATTTCAGATATTTAAATATAAAAGTCATGCTTATGGTATTCAATTTCATATAGAAGTTAAAAATACTACAGTTAAGCAGTGGGGATGTGTACCAGAATATAAATCGGTTCTAGAGAATACCTTTGGGAAAGGGGCCTTAGAAAGGTTCGACCGAGAGGCTAAAAAAAATATGGAAAAAATGAATTTTTATTCAACAAATCTATACAAATCTTTTAAAAAAAAAATAGTTAAAATTTAGTTAAAAAACTTTTAGTTGGGTTTGTTCATTGAAATGAAAAAATCGACATTGTTTTTTGTATTTCTTAATTTAGAAAGAATAAATTCAATTGCATCCATTGACCCCATTGAACTTAATATTTTTCTTAAAACATTCATTTTTTGTAAATCATCTTTTTTGAATAGTAATTCTTCTCTTCTTGTACCCGACCTTGTGATATCAATTGCTGGGAAAATTCTTTTGTCTGAAATTTTTCTATCTAAAATTAATTCACTATTTCCTGTTCCTTTAAATTCTTCAAAAATCACCTCATCCATTCTACTACCAGTATCAACTAGAGCAGTTGAAATGATTGTAAGTGATCCTCCTTGTTCTACTTTTCTTGCTGCACCAAAAAATCTTTTAGGTCTTTGGAGTGCATTTGCATCTACGCCTCCTGTCAAGACTTTTCCTGAACTTGGTACTACTGCATTGTAAGCCCTACCAAGACGTGTAATAGAATCTAAAAGAATGACAACATCCTTTTTATGTTCGGTTAATCTTTTTGCTTTTTCAATAACCATTTCAGCTACTGCAACATGCCTTGTCGCCGGTTCATCAAATGTGGAACTTATAACCTCACCTTTGACTGTTCGTTGCATATCAGTTACTTCCTCGGGACGCTCATCTATAAGTAAAACCATGAGGTAACATTCTGGATGATTTGCTGCAAGCGAGTGGGCTATATTTTGTAGTATGATTGTTTTACCAGCCTTTGGTGGTGAAATAATTAAAGATCTTTGGCCTTTCCCAATTGGGCTTATCAAATCTATTAATCTTGCAGTTTGATCTACATTTTTTTCAATTTTGCTTTTTTCTATTTCCATTATTAATTGCTGATCAGGATAAAGAGGTGTTAGGTTATCAAATGCAATTTTATTCTTAGCTTTCTCAGGATTATCGAAATTTATCTTATCTACTTTTAATAAAGCAAAATATCGTTCTTGATCTTTTGGAGCTCTAATTTCTCCCTCGATAGAATCTCCGGTTCTTAGTCCAAATTTTCTTATTTGGCTAGGACTAACATATATATCATCTGGTCCTGGTAAATAGTTCGATTCAATTGCTCTTAAAAAACCGAATCCATCTTGTAAAATTTCCAAAACACCGCCACCGGTAATTTGTTCGTTTTTTTGAGCAAGTTTTTTAAGGATCGCAAATAAAATTTCTTGTTTTCGTAGAGTGCTCGGATTTTCTATTTCCAACTTCTCAGCTTGTGAAATAAGTTCTGCGGGAGATTTCTTTTTTAGTTCTTGTAAGTTCATGTGTTGATTGTTTTTTAAGAGGTACTTATATAAATATAATATCTTTTTAGGAAATTACAAGTATCATAATGGCTTAAAGACTATAATAAATATAATACCTATTAGCAAAATAGTAGGTATTTCGTTGATTATTCTATAAAATTTAGACGAGAATATGTTCGCATTTTTTGCAAATTTTTTCATACAGTAGAATAGGAAAAAATGGTAAGTGCTTAAAATTATTACTAATAGAAGTTTAAGTTTTAACCATAAAAAACCAAAATTTTCCCAACTAGTTGAATAAATCAGTAAAATTCCAAAAAGCCAAGAAAAAATCATAGCAGGATTCATAATATAAATAAAAAGTTTTCTTTCCATTGCCTTGAAAGTAGACATTAAATCTTCAGATTTATTATTTTCAACAGCTTGGCTATGATAAACAAATATTCTTGGTAAATATAAAAGCCCTGCCATCCAGGAAATAACAGCGATGAGATGAAGTGATTTGAATAATAAATATGTGTTCATTTTTTTAATTTTTGGATTTCATTTCCATTTACACATTTATAACCAATATGTTCTAGATTAAGTTTTTTACAGGTCTTTTTCATTTGTCTAAGTTCATCATAATAAATCACTTGCGTTGTATACAGAGCCTTGGAAATATAATCTTCTTTAAAACCACCTCTATATAATCCCCATTTCCAATAAGGTTTTGTACCTTTCATTTTAGTTTTTCCTTTATGGTTAAGTTTTAATTCTCCATTTGCCCAAATTTTAAAAAAACCCTTATCTTTTTTATCTGACCATTTAAAAAGAATAACTCTTTTTGTGTGATACAGACGAAACTTCACTTTTATTAAGGCCTAGAGCAAGATCTTTTGAAAACTTAACTTTTTTTGCAGCCTCAGCATTATTGATTAATAAAAATAAAACTATAATTCCTAACAATTTTTTCATAATTCTAAACAAGGACATTTTATATATTGATTAGGACATATTATTGATGAAACAAAATTACCTCTTGTTTCTTGTCGTAAAACTAATTCTGTAAGTCCTTTAATAAAATTTTCCTCGATTCCCAATGCTGCTATTCTTCTGTAAAAACTACAACCATTTTTTTCCGCTAATTTTTTGTATTCAATATCTAATTCTACTAGCGTTTCTGAGTGTTCTGAAACAAAAGCTACTGGAACTATAACTATTCCTTTTTTTTCTTTAGAATATTTAATAATCATTTCATCCGTAGATGGCCCAATCCATTTCATGGGACCCACGTGACTTTGATAACTTATCAAATGGTCTAGATTTTCTTGTTTTAATCTGGACATTATTTCTTTTACCGTTTCCTCCACTTGCCATTGATAAGGATCTCCCTTTTTAATTTTATTTTCAGGTAAACCATGAGCGGAAAAAATTAATTTAAAATTATTATTTTCAATTGATTTTAGCGTTTTATTAATCAACGAAATGTGAGATTCTATAAAATTATTTTCCGTTGGATAACAACATATAATTTTAGTCTTGATCTGATAATTTTCTTTTTTACATAAATCGTTCCATTCACTAATAGAGGATCCAGAAGTCGAAGCTGAATACTGAGGATAAAGAGGTAAAAGTATTATCTCCGCTGGATTATATTCTTTAACTTTTTTAATTACATCCGAAGCTCTTGGATGCCAATATCTCATAACTACAAAACATTTATAATCTCCTTTTTTTGATAAATTATTTTCTAAACTTTTTGCCTGGTTTTGTGTCAATTCAAGAATTGGAGATTTGTTTCCAATTTCTTTGTATATATTTTTTGCTATTGGAGTTCTTCTTTTAGAGATCAATTTTGCCAGGGGGTATCTAAAAATTAAAGGAACGCTAATTATTGTTGAATCATTGAATAAATTAAAAAGGAATGGTTCAATGCTTTCTAATTTATCAGGTCCACCTAAATTAAATAGAACAACAGCCTTCTTCATCTTATTTTTTATCTCTAACAATCTGAATAATGTATTCTATTGTTTCAGGCTTTGTTTCGGGCAAAACACCATGACCTAGATTAAATATATAAGGATAATCTTTGAATATATTAAGATAATTTTCAGTGCTTTTTTTTATTTTATCTTTGTCTTCTAATAATATTTTGGGATCTAATCCTCCTTGTATTGGAATTCCATTTAATTTTGCCTCTATCCATTTTGGATCGACTTCATAATCTATGCTAATACAGTCAGGTTTAACAATTTCACAAAAATCAACATAATTTTCACCAATGCCTTTCGGAAAACAAATTGCTGGTATTTTTTTAGATTTGATATGTTCAACTATTTTTAAAATTGGAACATAACAATAGTTAGGAAGTTCTTTTTTAGGCAATAAACCTGCCCATGAATCAAAAATTTGAATTATGTTGGCTCCAGCTTCAATTTGTTTATCAATATGTAAACATATGGTTTCTTCGATTTTTTTCAACAATCTATTAATTAAAAATTTATCTTTATTGATATTATCAAAATCAAAGTTATTTTTGGGTGCTTTTTTATTTAACATATACAACAACAATGTCCAGGGAGCGCCAGCAAATCCTATTAAGTTTTTATTTTTTAAATTATTTTTTACTTTTTCTATACCTTGATAAACGGGTCGTAATTTTTGGACAAAATCTATCGTATTTACATTAATTATATTATTGAGATTTATATCTCCGAGGATAGGCCCAAATTCCTTTTTAAATTCTATTTTTTGTCCTAATCCATATGGAATCATCAAGATGTCTGAAAAAATTATAGCTGCATCAAGATTAAAGCGATTTAAAGGTTGTAATGTAATGTCAGCAACTAAATTAGTATTCAAACAAAGATTTATAAAGTTGGTATTTTTTTTTCTTATTTCTCTAAATTCCGGCAAATATCTACCAGCCTGTCTCATAAACCATATAGGTGTATAAGAAGTTTTTTTATTCTCAATACATTCTCTCAATATATCCTTCATTAATATATTATATAAATAAGTTAATAGTATTATTAGGGTATGTTGATAACGATATTAATTAGTTGTGTACAGTTTATCCATAAAGCCTGTTATTAATATATATTATAAATCGTTGGTTTAATTATATAAGTTACATATTGTTAATTTTTATAAAAAATTGTTTATATTTTATTAACGTATATAACTTACTTAATTTATTGTTGATTTTTCTTAATAAAATTAATTATTTTAAAAAATATATGAATATTTTTTTAATTATAAACTTATTAACATCTTTATGAACAAGATTTATCAAGTTTATCAAGTATCGGATTCAACTGGAGAAACACTAGATAGAATTTTTTTAGCCATCAAGGCTCAATTTTCTAATTTTGATTGCAAAACTATTCATTATTCTTTCACAAGAACCATCAACCAAATAGATAAAATTATTTCAAAATCAAAGACCGAGAATAATGTAATAATTTTGTATACAATTGTAGACGAGAACCTTGCAAAATATATAGTTGAAGAAACAAAAAAATATAACATTTCTTGTTTTGAAGTTTTGGGCAGTTTAATTGCTGATTTTTCAAAATTGTTAAAACAAGAAGCAAGCCACAAACCTAGTGGGCAGCATATTTTAGATGAAGAATATTATAAAAGAATAGAAGCTGTTCAATTTACCATGTCACATGACGACGGCAAAAAAATATCTGACTTAGATAATTCAGATGTCGTTTTAGTAGGCATAAGTAGAACTAGTAAAACACCAACTTCAATTTATTTAGCAAACAGGGGTTATAAAGTTGCAAATATTCCCATCGTTCCAAGTAAAGATATACCTTCGCAATTAATAGAAAGTTCCAAAAAAATCTGTGTTGTTGGTCTTGTTTGTGATGTAACGAGATTATTAGATGTTAGAAGAAATAGGACACAATCGATGTATGAAGAAAGGCCTGGAGATTATACTAATGAAAAAAAAATTTTTAATGAATTAAAAAACTCTAAAAAATTATTTAAAAAATATAATTGGCCAACTATAGATGTGACAAGAAAATCTGTGGAAGAAACAGCGGCTTCCATCATAAAAATACTAGATATATTAAATTCCAAATGATTAATAAAATTATTCTTGCGTCAAGGAGTGAAGTAAGAAAAAAAATTTTACACAAAAACAATATTAATTGTGAAATGGTGCCCGCAAACGTTCAAGAAGATCAAGTTAAGGAGTTTTTAATTAAAAAAAAAGCTACACCAGAAATAATATCCAAAAATCTTGCAGAACTGAAAGCAAATAAAGTAAGTAAAAAAAAACCTAATGAACTTGTATTAGGAGCGGATAGTGTTGTAGATTTAAATAGTGAACTCATTTCGAAACCCACAAATAGAAAAGAAGCTTTAGTTATTCTTCAAAAATTAAACGGTCAAAAACACCAATTAATAAGTTCTGTTTGTATATCTAAAAATGGGTCCACGATATGGAATTTTACGGATTCATCAACACTAACAATGAAACAACTCAATTTAGACGAAATTAAATCATATTTAACAAAGATAAGAGATGAGGAATTATATGCTTATGGCGTCTACCAAATCGAAGCAGATGGAAGATCTTTATTTTCAAAGATAGAAGGAGATGAAGATACTATTATGGGCTTGCCGGTTAAACAAATAAAGGAATATTTAAAAACATTATAATGAAAAAATATTTAGTTATAGGAAATCCTATTGGACATTCCTTATCACCCAAACTACATAATCATTGGATTAAGGAAAATAATATAAATGCTGTTTATGACAAGAGACAGTTAAATGAAAGTGACGTTAAAGGAATTATTAGTGAAGTTAAAAAAGGAAGAATAGATGGAATAAATGTAACCGTTCCTTTTAAGAGATCTGTCGTACCTTTTCTTGATCAACTAACTCCACTTGCGAAAGAGGTTCAATCAGTTAATACGATTTTTAAAAAAGATAATAAAATTGTTGGAGATAACACTGATATTGGTGGGTTTAGGCAAGCTTTAAAACATATTAATTATAACGTTAAAAATAAAAAAGTATTTATCCTAGGGGCGGGCGGAGTGGTTCCTTCAATTATTACAACTTTGAAAAGGTTAAAAGTAGCGAAAATTACTTTAAGTAACAGAACAAAAGAAAAAGCCGAAGATTTAAAAAAAATATATTCAGATTTAGAAATTATAGATTGGGGAGAAATCTCTGATTTTAATATGATAATTAACGCCACAAGCCTAGGTCTAAAAAATAATGATGAAATAAAATTAAACTATGCTGATATTGGGCCGAACAAATTATTTTATGACATTATTTATAATCCAAGCAAAACAAAATTTCTCTCAAAAGCAAAGCAGTTTGGCAATCAAATTGAAAATGGAAAAATGATGTTTATTTATCAAGCTCAATTAACATTTGAAATTTGGCACAATTTATTACCAAAAGTTGATGATAAATTATTAAATTAATGATTAGACTCGCAGTAATTGGAGATATTGGTTCTGGGAAAAGTTACGTAGCAAAACAATTTGGTTATCCAGTTTTTAACGCCGATGCTGAGGTTGCTAGATTATATAGAAAAAGCAGAAAATGTTATAGTAAACTTAATAAAACACTTCCTAATTATATAACCTCTTTTCCTGTTAAAAAAATTGAACTTTTAAAAGCTATTATGGCTAATCGACAAAATCTTAATAAAATTATTAAAATTGTTCATCCAGAAGTTCGATTTAGTATGAATAATTTTATTAAAAAAAATAAAAATAAAAAATTTGTTATTTTGGATATTCCATTATTAATGGAAAATAAAATAAATAAAAAAAACGATATTTTAATTTTTATAGATGCTAAAAAAAAAGAAATTAATAAAAAACTAAAAAAAAAAATTAATTTTAATCCAACAATTATAAAAAAGTTTAAAGAACTTCAACTTCCTGTTGAACTTAAAAAACAACAATCAGATTTTATAATAAAAAATAATTTTAGGCATAATTCTATTAAAAAAAATGTTAAAAAGGTGTTGGAAAAAATTTTATTAAATGTTTGAAATTATACTTGATACAGAAACAACTGGATTATCAACTACCGAAAAGCATAGAATTGTAGAAATTGGATGTGTAGAATTAAATAATCAGATACCAACAAACAAAGTTTTTCATGAATACCTGAACCCGCAAAGAAAGGTTTCAGAAGATGCTTACAAGATTCACGGTTATTCAGATAAATTTTTATCTAATAAAAAAATTTTTTCTGAAATATCAAAAGATTTTCTTAATTTTATTAAAAATAAAAAAATTATAATTCATAATGCAGTTTTTGATTTGTCATTTTTAAATTATGAATTAAAACTTATTAATCAAAAAGAAATTAATAAAAATAATATAATTGACACGTTAGAAATTGCTCGTCAAAAATATCCAGGATCACAGAACTCTTTAGATGCACTTTGTAAAAGGTTTAATATTGATAATTCAAAAAGAAAAAAACATAATGCATTAATAGATTGTCAATTACTCAAGGAGGTTTATATTAATTTAATCGAACAAAAAGAACCAAAATTAAATCTAGAAAATACTGAAATCTTTGATCTAAAATTTAAGGATAATCTTATTAAAAAAAATAGTAAATTAAGAAAAATAATTAAACCTAATAGTGAAGAATTAGAACTTCATAAAAACTATCTAAAATCTCATCTCCAAAAAAATTTTTTTGACTAAGACTTATTTTTTTCGTTATACATTTTTTCAAAATTAACTTCTTTTTCAATACTAATATTTTTTATCCCAGTCTGTGAAAATAAAAAAACAAACGTTTCATATAAATTAGGATATATTTCTGTAGGAACTTTAACTAAAATAATTTTTTCTAATTCTTTTTTATTCTCAAGGTTTTTTTCAATAGAGACCAGAGCAGCAAAATTGATCTCAGTTAGCATCTTATTTTTTAATTCTTGATTTGGCACCAGTCTTAAAGTTGTGTTTACTTCGATTATGTTTTCTTTAAATTGTTTACTTTTTATATCGAAATTTAAATTATATTTTGAAATTTCTTTTTCTAACATAACAAAAGTTTGGGCATTTGGAATTTCAAAAGAGATATCTTTTATAAATTTTGACAAAATTTTATAATTCATTTAGCTGTTTCTTTTGTCTTTATTATATTGTTTAATTTCTTCAAACTCTCCCTCAATAATATCTCCGTTTAATTTTTTTTTGTTAAATTTAGAAGATAAAATTTTAATAAAAATTTTTCTTGTTGCGGGTACTATTAGTAAAAAGCCAATTAAATCTGTTAAAAAACCTGGAATTATAAGCAATAAAGCGGCAAAAGCCAGTGCTGCTCCTGATATAATTTCATAAATTGGTATTTCTTTTTTTTTTAATTGATTTAAACCTGCTCTTATTGTGTTTAATCCTTCTAATTTTGCAAAATATATTCCGACAATCGCAGTAAAAAAAATGAGAAAAGTAGTATTGAAAGCACCAATTACACTTCCAATTTTAATCATTAAATAAATTTCTATTAAAAGAGTAGCAATTATAAAAAGTATAGCAACGTTCATTTGTTTGATTACTTGTATTTGCATACTATATCATTTAAGTATTATAATCAAAAATCATATGAGCAGTAACTTTGGATACCTAGATATAATTTTATTAGCTATGTTGGCTGGGTTTATTATTTTAAGGCTCAGAAATATTTTAGGAAGAAAAACAGGCCACCAAGAAAAAACAATAGGTAAATATTTTCCCAGAGGATTAGCGGCAGTAAAAGATATAGAAAATAACGAAGATATAAAAAGTGGCAATATCGATGAAAATATTAAAAAACAATTCTTAAGTGGCGCCAAGATTGCTTATGAGCAAATAGTTACATCCTTTGCAAAAGGAGATAAAAGGTTATTAAAAACTTTACTAGCAAAAGAAATGTTTAACCGTTTTTCGGAAGTGATTGATGAAAGAAAAAATAAACAACTTAAATATGAAACAACCTTTATTGGTCTTAAATCGGCAAAAATATTAGAATTTAATAAAATTGAAAATATTTATAAAGTAACTGTAAATTTTGTAAGCGAAATAATTACCTGTGTAAAAGATGGGAATAATAAGGTAATAGAAGGGAGCCCGGATATAATAAAGACGGTTAATGACGTTTGGCGTTTTTCAAAAAATATGTGGAGTCAAAATCCTACCTGGTATTTAGTTGATATAACAAATAAACAGTGAAGAAAAAATATCCCGCTACACCTAAAGATAAAAAAGACTGGATTACTTTTACTAAACATTTAAAGGGTGTTTATGATAAAGAAACTAGTTTTATAAAACAAAATACTACGACAGATAAAATCAGAAAATTAGATTTGCATGGATTATCATTAAATCTAGCTAATAAAGCAGCAAAAAAATTTATAATTAAATCTTTTGAATCTGGGTACACAAAACTTTTAATTATCACTGGCAAAGGATTAAGATCAAAAGTTAATAAAAACCCTTATCTTTCACAACAAATGAACGTGTTAAGATACTCGGTACCAGAATTTATTAAAAATGATGAAGATTTATTTGATAAAATAAGAAAAATTTCAAAAGCAGATCTTAGAGATGGAGGAGAAGGAGCTTTTTATATTTTGTTAAAAAAAGTTTAAAGATCTATAGAATAAATTTCGATAAATCTGTATTTTTGACAAGTTCTCCAAGATTTTTAATTACATAATTTTTATCGATTATAATTGTTTCTCCACCTCTATCAGTCGCAGTGAAACTGATTTCGTCTAAAACTTTTTCAATAATTGTATGTAATCTTCTAGCTCCTATATTTTCTATATTAGCGTTTATTTCCGTTGCTAATTTTGCAATTGTTTCAATTCCATCTTTAGTAAATTTGAGATTTACTTTTTCTGTTTCCAAAAGGGCTATATATTGTTTTATTAAACTATTGTCAGGTTCTTCTAAAATTCTTTTAAAATCATCACTGCTTAGAGCGTTTAACTCAACTCTGATAGGCAATCTACCTTGAAGTTCTGGTAATAAGTCTGATGGCTTGGCAAGTTGAAATGCTCCGGAAGCAATAAACAATATATGATCAGTTTTTATGGGACCGTGTTTTGTGCTAACGCTTGTTCCTTCTATCAAAGGCAACAGGTCTCTTTGGACACCCTCTCTTGAAACATCTCCTCCAATGCGTTCTCCTCTTGCAGACACTTTGTCGATTTCATCTAAAAAAACAATTCCATTGTTTTCTGTTGAAATTTTTGCCGTTGTTATAATTTTATCTTGTTCAATCATTTTTTCAGATTCTTCGACTATTAAAATTTCGTGAGATTCTTTGACTGTCATTTTTTTCCTTTTCCCTTTTTTTATATTTTTGCCTAACATTTCAGACAAGTTTATCATTCCAACATTTGCTCCGGGCATTCCAGGTATTTCAAAACTTGGCATACTTGTCGCATCATTTACTTCAATTTCGATTTCATTATTATCTAAGTCTCCACTTCTTAATCTTTTTCTAAAACTTTCTCTGGTAGCAACACTTGCTTTACTTCCTACAAGCGCATTAAGAACTCTTTCTTCTGCAGCCTGTTGAGCTTTGGAATATACCTCTTTTTTCATTCTTTCTTTTTCAATAGCAATTGCAATTTCAAGCAAATCTCTAATTATTTGTTCAACGTCCCTACCTACATAACCAACTTCTGTAAATCGTGTAGCTTCGACTTTTATAAATGGTGCTTCAGCTAATTTTGAAAGTCTTCTTGATATTTCAGTTTTTCCCACGCCAGTAGGTCCTATCATAAGAATATTTTTTGGTAAAACTTCATCTTTCATATCGCCTTCTAATGCTTGTCTTCTCCATCTATTTCTAAGAGCTATTGCGACAGCTCTTTTTGCTGAATTTTGGCCGATTATATAACGGTCTAATTCTGAAACTATTTCTCTGGGTGTCAAAGATGAAACTATTGATCTATCATTTTTTCCTTGTTTTGGATTTTTTGTTGGTAATGACGTTACGTTTGATTTTTGTTTCATTTAACTAAATTTTTTCTAAAGTTATATTATTATTTGTGAATACGCATATTTCAGAAGCAACCTGAATTGATTTTTTAGCAATTTCTTCTGCTGACATTTTAGAATTCATCAAAACTTTTGCAGCAGCCAAAGCATAATTACCACCTGAACCTATACCTATAATACCTTCTTCGGGTTCAAGCACATCTCCAGTACCAGAAATTAAAAAACTTTTTTCTTTATCAGCAATTGCCATTAGAGCCTCTAATCTTCTTAAATATTTATCTGATCGCCAATCTTTTGCCAATTCAACAGCGGCTCTTGTGAGATTGCCAGCATGTTTTTCTAATTTTGCTTCTAATCTTTCAAACAAGGTAAAAGCATCGGCAGTCGATCCTGCAAAACCTGCAATGACATTTCTTTTCTCAATTTTTCGCACTTTTTTTGCAGTGCTTTTTAGTACAGTATTACCAAGACTAACTTGTCCATCGCCAGCAACAACAACATTATTGTCTTTTCTAATTAAGATAATTGTAGTTCCATGCCAATTAGAATTATTGTTCATTGTACTGATCTATGTGGAGATTTATTTGGCATCTTCAAGTCCAATAATTCATTTTATTAATATATTCTTGAATTATTTATATACCCTGTTATTACAAAGACGCTATATGGCAAGAAAAGCTCAAATAAAAAGAAAAACCAAGGAAACTTCTATTGTTGTAGAGGCAAACCTAGATGGGAAAGGATCTTATAAAATAGATACTAGAATAGGTTTTCTTAATCATATGCTCGAACAATTATCTAAACATTCTTTTATTGATTTAAAAATAATAGCGAAAGGTGACACGCATATAGACTTACATCACACTACTGAAGATACGGGGATAGCTATAGGCGAGTGTATAAAAAAAGCGCTTGGTTCATCCAGAGGAATAAAAAGATATGCTCACGCATTAATTCCAATGGATGAAACGCTAACTCGGGTATCAATAGATATTTCAAACAGACCATATTTAATTTGGAAGGTAAAATTGAAAGTAGAAAAATTAGGAGAAATGGATACTGAGTTATTTAAAGAATGGTTTCAAGCTTTCTCACAGGCGGCAGGCATTACATTGCATGTTGAAAATGTTTATGGCGATAACAGTCATCATATAATAGAGTCTTGTTTTAAAGGTCTTGCTAGATCATTACGAGAAGCTTTAGAGGTAGACAAAAAGGTTAAAAATAGAGTTCCTTCAACTAAGGGCGTTTTATAAAATTAAAAATGTCGATTACAGTAATTGACTACGGTTCTGGCAATTTGAGGTCAGCAGCTAAAGCACTTGAGGCTGCTGCGAATAACACAAATATAAATGAAAAAATAGTAATCTCATCTAATCCTAAGGCAATTAGGCAATCAAAAAAAATTATTCTTCCAGGGCAAGGATCTTTTAGAGATTGCTATTTAGGTATAAAAAAAATTCCAGGTTTAGAAGACGCTTTAAACGAATTTGTTTTGGTTAAAAAAAAACCTATTTTTGGAATATGTGTTGGTATGCAACTATTTGCTAAAATTGGTTATGAATCTCAAGAAACAAAAGGCTTTGGCTGGATAGACGCAACAGTAAAAAAAATAAATAATATTAATAAAACACTAAAACTACCGCACATGGGTTGGAATCAAATAGAATTTAAAAAAGATTTTTCTCTCTTTTCTGGCCTAAAAAACAAATCTCATATGTATTTTCTTCATAGTTATGAATTTCTAACAAAACAAAAAGATTGTATAATTGCCACTGTTAATTATGGCAATTCAATTATTGTAGCGATCGCTAAAGAAAATATATTTGGGACTCAATTTCATCCAGAAAAAAGTCAAAAAAATGGATTAAAAATTTTGGAAAATTTTTTAAAATGGAAACTTTAAATGATTATTTTCCCAGCCATTGATATTAAAGATGGCAAGTGTGTAAGACTTATAAAAGGCGATTTCAATAAAATGACTTCTTATAAAGATTCACCAATTGCTCAAGCTATAAAATATTTCCAAGGTGGTTTTAATGATGTTCATATTGTTGATTTAGATGGTGCGATTCATGGAAAGTCGATTAATTCTATTATTGTTAGAGAAATAATAAAAAAGGTTAAATTAAAAATTCAAATTGGAGGAGGTATACGAACAATTGATGATGTAAATAGTTGGATAGAAATGGGTGTTGATAAGGTTGTTATGGGTACTGCCGCTGTAGAGAATACAGGTTTACTTGAAACTGCTTGCAGTAAATTTCAAAATAAAATTGCGGTTGCCCTAGATGTCAAAGATGGTTTGATTGCTTTATCTGGATGGAAAAAACAAACTAATATTTCTGCTATAGATTTTATAAAGAAAATTCAAAATTTTGGAGTTTCTAGAATTATTTATACAGATATAAATAAAGATGGCACAAAAAAGGGACCGAATATAAAAGACACAGTTGAACTATCTAGTAAAGTAAAAATTCCTTTAGTTATTTCAGGAGGAGTTTCTTCAATAGAAGATATAAGAAAAATCAAATCATTAAATAATTCAAATATTGAAGGTGTGATAGTTGGTAAATCAATTTACGATGGTGATATAAAAATTAGTGATCTAGCAGAGTTAATTTAAAATGTTGAAAAATAGAATTATACCTTGTTTAGATGTAAAAAATGGAAGAGTAGTCAAAGGGATTAACTTTGTGGATTTAGTTGACGCTGGGGATCCTGTTGAACAAGCAAAAATATATGATGAACAAGGGGCTGATGAACTATGTTTTTTAGATATTACAGCCTCAAATGAAAACAGAAATATTATATTAGATACTGTTAAAAAAACTGCAGAAAGATGTTTTATGCCATTAACGGTTGGAGGAGGAGTACGAACCATAGAAGATATAAGAAATTTACTTTTGGCAGGCGCTGACAAAGTTTCAATAAATACAGCTGCTGTTAATAATAAAGATTTAGTGAAAGAAAGTTCTGAGAAATTTGGTTCTCAATGTGTTGTTGTTGCTATTGATGCAAAAAAAGTAAACGAAAATAAATGGGAAATATTTACCCACGGGGGAAAAAAACCTACAGGTGTAGATGCTTTGAAATTTGCAGAGAAAATGGAATCACAAGGCGCTGGGGAAATATTACTTACTTCAATGGATAGAGATGGAACAAAAAAAGGCTATGATTTAGATCTAACCAAAAAAGTATCTAACCTCGTAAATATACCAGTAATTGCTTCAGGAGGAGTTGGCAATTTAGAGCACTTATACCAAGGAATTAAGATTGGTAAAGCAAGCGCTGTCCTAGCAGCATCAATTTTTCATTTTGGAGAATATACAATATTAGAAGCTAAACAATATTTGGACTCTCAAGGTACGCCTGTTAGAATTTAATTATGTCAGAGACTATAGAAAAACTTGTAAAAACAATTAAATCAAGAAAAGGAAGCGATGTTAAATCATCATACACTTCTTTTTTATTATCTAAAGGAAATGATTATTGTTTGAATAAACTGAAAGATGAAATAACTGAATTTGAAGATGCAATTAAAAATAAAAAAAATACTGTACATGAAACAGCGGATGTTATTTATCATTTACTAGTTACTTTAGAGTCAGCTGGTGTAAATTTTTATGATATAATAAGAGAACTTAAAAAAAGAGAAGGTACCTCAGGCTTTGAAGAAAAAAAAAATAGGTAAATATAATGTATGATAAAAATAATATTTTTGCAAAAATTTTAAGAGGAGAAATTCCTTGTAAAAAGATTTATGAAAACGAATATGTTCTTGCTTTTCATGATGTTAATCCACAAAAAAAGGTGCATGTTCTTATTATTCCTAAGGGTGAGTTTGTGGACTTAGATGATTTTTCTTCAAAGGCATCTGAAAAAGAAATTTCTGGTTTAATAAAAGGAATAAGTATAGTTGCAAAGAAAATTGGAGTCTCTAACGAAGTTAAGGGTGGAGGCTATAGATCTTTAGTTAATATTGGAGAAAATGGAGGGCAAGAAGTTCTCCATTTACATTTTCATATTTTTGGAGGTGAAAAAGTAGGAAAAATGGTTTCTTAAAGATCTTCTTCTTTCGGGATTTTAAAAAAATCATCTATAATTTTATCGTTAATTTTTAAATTATTAATTGTAAAACTTACATTATTAGAATAGGCATCCTTTGTTTTCCAACCTTTAAATTCTAGTGAATTTTTATCAAAAAATATTTTTACTTTATTTGTTTTTTCATCAATAAATACAAATTCAACTAAACTCGAATTTATTTCAATTGGCTGAGTTTTTCTTATTAAATTTATAATTTTCTTTTTTTCCAGAATAAAAAAGAGTGGAGTTGCTTTTATAGGATAATAATAAATTTTTTTGTATTTTTTTTTTATTACTGCTACTGTTTTCCCATTTGAAATTATCATTTTCTGTTTTAAATTTTGGTAGTTACATTTCATAAGAAAAGGATATTTAATGAAACAATTTCCCACTTCTTCCTTATCTGAAATTTTCTGTTTAAAATCAAAAGATAAAGTTCTAGTTGTTGTTAATTTATTAATAAGATTTTTTTGTAAATCTGCTGAAGAACTGCTTGTAGACAACAGATATACAAAAAAAATATTTATAAGAAAAAATAATTTTTTTATCAATATAGACCTATAGAATTTCTCTTTTACCCACGTGATTAGCTTGACCTACGACGCCTTCTTTTTCCATAGTTTCCATGATTCTCGCCGCTCTATTATATCCAATTTGCAATTTTCTTTGTAAAAAGCTTGTAGACGCTTTCCCTTCTGTTTTTACAATATCTACTGCCTTGTAGTATAATTCATCTTTTTCGATATCAATATTTTTGCTATTGTTTTCGTTATCCTTAATTACTGTGATTTCGTCAATGTAGTCAGGCTTTCCTTGTGACCTTAAATAACTATTTACCTTTTCTATTTCAGATTCCGAAACATATGGAGCATGAATTCTTACTATTCTATTGGCTGAGGACATAAATAACATATCGCCTCTACCTAATAATTGCTCAGCACCCTGCTCTCCTAAAATTGTTCTACTGTCAATTTTTGAACTTACCTGAAATGAAATTCGTGTTGGGAAATTTGCTTTAATAGTACCAGTTATAACATCAACACTTGGTCTTTGTGTTGCCATGATAATATGAATTCCAGCGGCTCTTGCCATCTGAGATAATCTTTGAATATAATTTTCTATTTCATTTCCTGCTATTAACATTAAATCAGACATTTCATCTACTATTACTACAATGTAGGGCATATGTTTCTTATGCTTAGAATTATAACCATCTATATTTTTTACACCTACGTTCGTCATTAATTTATATCTACTTTCCATCTCTTTTACTGCCCAGCCAAGTGCTGCTGTGGCTTTTTTTGCTTCGGTAATTACTGGACAAAGTAAATGCGGGATTCCTTCGTAAGCTGATAGTTCTAACACTTTTGGATCAATTAAAATTAAATTACATTTTTTAGGAGTATATTTGTAAAGTAAAGATAGTATTATGGTATTAATACATACAGATTTTCCTGAACCAGTAGTTCCAGCAATTAATAAATGAGGCATTGCATAAAGATCACTAACGATGGGAACCCCAGAAATACTTTTTCCCAAAGCTATTGGTAATTTTATTTCCTTTTTATTAAATTGTTCATTTGAAATAATTTCATTTAGAAATACATTTTCTCTTTTTGAATTAGGTATTTCTATACCAATTGTATTTTTTCCAGGTATTGTTGCTAACCTTGCCGAAATTGAACTGGTGTTTCTTGCTATATCATCAGCCAAATTAACTATTTTTGAAACTTTTATTCCTGACGCTGGTTCAAATTCGTACAAAGTTACAACAGGTCCACAGCTAATTCTTTTAATTTTACCCTCAACACCAAAATCAAGCAAAATCTTTTCTAAAAATTCAGAATTTTTTGTCAATTCCGAGTCGTCAATATTTTTGCTATTTTTTAAATCAGAATTTTTTTCTAAAAAATTTATTATTGGCAATTTAAAAATATTATCATTGCTCTTAGCTTCCTTTTTATTCGAGAAGGGTAAAATTGGCTGTTTTTCTTTAGAAGTATTTGTTTCATGATTTTGTTGTTCTAAGTGAACATTTAAAATATTTGCATTTACATCAACCTTTTTTTTACCTCTATTAAATAAATTTGCTATTTTTTTTATTATTGTAAAAGGAAAAAATAAAATTTTTATAATTTCATTTAGTTTTATACTTAAGCTTAATATAAAAAAAATAATTGTTAATAAGATAAAACCATAAATTACATATTGATTTTCAATTAAAGGACTAAAGTAATAAATATTTTCTCTAATTACCCTTCCAACATATCCGCCATTTCCATTATCAATTAGCCAGAATGAATCACTATAGTAAATGTTTAAAACAACTGTCCCAAAAACTATGTAGCATAACATATAAAATATTCTATCAAGTCCCTTTATTTGCCAAACACTAGTTGCTGGAAAGTTTTGAATTTTTTTTTCTATAACTATTTTATAACCCCACACAAATAAGTTTATGCAGAACAAAAAAGAAATTAGTCCTATTGATTGAAGTATAAAATCCGAAATTGCACTGCCATAAAAACCTCCAATATTTTTAATTTCTGTAATTTCTGGTGAGTAGATAAAGTTAGGATCACTTGGTGAATAGCTAACAATTGATAACAGAAGAAAAATACTAACAAGTATGAGCGAGACACCTAATAGCTCAATTAGTCTATTTTTAATAATACTGTTAATTTTTATTAAAATTTGAGAACTCATTTTTCCAAATCAGTTAATTATCTTTTATCATTAATAGCCCTGATAAAGGATTCAAATTTTATCTAAAATTTAAATTAAAATTGATCAGTTTCTGTGGAATCTTTCATCGCTGTAGTAGAACTTTCTCCAGATGAAATAGCATTTGATATAGCGTCAAAATATGATGTTCCAACCTCTCTTTGATGTTTTGTTGCTGTATAACCCTCTTTTTCACTGTCAAATTCTTGTTGTTGTAGTCTGGAATAAGCTGCCATTCCATATTGTTTATATTTTTTTGCTAAGTCAAAAATAGCATAATTTTGTGCATGAAATCCTGCCAAAGTTATGAATTGAAATTTATATCCCATATTACCAATTTCTTTTTGAAATATATCAATTTCTTTATCCACTAAATTTTTCTTCCAGTTAAACGATGGTGAACAATTGTAAGCTAATAACTTACCTGGAAATTTACTGTGAATCGCTTCCGCAAAAATCCTTGCTTCTTTTAAGTCGGGTTTAGAAGTTTCACACCAAATTAAATCGCTATAAGGAGCGTAAGCTAGACCTCTTGAAATTGCCTGATCTAAACCATTTTTTACATAATAAAATCCTTCTGGAGATCTTTTTCCAGTTAAAAATGGTTTATCATTTTCATCAAAATCGTTGGTAATTAATTTTGCTGCATTTGCGTCAGTTCTGGCCAGAATTATTAGAGGGACACCCATTACATCTGCCGTAAGTCTCGCAGATTTTAAATTTCTGATCATTGTTTGTGTTGGTACTAAAACTTTTCCACCCATATGACCACATTTTTTTTCTGAAGCAAGTTGATCTTCAAAATGAACTCCAGCAGTTCCAGCTTTTATAAATTTTTTTGTTAACTCAAATACGTTTAGCGGACCACCAAAACCAGCCTCTCCATCAGCAATAATCGGCATTTGATAGTCTACTTTATTTTTTTCATCCATTTTACCTTCGATAATTTCCAGATGTTGAATTTGATCTGATCTTATCAAGGCATTATTCATTGCTTCCACCAATCTAGGAGCACTATCAGAAGGATATAAACTCTGATCTGGATACATTTCTCTAGCGCTATTTGAGTCTGCAGCAACCTGCCAACCACTTAAATAAATTGCTTTCAAACCCGCTTTTGCATGTTGAACCGCTTGATTTCCTGACAGAGATCCCAGTGTTTTTACGTATGGTTCGGAATTTAATAAATTCCAAAGTTTTTTTGATTGTGATTTACAAAGTGTATATTCAATATTAAATGTTCCTTTGAGTTTTTCGACATCTTCTTTAGAATAATCTCTTCTTATTCCCGAAAACCTTTTGAGATCAAAAGACACTCTTCCTGATTTTATTTCCGAACTCATTAAAAAATCTATGAATAAATTTACTGATTTTATTTAGAATCTTCTTGAACGTCGTTCATCCCAGCACTACCCCAATCCTGGTCATCTTCTCTAATATACAAGCTTTTTTCAGAGAATTGGCTATTTTGTTGATCTTTCGAAGCCAACCATCTGCTGTCTTTTGGATTTAATAAATCGTTCATGAGATTGACTATATTTACAAAATATAGGATATGCAATATTTTTCTTGATTTTCAATATAAATTAGTAAATATTTGTAAATAAATAATTTACTAATTGTAAATACTGTAAATATGACACAAATAGACCTACAAATAGGCCATAAAATTAGGACCAAAAGAAGAAAACTTGGTATTACGCAGTCAGATTTATCGAAAAAACTATCTATTTCACCAAGCTATCTTAATTTAATAGAAAGTGGAAAACGCAAAGTTAACGTGGATCTTTTATTAAAGCTATCTAGTGAGCTAAGTATAGAAATCTCTGATATTTCAAAAAAAATTGACACAAATCTCTATCAGAATTTAATGGATTTATTGGGTGACAATTTATTCGAAAATCTTGATATTACAAACTTTGAAATCAAAGAGCTTGTCAACTCAAATCCTTTAATTGCAAAAGCTTTAATAAAACTTGGAGACAATTATAAGAAAAAAAATCAAGATATTGTGAATAAAATTGAAAATATTTCAGGAAAATTTATTGATAATAGAAAAAACTCGTTTCCTGGAGAAGTAGTTTCTGATTTTATACAAGAGAATGAAAATTATTTTCCAAAATTAGAAGAATTTGCAATTAATTTATATAATAATATTCAAACAAATAATCGAGTAGGATATTCATTAATAAGTGAATATTTAACTAGTGAGCATAAAATAAAAGTAGAAAATGTGGTCCCAGATGAAAAAAAACCTTTCACAAAGCAATTTAATCCAGCTAATAAAACTTTTCTTTTATCTGATTATTTAACTTTAGAAACAAAGAAACTTAATGCCGCGGCGCAAGTTGCTCAATTAGAGGCTAACGAAATTATTGAAGAATATTTAAATTCATTTCATTTTCCAAATGAAGAATCTAAAAAATTGTCTAAAGTTGCGCTTTTAAATTATACGGGTGCAGCAATAATAATGCCTTATAAACCTTTTTATGAAGAATGTATTAATGAAAGATATGATGTAGAACTTCTTCAAAATACTTTTGCTGCTTCATTTGAACAGGTTGCACATAGAATCACTTGTTTACAGGATCCTAAAATGAAGGGCATTCCGTTTCATATGTTAAGAGCTGATGTTGCTGGTAATATTTCTAAACGATTTTCTTTATCTGGTATAGAAATACCCCGTTATGGCGGAGCTTGTCCAAGATGGAATATTTACAAAGCTTTTACGATGCCTGGAAAAATTAATGCCGCAGTATCAAAAATGCCAAACGGTGAAAAATATGTTTGTATTGCAAGAACGGTGGAAAAAGGAATTGGAAAACACGGAATGTTTAAAAGCCTTTTATCTATAGGTTTAGGTTGCCAAGCGAAACATGCAAAAGATTTTGTATATGCAGACTCTTTAAATTTGAATGATAAAAAGAACGAAACTCCTATTGGTGTCAATTGTAGAACTTGTGATCGCATGGATTGCCAGCAAAGAGCATTTCCACCTCTTCATAAAAAATTTGATATTGACCTTAATAAACGAGGAATATCAGTTTACGTTGCGGATTAATATTATTATTATATAATACTTTTTTTAAATGGGCGGGAGTAGCTCAGTGGTAGAGCGAAACGTTGC
>Ga0187833_10000943_pt1 | contig 34185 bp, 30 predicted proteins | sample ETNtaG_37_FD_167968 | JGI IMG/M metagenome (GOLD analysis project Ga0187833, IMG submission 167968) | Marine microbial and viral communities from oxygen minimum zone, Eastern Pacific Ocean - ETNP2014_SV_400_PacBio MetaG (Illumina Assembly) | ecosystem: Environmental > Aquatic > Marine > Hypoxic...
GTTGGGTGTTCCACTTTCGTATCTTTGTGGCAGTTCAGTTGGCTGCCGCTCAAGTTCGGACTCTGATCCGGTACCCCCCTCGCGGATAGAATCTAACTCGGCGCGCTGACCCGCATAAAGTACGCCGGTACCTGTAGGCCCCAGCACCCCCTTGTGTCCTGAGAAGGCGATAAGGTCGATTTTGCCATCGTGAACATCTATGGGGTAGGTGCCAGCGGTTTGAGCTGCATCTACCATTAATATAAGACCGTGTTTTCGGGCGATTGCGCCGTACTGCTCGATAGGCTGAATAACCCCGGTGACATTGGAGGCGTGAGTCACTGAGATCAACTTTGTATTTTCGATTATTGCGCTCTCTATGTCTTTAGCCGAAAGACAACCATCATCTGAACTCGGCGCAAGCTTGGTGACCTTTACTCCCCGTTGCTCAAGCTTGGTCAGTGGGCGAACCACTGAGTTGTGGCCAATGCGGTCTGTGATCACGTGATCCCCTGGTTTCAGTAAACCCTTTAGCCCAAGGTTTAAGGCGTCGGTGCAATTCAAAGTAAATATCACCCGATTCTTTTCGGGGGCGTTGATCAGGCGAGCCGCAAGTATTCGCGCCTCCTCGATTGCAGTGCCGGCGGCAATTGCCAAACTGTGGCTGGCCCGGCCGGGGTTACCGCCTTTTTCTCTCAAGAAGCTACCCATCGTCTTATAGACGATCTCCGGCTTTGGCCACGATGTTGCCGCATTATCCAGATAAATCATCTTTGCTTACATTCCTATGTATTTGGCGTATAGGCCCCTGGCAAGCGCCTCATCATTTGTATTTTTGGCAATGGCTCTGCCATCAGGGAACACCACCAGTTCGAAGCGGTCAATCTCGAAGGTGAGCATAAAGTCGTTATAGCTTATTTTACCCAATGTATCAAGCTGTTTTGCCAGTTGCTCAAACGATACTTTTTTACGGTCTGGGTTGAGTATCTGGACGGCGTTTTGCCCGCAAAGTATGGTGCTTACTGTGCCATGACGTGCATCTAGGAAGTCGTAAGTTCCTCCGCAGGCAGGGCAATCGGCTCGCTTTTTGCTTTTAAATTTGAGGAAGGTATCTTCCCATACATCTACCATGATCACGTCGTGGTTAACCTTACCTGATTCTGTCAGTATCTTAAGCGCCTCGGCGGATTGCAGGGCTCCGATGGTCATGGTGGCCGGACTTATAACTCCCGCCGTATCGCAGGTTAAGGCCACTCCCTCACTAGGCAGTTTCGGTAGCCTGCATCTGAAGCACGGCGTGATCCCGGGTATTATATTCATGGTCATACCGCTTGATGCGATAGCACCACCGTATATCCACGGCATCTTGTATTTTTGAGACACGTCATTGATGAGCAGCCTAGTCTCGAAATTGTCAGAACCGTCCACTATCAGGTCGGCGTCTTTTATCATGCCCTCTATGTTGGAGTAGTTTATATCGGCAACCACACCTTCTATGGAAATGGAAGAGTTAATCTTCTCCAGATGGCGCTGAGCCGCTATGGCTTTTGGCAGTTGATCGTTAATATCTTCCTCATTAAAGAGAAGCTGCCGCTGCAGATTGTGGTACTCAATGAAGTCCCTGTCTATAATTCTTATTCTGCCTACACCGGCCCGAACCAGTGCGCTTGCGGTTACCGTCCCCAAAGCCCCGCAACCGGCGACTACCACGAAACTGCCTAAAAGCCTTTGCTGTCCCTCATTGCCTATTTGGGAAAATATGATTTGTCTTGAATATCTGTCGGTCATTAATTTTTTATTCTCTCCGGAATATGTCGTAAATTCCAAGATTCATTTTGCGCCGAAAGCGTTATCAAATGATTCCACAGTGGGGTCTACCAGCGTGGCTTGAACTACATCAGTCATAATATCCTGTGTTCTTGGCCCGGCACCGGTGATAACGGCGACCGTAAGATTATCGGGCTTGATTTTGCCGGCATCAATCATTTTTTTGAGTACTGCTATTACCACTCCACCAGTCGCTTCGGCGAAAATACCCTCGGTTTGAGCTAGAAGTTTTATGCCTTCGAGAGCTTCCTCGTCAGATACGGCACAGGCTCCTCCCCCCGATTCTCTAGCGATACGCAGCGCATATTCGCCGTCCGCCGGGTTCCCGATAGCTATTGACTTGGCTATGGTATCTGGTGTTACTGGGTTTATATGGAGGGAACCATCGTTATAGGCGTTAACGATAGGCGCACTTCCCGCTGCCTGACTGACGTACATGCTGGTATGCACCGGCTCTATAAGTCCCAAAATAGCTAGTTCGTTCAGTCCCTTCCATATTCGGGTAAACATCAGACCTGAGCCGGCTGGTGCGATCACGCAATCGGGGGAATTCCAGTCCAACTGCTCACCTATCTCGTGTCCTAGGGTCTTGCTTCCCTCAGCGTAGTAGGGGCGCAGGTTGATATTGATAAATCCCCATTTGTATTTTTGTGATAGATTGATGCAAAGCCGGTTGACATCGTCATAGCTTCCGTTAACTGTAACAAGATTGGGTTTGTGGATCGCCGCGCCCACCATTTTGCCCGATCCCAAGTTGGATGGAATGAATACATAAGCCTTTAAGTTTGCTTTGGCGGCATGTGCGGCAACGCTGGCGGCGAGATTACCGGTTGAAGCACAGGCCACTGTGTCGAACCCGAATTCCATTGCCTTGGTTACGGCAACTGATACAGCTCTATCTTTGAAAGAATATGTGGGATTAAGGCAGTCGTTTTTTACATACAGGCGCTTAAGTCCCAGTTCCTTGCCCAGATTATTGGCCTTGGTAAGAGGGGTATAACCGGTGCCGATATCCACTTCTTGGCTATCTACCGGCAACAGCTCGCGGTATTTCCACATGCTTATCGGATTTTCACATAAGCTTTTTCTACTGACCGCTTTCGTCATGGCCTGATAATCGTAAGTAACATCGAGTCGGCCCAGACAGAATTCACATATGTTTGTATCCTCTAAGGGGTATTCCCTACCACACTTGCGGCAGCGTAATGCTCTTGCGTATGACACACTGCCTCCTTCTTAAGCCTTGCTTAAGGCTTGTTTTAAGTCATCAATCAAATCATCCGGGTTTTCAAGGCCGATTGATAATCGAATCAGCTCATCTGTGATTCCCACGGTTTGCCTGTAGTCCAGCGGCATTGAAGCATGGCTCATAGTTCCTGGGTGCTCTACTAGTGAGGCGACACCTCCCAGTGATTCTGCTAGTGCAAACAATTCGAATCCCCTAAGCACATCTTCCACATTTGATCCTGTTTTTAGTACAAAAGAAACCATGCCGCCGAATCCTCTCATTTGCTTTGCCGCGATTTCGTGCCCGGGATGGCTTTTCAGGCCGGGGTAAAGCACCTTATCGACTGCTGGCTGTTCACTCAAATAATTTGCCACTTTGGATGCGTTTTGCTGATGGCCCTTCATTCTGACGGCAAGAGTTTCGATTCCACGCAGTACCAGCCAGCAGTCAAAGGGCGATGCGCATGTGCCGAACGAGTTTAGCAGAAACTGCACTTTCTCGGTCAGCGTATCTGTAGTTGTTACGATGGCTCCCCCCACAACATCGCAGTGCCCATTTAGGTACTTGGTGGTGGAATGCACCACCAAGTCTACCCCCAGATCGATGGGTTTCTGCAAATAGGGGCTGGCAAATGTATTGTCAATCACAGTCAGCAAGTCGTGTGTCCGGGCGATATCAGCAATCATCTCAATATCGACGATATTGAGCAGAGGATTAGACGGAGTCTCTATCCATAGCATCTTGGTATTGGGCCTGATAGCCTCCTCGATATTTTTTCTGCTGTCCATTCTTATGAATGAAAGCTCTATGCCGTAGTTGGTCATAACGTCGGCAAACAGCCTATAGGTTCCACCGTAGACGTCATCACCGCAAATTACGTGTTCACCCGCGTTAAGCAGGTGTATTAGCGTTGCCTCGGCGGCCATGCCGGTAGAGCAGGCAAATCCAGCTTTGCCACCTTCGAGACTGGCTATGGTATCTTCAAGTACCCTTCTCGTTGGATTTGATGTGCGGGAATAATCGAAGCCCTTTGTTTTCCCTATGTCCTCAAACATAAATGTAGATGTCTGGTAGATGGGGTAAGCTACCGCATTGTATGCCCCTTCAGGTCTGTTGCCTGCATGTATAGATAAAGTCTCAAACTTCATATCCCACCTCCAAAGTCAAATTCTGCCTCTATTTTCTCTCTTTCCTCTTTAAGGTCATCTTCGTGAACCGATAGGCCCTGAGCTTTCTCAAGCACGCTTAATCTGCCTATTAGCTGTTCCTGTTCTTTAAGTACCACCCTGATAGCTTCGGCCACTGGATCGGGCAACTGCGCGTGCTTCAGTGCAGAAACGGGCTCGTGCTTGTCTCTAACTGTTCGCCCAGGTATTCCCACTACTGTTGTATCGGGCGGCACGGAGTGTATAACCACCGAGTTGGCACCTATCATAGCCCCATCGCCCACGTTGATTGGCCCCAACAGTATCGCTGCCGTGCCGATAACCACATTGTTGCCGATAGTGGGGTGGCGTTTTTTCTTCTCAATGCTGGTTCCGCCGAGCACCACTCCTTTATACATCAAAACGTCATCGCCTATTTCAGCCGTCTCACCGATAACAATGCCCATACCGTGGTCTATGAAAAATCTTTTACCTATCTTAGCACCGGGGTGTATCTCTATTCCAGTGATGAACCTGCCTATGTGCGAGATTAAACGGCTGAGGAACTTAAACTTATACCTCCATAAAAAACTAGCTATCCTGTGAAGGCCAATCGCTTGTATTCCGGGATAGCATAGAAGTATCTCTAGCTTGCTTTTAGCAGTCGGATCTTTGGCAAATACAGTGCTAATATCTTCTCCGGTAATAATGGCCATGATAAATCCTTTATGACTAGATGTAATACATTGCTTTTTCCTCTTTTTGAGCTTGCTTTTCCGCCAAATCCTGCAATGTTTTTGAACCCAGAATCGATACGAGCCCCTCTTTCAGTTCAAGCCAGACATCGCGCGTCACGCATGAATCTATCTTCCTGCATGATGTGGGGTCATCCACGCACTCCACCAATCCCAGGGAACCTTCCAAGGTCTGGAATATCTCGCTCAGCTTGATTTCATTGGGGGGCTTGGCTAGCATGAAGCCACCGTGAGCCCCACGAGTGCTTTTAACCATGCCTGCCGATTTCAAGGAAAGTATCAACTGCTCCAAATATCTTTCCGACAGTTGCTGTCTTTTAGCTATATCTCTAAGCAGGATTTGCCCCTTGCCATAGTGGATTGCCAGGTCCACCATGGCCTTCATCCCGTACCTTCCTTTTGTCGAAATCCTCATATAACAACCTTCGAGTGTATTACTAAGTTTGTATAAAGATTACTAAGTTGATGATAATTATAATTTTTGGATACCTCTTTGTCAATACTATTAGGATGGGTAAATAATGGCTATATATCTTGGCAGGCAGGAATATTTAATATTTCGCAGATATTTATCTATTTTATGCGATATGATAATATACAATCTGTAGTTACTGGTAATTCTGTAGTTACTGGTAATGATGAAAGGGTGGTATCAGCAGCTTTAGTTTATGTTGCTAGGTAATCGTATGAACGATGCGGCTAACAAGATAAAACTGGTTTTGGTGGACGATCACGGGTTGTTTCGCGATGGTATCCGCGCCATACTGACTTCTTACGAAGATTTTGAAGTTGTGGGTGAAGCCGGAGACGGGCTTGAGGCGATTGATAGGATACAAGGCTTGGATCCTGATATAGTGCTTTTGGATATATCCATGCCCAATATGAACGGACTCGAGGCCTGTCGCCGCATCAAGAAGATCAACCCTAATATAAAGGTTATAATCCTAACTCAGTTCATTAATAAGGGCTACCTAGCTACCGCTGTTAAGAATGGGGCCGCTGGATATGTGCCCAAAAAGGCGGTTGCCTCTGACCTAGTTTCGGCAATACGCGTTGTGTGTGATGGCGGTTTCTTTTTACATCCAGCAGTTGCCAAAATGCTGGTGGGTGACTACAGAAACATGATTGAGTCTGATGCGGACGAATATGACAGTCTTACCAACAGGGAAAGGGAAGTACTGCAACTGGTTGCGGAGGGAAATACCAGCCGGAAGATCGGGAAATTACTCCATATAAAAGAAAGAACTGTAATTGGGCACAGAGCTAGTTTGATGAAGAAACTGAGCATACACAATCGTGCTGATTTAGTAAAATACGCTATCGGCAAAGGGCTGATAAATATCGAAAACCCCCTCCATTAACCTGGATTAATGCAGCGATAATCCCCCGCAATTTGCTTTTCTGCAGGCTTTTCAGTCCATCACTGGTATAGCAATAGGTCAGGCTTTATATATTTTAACTTTTGCCGATGTCTCGATACTGAGTGATACCGGATCGGAGTGCTCTAGATCAAGCTCCATCAGCTCATTAAAATAAACTCCCTTTCCGTAAGCGATAGGCTGGCCCTTTACCCAGTGACCGGCAGTAGTGGCAATGCCGATGCACTGAGGATGGACAGCTTCGGTTAATTTAATCGGCCCTTTCGTCTTGCGACCGTAGTTCGATTCTACCCAGATGATATCGCCGTCCTTCAGCCCCTTTGCCTTTGCCGTTTCAGCATTGATAACTATGTTATAGGTGTAAGGATTCAACCTGCTGGCTTCATCAAGCCAAGGGTTTTCCATCGTCTGCCCACCGGAATGTAGCGTATCGCGATACGAATAGCAGTACAGGTCGTACTCGCCGATTACCTTGTTAGGCGGTGTTGGGAACCAGCTTACGAGTGGAGTATACTGTGCCCATTCGGTGCTAACTCCCATGCTCTCGGCCAAGTTTTGTATTTTAGGCCCATGAAACGCCAGGTCATGCAAGTATATAGGAACTCTCGCATCGAGCGACCAGCGCCAATAGGCCTCCTGGGGAGCCTTCTTCCATCGGATAAAACCATGCTCTTTAAACCAGTCTATACCATGATCATCGCCGTGATTATACTTAAACACCCTGTCGCTTATTTGTTCCAGATTAAGCCTCTCCCCCGGTTTGATTGCGTGCTCACCGTCCAGATCGAATTTAAAATTGATGTTGGCATTAAATTCATCCCTGATACCCAGTCTGTCGGCGAGCTCGAACAGTGTATCAACTATGAATCTTCGCTGATGCTGAGGCTGCACTGCCGGCTGGGTTAGGTGAACGGAAAAATCCTCATAGGCAATAGGTGTATTGAAATAGAAGTCGTAGCAGTCGGCACAGCTTATCGGATGTTCCAGCTTGGAACATCCCGGTAGAACGATATCTGCAAACCCCTCCGAAAGTTCTGTCGGAAACAGCTCGTAGCAAACAATAAACGGAATCTCCAAAAGCGCTTCGGCGTGGGTCTCAGGGTTGCCTTGGCCCATCACCGAGTTGTTGGCCCAACTAAACAGCATTTCGATTTTATAATTCACGCCCAGCTTCTCCCACAGCTCATGCCTGTCTTTAGAGGTTGCAAAACAGGATGACATACCCTGGGTGAAAACGCCGTTTAACCCTGTAGTTTGCCCCTCCAAAGTGGGCTCTTTACGTGGCTGCCAGTTCTCTGGCTTGCGTGGAATAAGGCTAGACCACGAGGCTGGGGTTAGAAATCCGTCAGGATTGGCAAAAGGCTCCAGCTTAGGCCGTCCCGTGTTGGGGTCACCGAAAACTCTAGATGGGCACAGCGCCACCGTGCCGCCGGGCACGTCCATGGCCCCTAAAATGCAGTTAAGGATGTGAACCGAGTATACCTGATGCATGCCGTTGGTGTGCCCTTGGCCACCACGGAATATTGCCGCGCTCACCGGCCGGTAGGGCAATTCGACACCATCCAGCACTATAGTGCTGCCAATCTGCGCGGCCTTGGCGAATTCCCCTGCTATGCGTCGTATGGTGGCTGTTGGCACGGTGCTTACTGATTGCGCATATTCTGGTGTATACTGCTTGACATGCTCCTTGATCAGATGAAATGATGGTTGACATTTAACGCCGTCCACTTCGTAGTTGCCGAACAGCGCGTAATCTTTTATAGAAGGGTCGTTGAACTCCTTGGCCACATTATCCGATGCGTCCCACACCATCGGCTTGCCGCTTTCTTTATGTCTAACATATAAGCTATCTGGCCCTATTAAGTAGGGACCGTTGGTTTTGTATTTGAGGTGATGTGCGTCGTATATATCAAGCTCGTTGAGGATTACGTTTATCATAGCTATAACCACGGCGCCGTCTGTACCCGGTATTATTGGCACCCATTCGTTGGCTTTATCTGCAGTGTTGTTGCACATAGGGTCGAACACCACGAACTTGATTCCGCGCTCCCGTGCCTCGGCAGCCATTCTCATGTTGATGGTGGAGGCATGCCCCGACCCGAAACCTTGGCTGGCCCCAAAAAACATAACATATTTTGTATACTTCCAGTCCGGCCCGGCATCCCACGAGGCGTAGTACTGGCCAGTAACGTGATGAGCCGCGTTGCCACAGTGTAGGGCGGCTCCGGCATTAATACGGGAACTAGGCCCATAGGCTGCCCAGAAGGGACCAATGAAATTGTGCTTCATCACCGCATTAGGAGATGGTGAATCAGTCCTGGCCAGCTTCTTTGTGTCCTCCTGGCGTATTTTGCGCAAGCGCTCAGTAATTTCATCAAGGGCCTCGTCCCAGGTGATCTCCACCCAGTCGCCTTCTTCATATAGCCCCTTTTTTGGGTTAGTCCTTTTAAGCGGAACGTTGCGGCGATTGGGGTCGTAGATAAGCTGCAGCGTGGATACACCTTTGGCGCACAGGCCACCCTCAGCACCGAGCGTCGAATCAGGCTCACCCTCTATGGCGATGGGCACACCGTTTACGCGGTGTATTTTAATCCCGCAAGTGGAGTAGCAACCACCGCAGCTGGTGTGAATCCACACATCCTCCCAGATTTCCTTATTGCCGGCAACCTTAGCCATGATGACTCCTTAACTAACTATTGGATTATGGGTAACTACAATATCGTATAATTGTTACTTGCGCAACTACTTTAACGCAATATTGTTGTCTGTGCAATTGTTTTGTGGTATCGTTTTCAGTACTTGGTTTGTGGTTTTGAATTTAGTGCCTGTTAGATTGTAGGAGAACAATTGTTATGACGGAATCTACCGTAAAGATCCTAACTGGAAACCACGCTGCCTCAAACGCGGTTAAGCTGTGTAAACCCGATGTCATTGCCGCATATCCCATTACCCCGCAGACCTCATTGGTTGAGGAACTTAATCGATTCAGGGCGGAGGGTGAGATAGATGCCGAGTTTGTGGATGTTGAGAGCGAAAACTCGGCCATGGCAGTGGTATTCGGCGCATCCAATGCCGGCGGCCGGGTTTTTACAGCCACATCGTCATATGGTCTCAATTATATGTATGACGTCTTCACCAGGGTTGCGGGGCACCGATTGCCCGTGGTGATGGTTAATGCCAACCGCGAGCCAACGATAAGGGGTGGACTTTCGCGTGGAAAGGCAGACATGTTAATGATGCGCGATTCAGGGTGGATTCAGCTTGAGTGCCAGAACTGCCAGGAGATATTCGACACCGTTATTGCCGCCTACAGAATAGCTGAGGATGCAGATGTGTTGCTGCCGGTAATGGTTAGCTACGACGGATGGTATATATCCTTCCTGTTGGAGCGGGTTGAGATACCTTCGCAGTCGCTTGTGGATAGGTTTTTAGAACCGGTGGCAAGTGTGGAGCGACTCAAAGTGATCCCCGGCTTTCCCGGCGAGCGGCCCGATCCAAAAACGTCAATGCCCCTATCGGGTCCGGAGAACTTCATGGAAGTGCACCTAAAACACGGGCTGGCTATGGAGGGTGTAAGGAGCAAGGTTGATCAGGTGGCTTCAGAATTTGAGGATATCTTCAACAGGCCGCTCATCACTAAAATAGAGGAATACAAGACGGAAGATGCCGACGTACTCTTCGTGGCAATGGGGGGCGAGGCTTCATCTGCGCAAGTAATAATAGATAAAAAGCGCATCGAGGGTCACAAGGTGGGGCTGGTAAGGCTCAAGATGTATCGGCCTTGCCCAGAGACGGAGCTGGCCCAAGTGCTAAAAGGCCGCAAGGCCGTGGGTGTTTTAGAGCAGGGCGTGGCCAATGGCTGGAACCGTGGCTACGTGTATCTGGATTTGGCCACGGTTATGTACAGGGCGGGCATAAGCATGCCCATGGTCAATTTTTTTGATGGGATGGCCGGCGGTGATATAACGCTGGAGCACATAGAAAAAGCGATGGATATAACAATAGACGCCGCGCAGGGCAAAGAGGTGGAAGAGTTCTATTGGCTGGCACTGCCGTGGCTGTATGAGTAGGTAGGGCAACGGTGGTACTTCTATTTGCTACTACCATTTGTCTCGCCTGAAATCCGATTATCGTCTAAAAACGGAAAATCGCTTCGCATTTTGGTTACTTCGCTCAAATCAATGTCGGCTATTATTAGCTCGTCCTTTGCATTTCCTGCACATATGTTTTGCCCGGATGGTGAAAACGCGCGGGAGTTGCCAGGATAGCTCAGGTCGTTTCCGTCATAACCGATTCTGTTTACACCTATCACAATGCACTGATTTTCTATGGCTCTTGCCTTAAGCAAGCTGTTCCAATGATCGATTCTTTCAGCCGGCCAGTTGGCAATAACGAAGATGCATTCCACTTTTCGGGCAACTTTACTAAAAATCTCAGGGAATCTTAGGTCGTAGCATATGAAGACGCTGGCTTTGGCACCTCTAATGTTGAAAACGATGGGGGATTGGCCGGAGTCATAATACAGGTGCTCTTTGGCGTAGGAAAACAAGAACATCTTATAATATGTAGCAATGATAACGCCCGTCTCGTCAACTACGATTGCGGCGTTTAGTCCTTTACCTTCTGATCCAACAACGGGGTATCCTGCAATGACTGCCGTGTGATATTTAGCCGCCACACGCTTTAAGAATTGACTAGTTTGGCCAAACAGTTCTTCGCCAATCTTTTCGATTGCCATAGAAAAGCCTGTGTTAAACATCTCGGGCAATATAACTATTTCACAGCTCTCAGATGCTGCCTTGTTTATCAGGTTTTCCGCATGCTTATAATTTGCTTCTTTATCATGCCATACAGAGTTGAGCTGTATCATTCCTATTTTCATACCTGATTCCCTAGTAACGATCGATTTCTTAATAAACAATGCTGAGCCGATTTATGTTTGCCTCCGGCTCAGCATTGTTAAATTTATAGCAAAAAATTAATTTTAAGCGCTTTTTACCAGCAATTCGATATAGGCGGTAAGAAGCCCCGGGCGTAATACTGGTAGTCCCATGGTTGATTTGATTGTATCGCGAAGCTTATCAACTTGCTGCGCGAAAAGTGCGCCGACATCTCCTACCCCATTTAGAAGTTCCTTGTCCTCTAAGGGTCCTTCAGATGCCTCCTGCTTGGCAACCTGGACCTCTCTTATCAGATACTCGCCAACCCTTTCTAATTGGACGACTGCGTTTTCAAGCGTTGTGCGTAACGCGCTCATCTCGCCTTGCAGTTCTTTGCTAGGCTCAAACACTACTCGTTCCTTGTCCTCTTGAAATAGTGAAGAAAAGTAATCTAGCCTCGATCTGATGGAGTCTCTGGATTTCTCTACAGGCCTCTCCGCTGACCTATCATACGATCTTTTATAAGCGGGCCTTTCTGCAACGGCTTCCGCTGGCTTCGGAGGGGATATTTTCCGACGCTTCATTTTTGCTTTGTCCTTTATCGCCCACAAACCCCTGCCACTCTTTTTCAGCGACTCCAACACGCCACGCTTGGCACGCGCCATGTACGCAGCCTGATAAACCCTATGATCAAAAGCTCTCCGCCCCGATTGCGACACTTCCTCGCGTTCATTATCGTCAAGATCAAACCGGTCGGCCAGTCTATCGATCAGCGTTTGAGGTTCCGCAGATCCCCCGATGATTTCCAACTCCTCTATTAAAGCGTCTACGATTTCAGTTTGGTCAGGTATTGGCATCTTACCCCTCACCTTCAGCGAAATTCCCCCAAGGGGTTAAAATAATATCACAGAATTTCACGAAAAGCAATACTCTTGAACAATACAGTGTGAAAAGGGTTTTAGGCTCGTGATATATCTATTTATCATACCGCCCTCACGTTCTTTATCACGATTGTGGCAACGCTTGATAAAGCAACAGCTTATCATGTTGGGGCAAGGGGGATATATAAAGGTGAAATGCCATTGCATTTAATCACTCTCGCAGTTTTATTCTAATGTTCTATATTGAGCAAGGTTATGTTTATAGCGATTGCCTGACCGCTATACTTAACATAATATATCACATTAAAATATTTAAAATACGGATTCTGTATCCCTTTAAAGAGCCTGATTACCTGACGTGTGTGAGTCCTTTTTATTGTCTGTGGGTATTCTCCTTGACATACATCCCATTTAACCCATACTATTCGCAGTGGATGGATATCTGAAGGGGGATAACACTATAGTTATGAGTCATAATAACTCCTATATCAAATGGCCTTACCCCATATTGTATGAGCAGGAGGGTGTGGCAAGCTCCGACGTACTCGTTCTCGGCGGCGGCATAGCAGGGTGCTGGGCCGCCCTGACGGCGGCTCGCCAAGGCGCCAGCGTTCTTCTAGTCGACAAGGGCTGTATCATCAGGAGCGGTTGCGGCGGCCCGGGCTGTGATCATTGGGCCTGGTCTGGAGATAATCCTGCGTGTACGTCTAATCCCGATGAAATGGCGTATAAGCTGATGGAAGCCAGGAGTAATTGGACTAACGGCATTACATCATATATTAACTGTGCCTCTGGCTATGAGACGTTGCTTGAGCTGGAGCAGATGGGTGCTAAGATCAGAGATACTGAAGATGAGTTCAAGGGCGCTGATTTCCGCGATGAGCGGACCAAGATGATGTATGCCTATGACTATGAGAATCGCACCATCATGCGAGTTTGGGGTGCTACATTCAAACCGGCGCTGTATAGCGAATTAAAGCGCTTGGGCGTGAAACTGTACGAAAGATGTCAAGCAACCAGCCTGCTTACTGCAGGAGGTAAGGCTGGTAATAGAGTTATTGGTGCTACTGGTCTCAATATCCAAACTGGTCAGTTTATGATTTTCAAGGCGAAGGCCATCGTCATGGCTATGGCAATGCCCGCACGCAACTGGGTTTTTTCCACGGAACACAGGGGGGTATCTTCGTTCAAGCCCGTTGTAAACTCGGGTAACGGTCATGCTATGGCTTGGCGCGCCGGAGCAACTGTTACCAATATGGAGCGATCATTATCGTTGTTGCTGGATAGCCATGACACCCTCCCAGCGTACGGCGATGGCAATTGTAACAATACTTGGCATCCCTGCAATATGGTCGATGCCGATGGCAAGGCGATACCGTGGGTTGATCGCGATGGCAATGCGATCAAGGATGTAGCATCCCGTAGTTTGCCATCAAAATTAGGCCAAGAGATGTTTTTAATGATCCCTGGTCTTGGTGGTAAATCGGCTTATGATTCCAAGCCACCCATGTTGATAGCCGATATACAGGAGCGCGTACTAAAAGGTGAGTACAAGCTGCCGCTATATGCTGACTTGACCACCATGCCTGACGATGAGCGCAGGGTGATTTGGGGCATGATGGTGGGTTCTGAATCCAAGACAAAAACTCCCATCTTAAAGGTATACACCGACGCCGGATTTGATCCAGAAAAAGATCTGCTGCAAAGTTATTTCATGCTGGGTGGCTCATCGATGATGAGAGAGCCGGCTGCTCCTAAGGAAAGGATGATATTCAGCGGTGGCGGCGGTGTGGTGGTCGATTGGAACCTGATGAGCACCTTGGAAGGGCTATTTGCTGCGGGTGAGCAGATATTTTCTACCAATGGGCATGCATCCGCTGCTACGACCGGTAGGTATGTAGGAAAACGCACGGCGGAGTATATCCAAAGAGTAAATGGATTGGAGCCTGATCGCCTACAAGTCGATAAGGAGAAGGCTCGTGTTTACGCACCGATTTATTGTGAAGATGGTGTCGATTGGAAGGAGTTTAACGCGGGGTTGTGTCGTATCATGCAGAACTATTGCTCAGAGCACAAAACGGAAAGCTTGATGCAGATGGGCCTTGGAGTTCTGGATGAATACGAGCGCGAGGAGTTACCCAGCCTATGTGCTGATGACCCGCACAAATTGGGCCGCACCGTCGACGTGATGGATATCCTGACCGTTGATCAGATGATTATACATGGATGCATGTCTCGTAAAGCCAGCAGCTCTTACTTGAACTTCGGCAGGCTTGATTATCCACAAAAAGACCCGCCGGAATGGCATAAGTGGTTAACTCTAAAACTGGAAGACGGCGCTGTAAAAAAGGGCGAGTTGCCCATTGACTACTGGGGCTCGCTCAAGGAAAACTACGAGGCTTACAGCAAAGGAAAGCAGGATTAAAGGTATGAAGAAATATTATAAAGAAGTTTATGCAAAACCCAACCGTGTGACTCCATCCAGGCCGGTTATTTTTGATGAAAAGAAATGCACTGGTTGCAACGCCTGTATGGCTGTCTGTCAGGCGGATGTTTTTATCCCAAACCCTAAGGAGGGCCAGCCGCCTTTAATACTATTTCCTGATGAGTGCTATTACGATGGATGCTGCGTTGAAGAATGCCCTGTTGAAGGCGCCATCAAGCTGAATCATCCGCTTATGCAGAGGGTGCGCTGGAAGCGCAAGGCCACAGGGGAAACCTTTAGGGTCAAGTAATTCATCAAACAGTGTAAATGTGTAAAAATCGCGCTGTTTTTGTGGCCCAATTTTCTGTAATTATGCTTGCCCGCAAGGGATATTCAGTGTACAATCTATGCAAATTATATACTTAGGAAATTATGAAAATAGTAGCGCTTGTAGGCATGGCTGGCTCTGGCAAATCTGAGGTATCGAGTGTCTTTGAGAATAGCGGTTATCAAAGGGTCAGGTTCGGTGACGTTACCGATGAGATGGTTGCTAGCCGAGGGCTGAAACTGAACGAGGTAAACGAGAAGCTAGTAAGGGAAAGCCTGAGGATTGAATACGGGCCAGCAGTATACGCCGAGTTGAGCATAGCCAAAATCGACAGTTTCCTGAAGTCATCACACGTAATTATTGATGGCCTCTATTCATGGGAAGAGTATTTAATTCTTAAGCAAAAGTATACCAGTAACCTCGTATTAGTGATGGTTCATTCATCTCCAGATACCCGGTATGGCCGACTAGCTAAAAGGCCTATTCGCCCTCTTACTAGGCAAGAGGCCATCGGTCGCGACGGGGCTGAGATAGAGAATATAAACAAGGGCGGGCCCATCGCCATGGCCGATTACGTTATTATAAATGATTCATCCTTCGATGATCTAAAAAGCCAAACCCAAAAAGTAATAGCAGGGTTGGAGTGAGTAATTATGCTTAGACCTACAATCGATGAGTATTTTCTGAAGGTAGCCTCGGTGGTGGCGGAGCGTTCTACGTGCCGCAGGCATCATATGGGCGCAGTGGCGGTAAAAGATAAGCATATACTATCCACCGGGTATAACGGTGCCGCCTCGGGGGTTTTGGATTGTCTTGAGCTGGGGTGTTTAAGGGATGAAATGGGTATCGAATCTGGTACTAGACAGGAGATATGCCGCGCCATCCACGCTGAGCAGAACGCTATAGTACAGGCGGCTTTGCATGGGATAAGTCTGGCAGGGGCTACAATCTATTGCACGCACTCACCATGTATTCTTTGTGCCAAAATGCTGGCCAACGTCAAAATAGAGCGTTTTGTTTTTTACGGAAGCTACGCCGACAAGTCTTTCGAGGAACTGTTCAATGAGGTGGGCATAGCGTACGAATTGCACAAGCATCCACCAACGAATATACCCTATTTGACTTGAGCCATTCCCCTAGGGTAATTCACTTTTCTTCAGCGTCGGCAATCTGGTTCTTGGTGTACATGCCTCTGCATTTTTTATTCAAACACTCAAATATTTCGTTGTGACTGTTCCAAAACAGCGACAATCGTTTGCATCTAAGGCATTTTTTCAGTTCCGTACTTTCTCCTGCTTTTGTTTTTGGTTTGAAATCTACGAACGCGCATTGCTGACAACCGAACTCTGCGTAGTAATAGCTCTGGTGTATAGTGCAGTATCGCATATCGCTTTTCTTATTTGCATTGCGCTCTTCTTCTCTACTGGGCATTTTTTCTCCGAATTGAAGTCATCGCTTGGTTGTCATTATTAGAAAATCATCCATCTGTATATAATATACTATAGGTGAAGTTATTGCTCGGTTTTGCGGTAGTCATTATGATGATGCGCCCTCAATGCTATGGCAAGGTTAGTAATGGATTGCCAAAAGGGGCATTTTTTATTAAAGTAAATAGATCGGTTTATTGCTTATCAAAAAAGGGGATTGATGAAGGTAACTAATTTAGAGGCTAGAGACCTTTCTGAGGCGTTTTTCAAGTGCTGCCGTGCCGCGCTAACCGACGGATATGAATATACGATTGACAGCGGCAGTTTTGCGGGAGCTAAGAGAAAGGAACTCGACTTCATTGTAATCAAGATAGAGAAGCCAGGAACGCGTCCCCTTGTGCCCGATGTGCCGCAGGGCGTGCCGGCTCCCTCCAGCATTGATTATATTGAAGAATACATGGCTTATCTGGTGACGCCAGAAAAACAGCCCCAAGAGGTTTATACCTATGGCGAGTATCTGGCTCCGCAGGTGGATGCCGTTATATATCGCTATAAGCAGGAGGGGCCGGAGTCCAACCAACTCTGTATGATGATTGGTGGGCTGGAGTCCATGGATCAGGAGCATCCGCCATGCCTAAGGCTGGTTGATACTCGCATTAGGTATGGCAAACTGCACTTCGCCATCTATTTTAGAAGCTGGGACCTGTGGGCTGGTTTTCCCACCAATCTGGGCGGATTGCAATTGCTCAAGGAGTATATGGCGCAGGAGATAGGCGTGGAAGACGGCGAGATGATCTGCGTTAGCAAGGGGTTGCACCTGTATGAGCATTCCTGGGAACTGGCCGCTCAGGTGGCCAGATTAGACTAAAATAAAAAGGCGCACAAATAGAAACCGTTCTCGAACTAAGGCTGTTTGTCAATAACCGCGATTATGTTCAGTTCGGATGTGCCGACTGGTTTCGGAGAGGGCAGATTAACTCCTATGCTTTGCAGGCCGAACCTGTGAGATATACGACGAATGATAGCGCCAAGGCTGATTATCAGGAAGCGTTTCATGTAGAGAAGGTGATAGGCAGGTTCTTCAGTAGAATAAGGCAAATTATTAGAGCTACGTTGCTTTGTTCCCTTTTTTGAACTACAATGAAAAACTAGTTAAGGTGGGTTTTGGTATTTAGGGGTATTAAGAGATGGACGAAAAACTTGAGGCAATTCGGCACTCGGCATCACACGTTATGGCTGAGGCCGTCAAGGGTATGTTTGGTGATGCCAAGTTCGGTATAGGACCGGCGATTGATGATGGATTCTATTATGATTTCGATCTGCCGCGTACGCTCACGCCTAGCGATCTGGCCACTATCGAGACTAAAATGACGGAAATTATCGCTGCAAATATACCTTTCATATACGAAGAAATGGGTAAGGATGAGGCTAAGAAGGTTTTTGCGGAGCAACCATACAAACTTGAGCTTATAGACGAGTTGCCTAGCGATGAGGTTTCTATATACCGACAGGGTGGCTTTGTTGACCTGTGCAAAGGTCCACATGTAGATTCCACCAAACAGATAAAAGCGTATAAGCTGCTATCTATCGCTGGTGCGTACTGGCGCGGTGACGAAGATCGACCCATGCTGCAGCGGATATATGGAACTGCTTTTCCGTCTAGCAAGGACTTGAAAAAACATCTGACTGATTTGGAAGAGGCGGCAAAGCGCGATCATCGCAGGCTTGGCAAGGACCTTGATCTGTTCAGTATTCACGAAATAGGCGGTGCCGGACTGGTGTGCTGGCATCCCAGGGGAGCGCGTATCAAACGTACTATAGAGGATTTCTGGTATAACCGGCACGAGCTTGGCGGGTACGAGATCGTCTCCACTCCGCATATAGGAAAAGGCGACCTATGGGCCGTTAGCGGTCATTTGGATTTCTACAAGGAGAACATGTACTCTCCGATGGATATCGATGGCACAGATTACTATATCAAACCAATGAACTGCCCGTATCAGATACTGATATATAAGACGCGTGTTCATTCATATCGCGAACTGCCGATACGCTGGGCTGAGATGGGGAGTGTATACCGCTACGAGCGTTCTGGTGTGCTGCATGGCCTGCTGCGCGTTCGTGGTTTCACTATCGATGATGCGCATATCATCTGCCGACCTGATCAGGTCGATGAGCAGATTAGAGAAGTCTATGAATTCAGCTTGGACATGTTGATGGAGTTTGGCTTTAAGGAATTCGATATATACCTTGCCACCAGACCCAAGGGTATCAAGGCTGTTGGGGAGCCTGTTTACTGGGAGCAGGCCACCGATGCGCTGCGTGCGGCGCTTGATGCGCGAGGCCTGCCGTACAGTATTGATGATGGCGGCGGAGCGTTCTACGGACCAAAGATCGATATCAAGGTCAAGGATTTCCTTGGCAGGCCGTGGCAGTGCTCCACCATCCAATTTGACTTTAATATGCCTGATCGTTTTGATATGAACTACATCGGTGAGGATGGCAAAGAGCATCGTCCTTACATGGTACACCGTGCATTGCTGGGCAGTATCGAACGTTTTATCGGCTGTCTCATCGAGCATTACGGTGGTGCGTTCCCGGTGTGGCTGGCGCCGGTGCAGGCGGTGCTTATACCCATAGCTGATCGCCATATCGAATATGCAAACAAGGTGGCGGATTATCTGAAGGCGCAGGGCATCCGTGTTGAGGTAGACGTCCGTTCGGAGCGCATGAACCTCAAAATACGCGATGCGCAAATGCAGAAGGTTCCATACATGTTGATAGTTGGTGATCGGGAGGCGGAGCAAAACGAGGTATCGGTAAGAACACGCGAAGGGCAAGACCTCAAGGGCCAATCCACCGAAGCATTTATGGATTTAGCCAGAAAAGCCATAGAATCGAAAACTTAACATAACATCTAGATATTTATAATTCTTTGGTGTAAACTTAATAATGGCTAAGTAAACTGGGTGACCGCCGCTCGTTTTGAACGAGGGGAGGAAAGTCCGAGCTCCACCAGGCAGGATGCTGGATAACGTCCAGGAGGGGTGACCCTACGGAAAGTGCCACAGAAACATACCGCCGCAGCTTTATTGCCGTGGTAAGGGTGAAATGGTGAGGTAAGAGCTCACCGCTCCGATGGTGACATCGGTGGCGGGTAAACCCCATCCGGAGCAAGACCTAATAGGGAAACGTAAAGCGCCTGGCTTTGTTTCCGGGTTGGTCGCTAAAGGTGGCGAGTAATCGTCACCGTAGATAGATGGTCACCGCTCCGCTTTAGCGGAGTACAGAACTCGGCTTACAGGTTTGCTTGGCCAAAAATTATACATATGCCCATAACAATGCCAATGGTGCTCATGATTATCACAATATAATTAACCTATGTTCACGCCATCATATAGACTTTTTGATGAACGAAAAATGGCGATAAACTTTTCCCCAAAAAGTTTCTTTCTACTAGATTAACTATCACCTATGAAAGCTAGGGAAGTCCCTGCTTTGGGCCCTTTTAATATTAAACAGGAATATGTTCTTTGGAAAAATAGGCGCTGCAGTTTGGAGTTAAGAAACTATTTAAAAAATGGCCTCCTTCACCACTTTGCTGACTAAAACCATAAAGTCTCTATGGTATCCTGTCGACATCTTCAGAAACCGGTTTTGAATGGGTGCTGGACACGGTTGCATCTAACGTCTAAACTTTATCTATCATGCTGGACAAGTTTACAGACCTAACCATGAGCACCGCCTATATCGGCAAAAACATCCTTTATTACCCTGAGGTAACCACTACTATGAGCGTTGCGCGTCAGCAAGCAGCTTTGGGTGCTGCGGAGGGCACAACCGTCATTGCCGATATTCAGACGTCTGGTCGCGGCAGGCTGAGGCGCACTTGGATGTCACCTAAGGGCACTATATCGCTCTCAATCGTGTTATATCCGATGCTTGAGCAGCTGCCGCAAATTATCATGGTTGCCTCTTTGGCCGTGGTACGCGCTCTTGCTAGTGTTGCCAGGCTTAAAGCCGAAATCAAGTGGCCCAACGATGTTCTGATAAACGGACGCAAGGTATGCGGCATTCTGGTTGAGAACTCGCTTTCTGGCAAGAAGGTAGATTGGACTATTGTCGGTATTGGCATAAACGTCAACCTTGATCTATCGCTTATTTCCAACGAAGCGACATATGCCACAAGTATTTCAGCTGAAATCGGCAGCGATTTATCGCTGTCAGATGTCGTTAAGCGCGTCTTGGAGGACTTTGAGTACTACTATGAAGCAATGAAAGATGGTGAACCTATCTGCGTGCAATGGCGTGATCTGCTGGAGACATTAGGTAAAGAGGTGAAGGTTGCTGGTAGCGGCGTAATCGAAAATGGCATGGCTGAATCGGTAGATTCGGACGGTAGACTGATGCTTAAAAGGGCCGACGGCACTTTGGTTAAGATCGTAGCTGGCGATGTGACCCTGCGCGAATAATTTGTAGATAATAGAGGAGGCGCCGGTAAGATTGGCTTTCCGGCGCCTTATTAGTATTCATATAGTACTTGTATTAGGTGCTACTCTTGCCTTTGTCCTTCATGAATTCCATGAACACGGAAACAAGGTCAATGGGTATGGGGAAGATGAGGGTGCTGTTTTTCTCACTTGCTACCTCTGTCAGTGTCGACAGGTAGCGCAGTTGCAGTGCGGCGGGTGCAGAGGCGATAACTTTGCCGGCCTCGGCCAGTTTCGCTGACGCTGCAAACTCACCTTCTGCATGAATCAACTTAGCGCGCTTTTCTCTTTCTGCTTCGGCTTGTGCCGCCATGGCGCGTTTCATGGTCTCGGGTAGCTCGATTTCCTTCATTTCAACAACGCTAACCTTAATTCCCCAGGGATCTGTGCTTTCATCGATGATTTTAGCCAGTGTCTGGTTTATCTTCTCGCGCTTAGCCAGCACTTCGTCAAGGTCCGACTGACCGCAGATACTGCGCAGAGTAGTCTGCGAAATCTGAGAAGTGGCCCTGATATAATCCTCTACCTCGAGTACGGCTTTCTCGGGTTCAAGAACCCGGAAGAAGACCACTGCGTTTACTCTAATGGTTACGTTATCCTTGGTTATTGCCTCCTGGGTTGGTACGTCGAGCGTAATCACTCGAAGGTCCACTATGGCTGGTCTCTCAAGAAAGGGAATCAACCAAACCCAGCCGGGGCCTCTTGTTCCAACGTAGCGTCCCAGTCTCAAGATGACAGCCCGCTCGTATTCCTTGACAACTCTAACTGCCTGAGGCAGCAGCAGAACTAATACCGCAATCACGATAACTATTATCCAGATCGCTGTGCTCATATCGGTAACCTCCTACTATATATGTTTTTTAACTATTAGTTTTAGTCCGTCTACTCTGGTTACGGTAACCTCTTCGCCTTCCTCTATCTTACCACTATCGCTAATAGCATTCCAGTTTTCACCATGCAGAAAAACCGTTCCAACCGGATTTAATGCGGTTTTAGCTATGGCAAGTTCGTTAAGCAATCCTTCGGCACCCGTTGCCGGTTTACGACGGTGTGCCCTGATTATAGCTGTAACCACAAAGATAAAAAATATAGATACCCCTGCTGCCACGCCACTGATTAACCATGGATTTATCTGGAACACCTCGGGATGACCGCTAAACAGTACCAGCGAACCCATAACAAGCGAAGCCACTCCGCCCGCGGTAAGCAGCCCTCCGCTGGTGACAAAAGCCTCAAGTATAAAAAGTATACAGGCCAGTATTATCAGTAATATGCCGGACCATTGAGCCGAAAGCATCGATAGTGAGTAGAATGCCAGCAGTAGCAGAATGCCGCCAATTACCCCGGGGAAAATAGTTCCCGGGTTGGACAGCTCCATGTAAATGCCCAGCATGGCCAGTCCCAGTAGGATATAGGCCACGTTGGAGTCGCTTATGGCAAGCAGAAAACGCTCGACTATGTTCATAGGGATTGCTGTTGTAGTGCTTCCGTTGGTATCCAGCGTTACCTGCCTGCCCCCTGCAAGGTTGACTGTAAATCCGTTGAGCTGGTTAAGCAGATCTTGATAGTCGTCTGCTAAGATATCGATGACATTAAGTGCCAGTGCTGCTGTCCCTGTCGCCGACGCAGCTTCTCTAACAGCTTGTTTGGCCCATTCCACATTATGATCCCGATCTTCAGCCAAAGCAGCCATATACGCTTCGTAGAAGTTGATCGCTTTTTGCTTCACCGTTTCGGGCAGATCTTCACCCTCAGTTGAAATAGGAGTGGCGGCCCCTATGGATGAGCTCGGTGCCATGGCTGCGACATGAGCCGCCATCGTTATGAAGGTTCCTGCCGAGGCGGCCCATCCTCCCGGCACGACGTAAACGATTACAGGAACCTCCGACTGGATGATTCTCTGGGATATTTCCTCCATAGCTGTGCCCAGTCCTCCGGGGGTGTCCATTAGGATAATAACTACGGAATTGTTATCTTCGGCTATGTCTATGGCCCGGTTAACGTAGTCAGCGGTAACCGGTACAATCGCTCCCTTGATCTCAACGGTCTGTATATTTTGGGTAGCAGCATCTACCTTGGTGTGAACCAGTATATTGGACATTATTGCCAGAAAAATGATAACCAAAAAGACTAACCGTCTCATACTTTTCAGTATAGTGCATTTATTTGGGTTTGTGAATGCCGCTCCTTTATTGAATAGGGTAATGATATAGTGTAAAATACGTACAAATCTGTATAAAAGGCAAGGTTGAAAAATGAAAGTGCCCAGGTGTAAAGGTACGCGCGATTTGTTGCCTATTGGCATGGCTCTCTTCCGTCATATCGAAAGTATTTTTATGGACTCATGTATTAAGTGGGGGTATAAGGAGGTTCGTACACCCACGCTGGAATACCTGCATCTTTTTACCTCTGCTGGCACACTTACGCCGGAGATGCTGGGCAGAGTTTACTCTTTCCTCGATTGGGATGGCTGGAGCGGCGAGAGGGTGGTGCTCAGGCCCGACGGCACTATCCCTATAGCCAGGCTGTATGGCGAATCTTTATGCGAGGGGGCATTAGCCAAGTTTTTCTATATTGAGAACCTGTTTGCATTCGAGGGTACGGGGCAGGAACCCAGAGAACGCTGGGAGTGCGGAGCCGAACTCATCGGTGATACCGGTTTAAGCGGAGACGCCGAGCTCATCATACTGGCGCTTGAAGTGCTGAAAAAGCTTTGTGTTGATGACGTCGAGGTTAGATTGTCGCACGCTGGTTTGATAAGAGAACTACTGCGTGAGGCGGGCTCGGCGGAGCTGCTGCAGCAGTTGATAGACGGCAATAAGGATGCCCTTACAGAGTTGAAAAACAAAAACGCCGAACTTGCCCAAAAGCTATCACTCATATCCGGAGTCACCGGTAAAAGCGAGGGATATCTGGATAAATTGCGCGCTATTTTTCCCACGCTAAGCGCGACGTTTGATGATTTGGCTAACGTGACTCAGTTGCTGGATGTTTCCGGTTGTAAATACAACCTACACATTGCATCTGGCTTGGGTTTTGAGTACTACACTGGTATTATCTTCCAGTTTTATTGTAAGGGGTCAAAACTGGGTAGCGGCGGCAGATACGATGAGCTCATTCCACTTGTTGGTGATTGCCCCACACCTGCCTCCGGGTTTGCCTTGTACGTTGATCATATTATGGATGCAATGGGGCCGGTAAATGTTGTGGGCACATTAACAGAAAATGTCCTGATAAAACCTGTCTCTGATAGTGCTGACGTCCAAAAAGGTTGTTATCATCTGGCTGTTTGTTTGAGAGAAAGCGGCTATGTGGTTGAGATGGGCCCGCGTTCTCAGGAAGAGGCTGAATATAGCTGGATTATCGCTGGCGGCAAAGACTTCAGTGTTATCGATAAATACAGCGGCGTAGAATACAAAGGCTTATCAGTCGCCGATGTTTTACAGCGTCTGGAGGCGGTCCGGTGAAGTTAAAACTGGCCTTACCAAAGGGATGGCTTCAGCATTGCACATCAGATTTGCTTACGAGAATAGGTTTTGGGCTTAACGATTACCACGAGAAATCCCGCTCGTATCGTCCCGTATCTGAAAAATTCCCAGACCTTTTCGCAAAGGTGTTTCATGAGAAGGATATCGCTATCCAACTGGCCATTGGCAACTACGATCTTGGGATTTGTGGCCTTGATTGGGTGAATGAACTGCTGTCCAAATACCCCAGCGATGCGGTACTCAAGATTAGAAACCTGGGTTACGGACGCGGCAATATATATGTGGCAGCTAGCAAGTTTTCAAATGTAACGATAGATGCCCTGAAGGCTGTAGGCGATACCGTACGAATAACTACCGAATACCCCCATCTGGCCGAGGTGTATGCTTTAAAACAACGCTTCAAGCGATTCAAGGTGTTGCCGGTATTGGGAGCGGCGGAGGTTTATCTGCCGGAAAACGCTGACCTTGCCATCATCGCTGAGACATCCGAGGACGAGTTGTATGAACGTGGACTTGTTCCGCTGGAAGTAATTGGTATCACCGATGCTTTTCTTATTGCCAACAGGGACAGTATGGAAAAGCTTGATCTTAATGTAGTGCTCGGTCCGTTGCAGAGAGCGGAAATAGCTATGACTAGTCTTACTAGGCCTTCCAAAAAAGCAGTAACATCAACCTGGGGCACCGTCGCTCCGGGAACAGTTCGATTGGCCTTACCCGATGGGCACCAGCAAAAACATACCATCAGCTTCTTAGAGAGAGCCGGTATCAAGATGAATGGCTATCGGCAGGGCGAGCCGGATTGTCGCCCTGAGATCGGGATAGATGGAGTGGCGGTTAAGGTTATCCGGCCGCAGGATATGCCGTTGCAGGTGGCAAACGATAACTTTGATCTGGCTATTACCGGCAGGGACTGGCTTTTGGATCATCTGTACAGATTCCCATCCAGTCCGGTAGAGCAGCTTCTGGATTTGGGTTCTGGTAAGATACGAGTTTTGGCGGTGGTGCATAACGATGTTCCGGTTGATAGTCTTGCCGATTTGAAAGAAACGATGAAATCGGGTAAGCTTGCCAAAATAAGAGTCGCATCCGAGTACATAAATATAGCCGATAAGTATGCTAGGGATAATCATCTGGCGCCGTACAGAATAGTGCCAACGTGGGGTGCCAGCGAGTCGTTTTTGCCGGAGGATGCAGACCTTCTTATAGAGAATGCGGAAACAGGTGCCACATTGGCCAAAAACAACCTCAAAATAATAGACACATTGATGGAGTCCACGCCGTGCGTTATCGGCAATAAAAACACTATTGCAAGTAAGGATAAGATTGCTCAGGTGCTGGATATATTAAAAAGAGGTCTTTAAAGCTTGAAAATAATATCAGATAAAAAGAAAGCTAAGACATTCTTACGGCGAACCAACATTGAATTCGAGGCTACACCAACACTGAAAGAAAGCATAAAGCAGCTTTTTGGTCGGGAGTTGACGCTTGATCAGACCGTTGAACTGATAATTAACGATGTGCGCCAGCGTGGCGATAAAGCGCTGTTTGAGTTGACTATGAAGATAGATGGCGTCGATCTGTCGGCTTTGGAAGTGAGCAACGATGAGGTAGCCGCGGCCTACGAAGCGATAGACGATGGTCTTCTTGGCGCGCTGGAACTGGCCGCCGTGAGAATTCAGGCCTTCCATGAGGTGCAGAAGCGCAACAGCTGTACCGATTTCATGGATGAAGAACTAGGTCAATTGGTGTTCGCGCTTGAGCGGGTGGGTATCTATGTGCCGGGAGGTAAGGCTAGCTATCCCTCGACGGTGCTGATGACAGCTATACCTGCCAAAGTGGCCGAAGTCGATGAGATTATACTTACTACGCCACCTGCTAAAGATGGGTCCGTAGCGCCAGCAATTCTGGTAGCTGCCGATATCGCCGGAGTCGATAAGATTTATAAAGTTGGTGGAGCGCAGGCGGTAGCAGCAATGGCGTATGGCACGGAGTCTGTTCCCAAGGTAGACAAGGTATGTGGCCCGGGCAATATTTTCGTCACGCTGGCAAAAAAAATCGTGTATGGTGTCGTAGATATAGATGGCATCCGGGGCCCAACTGAGACTATCGTTCTGGCTGATGGCAGCGCAACTCCTCTTTTCTGTGCGCTTGACCTGCTAGCCCAGGCGGAGCACGATGAGATGGCATCGGCAATAATGATAACCAATTCCCAAAGGTTAGCTTTAGATGTCGCTAAAGAAATAAAAAACCAGCTTAAAACACTGGAGCGCAATGAAATTGCTAAAGAATCGATTGAACGCAATGGAGCCATTATCGTAGTAGATAGCATAGACAATGCTATTGAACTGGCCAATACCTATGCGCCAGAGCACCTGTGCCTTACGGTTGGCGACCCTGATTACTGTATGGGCCGCATAACAAACTCGGGCGGTATTTTTATTGGCGAGACTTCGCCAGAGGCTGTCGGCGATTATATCGCTGGTCCAAGTCACGTTATGCCGACCAGCGGTACCGCACGCTGGAGTTCGCCATTGAGCGTGGGCGACTTCTTGAGGACCAGCAATGTGATTGCACTCAAGGAGGGCTCACTCAAGGATCTAGGTCATGCGGCAGCTATAATTGCGCGTGCCGAGGGCCTCACCGCTCATGCAAAAGCGGTTGAAGCCAGACTCAAAAAACTAGAGGAAGATAAGTGAGCAAAGAAAGTGATAAAAATCTCACAAACGAGCTTGTGCGGCAGCACATCATCGATATTAAGCCGTATCAGCCCATTATTCCATTAGACGTTCTTTCTGAAGAGATTGGTATTCCTGTCAATAGGCTGATAAAGCTGGACGGTAATGAAAACCCATATGGATGCTCGCCAAGAGTGAAGCGCGCTATAGCCGACTACAATGCCTATCATATCTATCCTGACTCATCGCATTTGGTGATGCGTAAATTACTGGGGCAGTATGTTGGTGTTGATAGTAATAACATAGTTGTGGGTAGTGGCAGTGATGAATTGATCGATCTTATATTGAGGTTATATCTTGGACCCGGCGACGAGGTGATAAACTGCGTTCCCACTTTCGGTATGTACTCGCACTGTACTGCGGTCAACAATGGCAAGCTGGTAGATCTATTACGTGATGCTGCGTATGACGTTGATGTTGATGCTGTGAAGTCTGCGATTAGCAAACGAACAAAGATTATATTCATAGCTTCGCCCAACAATCCTACAGGCAATGTAATATCGGTTTATGACGTTCTTTCTCTGCTTGCGTTTGGTATAGTGGTGGTGGTTGACGAGGCCTATTACGAGTTTTATGGTACGACAATGGTGCCTTTGGTCCGTGAACACGAGAATCTGATCGTTTTGCGATCGTTTAGTAAATGGGCTGGTCTTGCCGGGTTGCGCGTCGGTTACGGCGTTTTTCATGATAATGTCATCAGGTATTTAAATAAGATTAAACCACCATATAACGTTAACGTGGCAGCTCAAATTGCGGTAAAAGAATCGCTGGCCGATACCGGTTATATACGGGATACAATCAAGGCCATAATCGATGAAAGGAAAAGGCTTTTTGATAAACTGGATGAACAAGGGATATTGAAGCCCATCCCATCCAATGCCAACTTTATCCTCTGCCGTGCGCCTAAGGGTAAGGCAAAAAGTATAAAGGAGCTATTAGAAAGTGGAGGTATAATCGTTCGCTATTTCGATTCGCCACCACTTAAAGATATGATACGCATCAGTGTTGGCTTACCGCGGCATACCGATGCTTTGATAGAAGCGTTGCAGCGGATAGGAGGAACAAGTTATGGCTAATAGAACAGCGGAGGTAGCAAGGGAAACCAAAGAGGTCAAGGTCAGCGCTATGCTGAATATCGATGGCACTGGCAAAAGCAAAATCGATACAGGAATAGGTATGCTGGACCATCTGGTAGATCATATCAGTCGTCATGGACGGTTTGACATAATATTAAAGGCAGAGGGCGACCTTCATATCGATGAGCATCATACGGTCGAGGACGTGGCTATTGTACTGGGCCAAGCCTTTGATAAGGCGCTGGGCCAGCGGCGAGGTATTATGCGAATGGCGCATGCCATGGTGCCCATGGACGAGGCGCTGGCGCTGGTGGCACTGGATATCAGCGGCAGGGGATACCCCATTGTCGAGGGAGCGTTTTCGACCGTGCATGGGGACACCAAAGTGGGGGAGATAAAAACAGACCTTATCAGGCACTTTCTTGAGTCGTTTGCTAATGAGGCAAAAATCAATCTTCACGTTATAGTTATGTACGGCCAAGATGTCCATCACCGAATAGAGGCTATTTTTAAGGCATTGGGCCGCGCACTCGATGAAGCTACGCAGATAGACAAACGTATTGAGGGTGATCTACCTAGCACCAAAGGCATAATCTAATATGGCTAAGCTTACTCTTAGCAGTGTTATTTCATCAAAACCTGTTGTCATTTTTGACCTGTTCCACACACTTACTTCTATTGAGTCCACCGGGCGTGTGGAGTTGCCTGCCAACGATATATTGCAGGACAAGTATCAATTCAGTGAGACACGGTCTTCTGGCCCGACGACGTCGCAAATCCTAGGTATCAGCAGAGATGACTGGAACGAGCAATTACTGGAAAAATCACGGCAGCGGCTTACGGGCCACTGGAAAGACCCTTTCGTTTTTATAGAAAAGATGACCCACGCCATCGACCCGTCCATTCCAGATGCCTTGATAAGAGCGGCGGTGGTAAATCGCGTTGATAGATTTGCTAGCGCAATGAGGGGAATACCCGGCGAGACTACGGCTGTGCTTAAACAGCTTAAGAATCGCGGCAAAAAACTTGGCCTTATCAGTAATGCCGATGTCACTGAGGTTGCCGCTTGGGATTACTCTCCCATCGCTCATCTTTTTACCAGCACCGTTTTTTCTTGTGCGGTTGGGTGCGTGAAGCCGGAACACGAAATCTACAAGATTTGCCTTGCTCAACTTGGCGTATTGGCTAGGGACTGTGTGTACGTTGGCGATGGCGGCTCAGATGAGCTCAAGGGTGCCAAATCACTTGGCATGAGCACCGTAATGATCACGGGCGAGGTTGAGCGTATCTGGCCAGAAAAACTTGATGTAAGAAAAAAAGACGCCGATTTCGTTATCAAAAAACTTATTGAGTTGCTCTAAGTATAGTTGTTACCCAATTACCGCTGCTCGCTATTTTCGCCTCGGCGCACACCTTTAAATCCTACGATTGCTATGGAGATTATTAGAAGGTGAGTTGTGGCGAGTAATAATCAAACTAAAATACAAAAGCAGTGCTTTTTGTATTGAATTGTAGTCGTCACCTGTGAGTAGGCATTGGGTATTTTTTATCATAACTATCGTATTATCTTGGCGTATAGGTAGCAGTCGTGCCATTTTCCTTTAATATCCACCGCTTGCTTCAACTTGCCTTCTTTTTGATAGCCGCACTTCCGCGCTACTTTTTGGCTGGCAATATTATCCACGGCAATTCTGATCTCTACCCGATGCACCTTTGTGTTTTTCATGGTGAACTGTTCCAGTAGTTTCATCGCTTTGGTGGCAATGCCGCGGCCCCAATACTCCTCGTCGATGAAATATCCCGCTTCAGCTAGGTAAGGGTGAGTGCTGTTTATCGTGATCCCGCCACCGCCCACCAGTTCGCCATTAAGCATTACTGAAAAGTAGTATGCAGATTTATCCCTGTGCTTCTTAGCGTTTTGCTTAAGAAAGGCGATTTCCTCCTCAGTCGATTTCGGATTAGCACCGAAGTAGGTGAAGTTCGGGTTTGATAGAATCTCGAAGAAGCGTTGTGCATCTGATACCTGCTGCGGTCTCATTATTACGTTCACGTATGATCCTCTCTATTTGACACCAACTCCCTTGAAAAACGTATAGCAAAATGTGCCGTCATCATCAGCTGTACGATAAAGGTCGCGCATGCCCCTGTTCCAGGTGTCCTCGTCGGTAAGTTTGAGTTTTAATGCCTGCTTTTTAACACCCTCCACCATGTACGGCCTGCTGGCGTCTGCATAGACAAACCTTGGTGAGACGGTAACGTTTTTCAATCCAGCATCGACTAGCAGGGGATACAAGCGTCTGCCAATGAGCGAATCGCCTCCCATGCGCGCCTGTAAATATATAAGGCATTCAATGTTGCGCTGCGCGTGAATGCTGGCGGGATGATAGTACGCTGAACCATGGTCACCCTCGATTACAGTTATCGTACCGTCTGGCTTGAGTACCCCTTTTAGCTTTAAAAGGGCCTTTTCAGGCTCGCTGATGTGCTCAAGCACAAAACAGATGAATATGTGGTCGAAGCTATTCCCCTCAAATGGCAGGTCGAATATATCTCCCTGCTGGAAGGTGACGTTGGTTATATCTCTTGTTGATATAGCCTCTTTCGCCGCTTTGAGCGATGCTGGTGATATATCCAACGACACGATGTTAATATCGGGATTGTTTTTAGCAAGGATGCAGGTTTGCGAGCCAATGCCGCAGCCAGCCTCCAATATCGTGCTACCCTCAGGGTAGACTGTGTCGTGATGCAATAGATCAGCTAGGGTGATGGACTGGTCTGTCAATCTAACACTTTCTCTATCCGAATATCCGTGTACGTATTGATCGTTCATATAGCCTCTTACTTAATTGCGTAAAACCCCGCCTGCATATTGGAGTACCATAACAACTCGACGGCGCTGAATCCACATTCCCTTAGCAATTTGATATGAGCGGCGACGCTTATGGGCAAGTATGCCGAATCAAACCTTTTAATGTGATTTTCGGCAGTCTTTTCATCCCTGCCCTGTGAAAGCTGATAGCGCTTCCATATATTGGAGCCGAGCCTGATGCCCTCCGCGGTGAAAGGGCGGATGTTTTCGAAGGTGACATATATGCCGCCGTCAGCCAGCGCATTGTAGCACCTTTGTGTGGCAACACGTCTTGTTGCCGCATCAAGATAATGGTGGCACTGTATCGCCGTTATCACATCCAGCCTGGTATCGTCACCCAGCGCCAAATTCTCCGTACCGGAAGGCGGTAGAATCTTGATTTGGCTTTGTGGCAGCGAATCCAGCCGTATTTTGGCCTCGTCCAGCATGCTCTGCGACGGGTCTGCCAGTATAAAGTGCGTATTAGGGAAATGGGTGTACGCCTCTTTGATCAACCAGCCTGTGCCGCATCCCGTATCCAGCCAGACCTCTGCTTCTGGCCTAGCGCTTTTTATCATGTCAATCGTCTGGCTGTAAAACAGATCGAAGAAAGGCACCGCTTTCCTTACGTCAACGTCGTACTGCGCCGCATTATGTGGTGTTAAATTGTCCCTATCATTCGTATTCATGATATCTCCTTTACGGACACTGCGTCTCAGCAGCACAACCGCCTCAATGCACCCTTTAAGTGTAATGACGTTGAGCCTTGGAACCTTAACGACAGCCATCTGCTTGGAAGGCGGCAGATACAGATACTTAAGCTGTTTTTTATGATCAAGTTTTTATATCGGATACCTCCAGAAACGTTTGTATGAAGCAGCATTTGATCAATATGTAGTTCGACTTGAGCTAAGTAGCTGTAGTGGTATATATAGTACGAACATAATACATAATAAGCGTGTGATGATCAAGAAGATAAGCAGGGAAGAATACTAATTATCGTTCCAAATGGGTTCAAGTACAACCCATTGGTCGGGAAAGCGACCTATGAATTTTTCCATAACGCGGGAAATACTGGCAACGTTTTGCTCCAGAGCGCCATCAATGGTTCGTATTACGTCTACCTCAGGTTCAATGTAGACGTTGTAGCTGTCATTGCTACAGCGGTTGTTAAAAATAGGCACGATAGCGGCACCAGTGCGCATAGCTATTTTGATCGCCTCGGCAGGCATGCTAGTATCTTTACTGAAGAAGCGCGACTTTACACCGGCGCTGGTGGTGTCGCGGTCCAGCGCAAATAGCAGTATCTCGCCCTTGCGCAGTATCTTTATCATTTGTTTAAGTGCACCGGTCTTGGCGGGTAGAATATTGACCCCTAATATCTCCCTACGTGCGGTTACGTAGTTAAGCAGCGCAGGCGGATTTATCGGCTCGACTACGACGGTGACCTGAGTGGGGTAGGTGCAGAATATTTGTAGCGCGGTATCAAAGCTGCCCAGATGAGCGGTAAACAGGATCACCCCTTTGCCTCTTTCCAGTGCTTTATCAAGATGATGGCGTCCAGTTACAGTTACCGCGCGTACGATCTCTTCTCGACTTATACGCCGTAGCCGTACTAGGTCCAAGTAGTTTTTAAATGTGCTACCTAAAACCCCACGCACCGTCTTATTGAGCTTGTTGTTGGCAGCTTTCTGCCCCAGCACGCGGCTGATATTACTGCTAACGATATATCTCAGCTCAGGCTTTATAATAAAGGTAATTGTTCCCAGTATGCCGGCAAGCATGTAGGAAAGCCTTTTGGGTAGATATGCTAGCGTTGCCTCTAAAGTCTTTAATAGGTAATACTGCCCCATGGACTCTTGCCCCCCGATACCTTCTACCGTTAATTATAAATGATGTTGACACGACATGAAAAGGCATAGTTAAACAAGGCCCAGTACAAATCTCTATTTATGGTAATATAGGCCAGTTTAGCTTGAGGAATGTTATGTTAAAACCGAGAAGAACAGGTATTGTATATTTGCCGCTGCACTAGGACAGTACACTGCGGTGGCTGTTACGATTGTGACCAAGTTTGGTATCGACGAGATGCTAAAACACCTGTTAGGGCCATTTTTGGTTCTAGGCGCTGGGATGCGTTTGTCAGCAAAAAAGAGCGGTTGGTTTTTACCAACCGCTCAAAGTTAAACTAAGGCTTATAATGTTACTACACCCGCTCTTTGAACAAATCCTCCACAACAGACGGGTTGGCCAAGGTGCTAGTGTCTCCAAGTTCCTGCTCACCAGCACTGATTTTACTTAGTATCCTTCTCATGATTTTGCCGCTTCTAGTTTTGGGTAATGCGTTGGCAAACTGAATTTTATCCGGAGTGGCGATGGGGCCAATCTCCTTGCGCACGTGCTTGACCAGATCCTTTTTGAGCTCATCCGTAGCATCAATGCCAAGCTTCAAAGTTATGAAGGCGTAAATGCCTTGTCCTTTAATCTCGTGCGGGAATCCTGCCACTGCGGCTTCTACCACCTGGTCGTGCGCGACAAGCGCGCTCTCAACCTCGGCGGTACCTATGCGGTGGCCGGAGACGTTGATAACATCGTCAATGCGTCCCATCAGCCAGTAGTAGCCATCCTCATCCAATCTGCAACCGTCGCCGGTGGTGTATACGCCTGGGAATTTGATGAAGTATGTGTTCTTAAACCTTTCATTGTCACCATATACCTTGCGCATGAGTCCAGGCCATGGTTTTTTTATTACCAGCCATCCGCCGATAAAGGGCTCTGTGATCTCCGTACCTTCATCGTTCAGAATGGCGGGCTCGACTCCGAAAAAGGGAACGCTTGCCGAACCAGGTTTGATCGGTGTTGCACCAGGGAATGGGGTGATTATGAAGCCGCCGGTTTCGGTCTGCCAGTAGGTGTCGACTATAGGACTCTTGCTCTTGCCGATTACCTCGTAGTACCACATCCACGCTTCGGGGTTGATCGGCTCTCCCACAGAACCCAGTATGCGAATACTGCTTAAGTTGCGATTATTGGGCCACTCGTCGCCAGCTCTCATTATGGCGCGGATAGCGGTGGGAGCGGTATAGAACAAAGTAACCTTATATTTTTCTATGATCTGCCAGAACCTGTCCGGCTTGGGGTAGTTCGGTACACCTTCGAACATGACACTGGTGGCGCCGATGCACAAGGGGCCGTATATGATATAACTATGTCCGGTGACCCAGCCAATGTCAGCGGTGCACCAGTAGATATCGTCTTCCTTGTAGTCGAAGACGTACTTGAATGTCTGGCTGG
>Ga0187833_10000946_pt1 | contig 34127 bp, 31 predicted proteins | sample ETNtaG_37_FD_167968 | JGI IMG/M metagenome (GOLD analysis project Ga0187833, IMG submission 167968) | Marine microbial and viral communities from oxygen minimum zone, Eastern Pacific Ocean - ETNP2014_SV_400_PacBio MetaG (Illumina Assembly) | ecosystem: Environmental > Aquatic > Marine > Hypoxic...
TTTCCTGGAATCACAATGGGGAGTAATTCACCTAATTCCTGTTTCCCCTTTCTAAATTCGGTCCACGTGCCAACCAATTCATCCTTAGAAAGATCCATCTTTTGACGCTCTCTCCCCTCAATTATTGGTTCACATTCAATACGGGATACTATACCTTCCTGATTTCCATTATTACAAAATTCAATTGGGAAATCAACAATGATTTCCTCTTTTAATGAATTTTTACTAGAGGGATCAGCTTTTAATGTATAGCTTAAATTTAGATTATCATCTTTCCTCAAAAAACATTAGGAGCAATCCAACCTTCTCCCCATGCCAAGGCAGGACCCAAAAAAAGGAGAGAAATTGGAACATGAGATAAGAACTCCTTAAGTCCAACTGTAAAAGAAATATCGACCCAACTCATTATACCAAAAATTAAACTAGACACAAAAATAAGTAAACCTATTAAAAGTAAAACTATGGATAAAACTTGCTTAAAATTCATAAAACAAAACCTCTCCGAATATACACAAGATATCCATATCCAACCAATATGAGCCATCCTAGATAATGCATTCCGTTTGACGATAAATTGTTAGCGAAATATATTATAAAAAATATTACAAATATGTTTCCTAGGATTCTCGGATTTTGAATCATTTTATCACCTTTGTATAAGCAAAGATACCTGTATTTATAAACATAAAAGGAGAATCAATAATCCCTCTCATCACCAGGACTAAATACAACTGTTTTTCCACCTACTTGTGAATACAACGTTTTCTCTTTAAATCTTAATAACTGCCGTTTCTTATCTCCATACTTCCTACTTCGTAATCCAAAAGAATCAAAGAATAAATACAAAAATATCTGAAAATGATAAAACATTTGATAGATAAGATAACGTAATCCCACAATCCCTTCATCTAATACTCCTTTACGTAAATATTGAAAAGAAACTCCAATTACCAGGGGTAAAAACTTTAATCCCAATAAACCTGCAGAAGAATCACCAAAAGCCCTAAGGTAAGCAGCTTGAATAGTAGTCCAAGGATAAATCTTATCAGAAAACTTTCTTACACCAGCTGAATGCCCTAATCGCAACTCCATAACACCTTCACTACCATTCATCTGAGGAATAGCATGTGGCACACCAGAAAAATAATTCATTTTCTTCCTTTTCCAAATAAACGATTTACCAGCTCGAGAAAAAAATCCTTTTTTACGACTCAACTTATAGGGAGCCCATAAAGCTCCAACAGAACTATGTTTAGTCTCTTTCAAATATTTCTTCAACGTTTTCTGCATTTCCGGAACCAAATACTCATCAGCATCTATCTGTAATAACCACTCACCTTTAGCTTGTCTAAAAGTAAAGTTACGATGAGGTTCTGCCTCACCAATATGGTCACCAACAAACACTTTGCCAGTATATTTAGAAACAATCTTCAAACTGTCATCACTACAAGGACCATCATGGACAACAATAATCTCATCAGCTATTTTCTTAATACTATCAAGACATTTCTTAATCGTCTTTTCATCATTATGAATAACTAAACAAGCACTAATCATGAGAATCGAAACCTCACTAAATACCAGACAGCTTTAACACCATCCATCCATGTAATTTTCTTACCTTCTTCAAAACTTCGAGAATAATACTTCACAGGAACTTCAACAATCTTAAAACCAGCCCTAATGACTTTTGCAGTAATTTCTGGTTCTAGATCAAAACGAGTAGATCGTAATGTTATCTTATCCAAAACTTCTTTATCAAACACCTTATAACAAGTTTCCATATCGGTAATATTCTTCCAATACAACAATCGTGTCACAAAACTTAAAAAAATGTTCCCTAAATAATAAAAATTATACCGTGCAGTATGATTCTTCAAAAATCTACTCCCAAAAACAACCTTACTTTTCCCATTAAGTATTGGCTCTAACAATTGCTTATAATCCTCAGGATCATACTCTAAATCTGCATCTTGAATTAACACAATATCTCCAGTTGCCAAAGAAAACCCTTTCCGAACAGCAGTTCCTTTACCACCATTTTTATCTAATTCAAAAATAGTCATATTTCCTAAGTTATGATTTTTCTTATACCCTTTAACCAAATCAACAGTTTTATCCTTACTCCCATCATCAACTACAATTATCTCCTTTTCTAAAGGAATCTTAACAGCAAGCACTTTATCCAATATCTGGATAATAGTCTTCTCTTCGTTATATGCAGGCATAACTATGCTTAATTTCATACTACCTTGGAAAACAACATGATTTATAAACATTACTCATCAATAATCTGGTATGAAATATCCTAAAAACATCATTAGGAATGGTGCAATTATAGCAATTCTTCTCCTAGCACTCTACACATACAATGTTCAAGTGCCAGATTTATACTTCGATGAAGCAATCTACCACTATCAAGCAAGAGTATTTGTTGAAGAAGGGACGTCTTTATACGATACAGCCATCTGGACACCACCATTATTCAATTTCACCACATCCTTAAGTTTCTCATTATTTGGGATAAGTAACCTCTCAACAAGATTTTTCACCATAATAGCAGGACTCTTCACCGTATGGATTACATACTTATTAGCAAGACTCTATTTTAACAGATCCACAGCAACAGTAGCAGCACTACTCTTAGCAGTATCTCCTATTTTTGTAATCCATTCAAGAATTGCCATCTTTGATGTAATGTTAACTCTCTTCTCACTCCTAGCAATATTTGCTGTTGAAAAATATCAACTGAAACAAAAGAAACAATGGCTGCTCTACGCAGCATTATTCTTTAGTCTTTCTTTCCTAACAAAATTCAACGCTATTATCATCTGGTTCTTCTATTGGGCTTTCAAAATCATCTACCCTTTATTAAAAAAAGACATCAAAGAATTCAAAGAGAATGTCCAACAATGGGCAATCATAAACGCCATGTCAGCAATAATAATTTTCCTAGCGGTATTTATCACAGGAGGCATAGGAAGAGTCATTGCAATGGCCCATAATGTAGTTCTCCAATTCACCATACAATCAACTCAATTAGAATTTCCAAGATTATACCACTTTGGTGCGTTTGTTGACTGGCTCAGTCCAGTAGTCTACCCACTATTCATCATATCAATCGCTATCTTTGCATTAACCTGGAAAAAAGAGAAAAAGGGACTCTATCTTATGTGGTTCTTAACACTCACTCAACTCTTACTCTTAACCTACCTTCCAAGAAAGGCATCAAGGCATTTTATCCCTATGATACCCTTTGTTATGATTGTAATTGCCTACCATCTCTATCAAGCAAGACATGTGCTCAGCAGAGATCCCATTATTGCAAAAAAAGTATGGTACGGAATAATCTCTTTAATTATAGTCACCAGCCTTTTATTTAGCCTCATGCAAATAGACAAAGTAAACAGAAATACCTATTGGTCAGACACAGCAGACTTCATTGAATCTAATTATCCCAATACAACAATAATCATTAATCAACATGATTATTGGTTTTTAGCAGAAATAAACGACAACCCTGCAATAACTCCTCACTTTCTAGATGAAAAATACATTATTCCAGATATTGACCAATTAGTAATCACCACTTTCACTCAAGATGCACATGCAACTCAAGATCATGCCCCCTTAGACAATGATTTAACATTCTTCAATAGAAAAAAGAATACCACATCTGAAGAATTTATTACCTATTTAGAAAAGAATGGTGAACGTGTATTCACTGGATACTTTGGAAGACAACCTGCTGTAACGATGTATAAAATCCACACAGCACCAGAAAAAGAACCAGGTATAAAAATATCAGCTCCACCCCCAGAATCAAAATCATTTGTGCTCAAAGCAATGTGGTCATTACTTTGCACAGCTCATAGAAGCAATCCATTAGTTGTAGAAAGCCTATTTACTCAAACACTTGCAGAACCATTAAGGCAAAAGTGTGGCTAAACAACAGCCAATACTAAACTACCTTCTCCTTGATGTGCAACTCTAAAAAAACCGGATTGTTGTAACTCTACAATTTTTTCATTCACCAAATCAACACCAAACTCTTTAGCATCCATGGCACCAATAACAAGATAATCAAATTCATGATTAATCAAGAAATCTCTATACTTCTCAGGACTTCTCCCAATCCCTTTAGTCTGAAAATCAAGTATAGAATCACAATACGGACAAAAGTATTTATCTGATGCAGCCATAGCACCATTTGCAAAGAAAGTAAAAGCAGTAACATCCTTTTGATCTCGTAACCAAAGATAGGTCTCAATCTCTCCTCCTGACTGCCAAAAAGCTCCAGGAGGCCACTGTGCTGTATTAACCGTATACTTTTGAACACCAGAAGTAAACCAAATACCGAGCACTACAACAATGATCAAAGCGATTGCAGGAATATGCACTTTTTTTCCAAAACTAAGCAGTAACCACATACCTTGTGCTGCAAGTAAACAAACAGGGATAGCCAGTAACATCCAAGTCCTAAAGGGACTGATCTTAATAGGCATGGAAGCTGCATTCACAGCATAAAACATCATAATAAACCAAACTCCAGAAATAATGAGCCACTTCTGATCCTTAACAGATTTCTTAAACGTCAATACCAAAGCAATAATTCCTAATATAACCAAAATACTCACCACCAATCCAATACCTACGGGACTGTTAATCATATTCTGTTTTTGAGCTATAACAAAATCACTAATACTATACCCTCGATCTCCTGTTCCTCCGATATCTAAAATACTCGTACCGACAAATCCAACCCCTTTTACAGTTCCTAATAAACCCCATCGAAGCATGGTAGGACCCCACCAAAGTAAACTCAGTCCAACTCCTAATAATCCTGCAAAAATCTCTGGCTTAAGCAACTTTTTTTCAAGAACACATTTAGTGACAACATAACCTAAAAATAATAATCCAAAATACGTACTGTGGGTAGGTGTGATAATTAAATTTCCACCTACAGCAAGAGCTGTAATCCACCACCACTTTTTATCATCTTTAATTTTCTCTGCTGCATAAAAAGCTACAAAATACATCGTAACACTCAAACTAATAGCCCAAATAAAGTGACTCAAAAATGCAGGAATCATTGCTAAACAAAATGCAGCAAACAAAGCTTTCTTACTACTACCCATAAACTGTCGAGCAAAGAAATAAAAGAATAATGCCCCCAAACTTACAAATAAAGCGTTAAAAAACTTCAAAGTAAAATACATATCTCCACTGGTTTGATACAGCATTGCTAAAATTAAATCATAACCAGGAGGATAGGGATCAAAATATTGAAAATACACTTCAGGATTTCTTGGCTCTAATATTGATTTCTCTTGAGCGATATAAGAAACTCCTAATGCATGACTCCAAGGATCGTCATCTTCTAAATAAGGATAAGCATGTGCCCCACCCAAATACATATACATACTAAAGATAAAAATAACCAACATAATTCCAGAATACAAACTTTTAGAAGTTAACTTAAAACCAAATTTTGGCTTCTCTTTATACCAGGAAAACCCAACAACAGCTAATGTAACCAATAAAAATAGCCACCAATGAAGAGGAATATTCAATACACTAAATGTCACACCAAGAAGGATAAAAACAGCGATTCCTATTCCTAATCTCATAACCCATCGTTCAACAGGATCTTTGCCTTCTTCTACCTTAATTAACCGAGAAACTCCATATCCTAATCCTAACATGTAGACTAAGAACAATATGATAGTAGTTAGACTCATACTACCTAAGAAAACATTTCTCTTTTTATACCTTACGACGTCTGTAGCACCACAACATTTAAATCACCATAAATACCTCTTTCACCCATGATTTCACTATTTTTACCATTCTACAACGAAAAGGATATTGTAGAAGAAAATACAAAAAAAGTAAGGGATAAACTTAAACAAATGGACATCCCATTTGAGATTATTCTAGTAGATGATGGTTCAACAGACTCCTCAAGTAAAATAGCAGATGAAGTTGCAGAAAAATACACAGAAGTAACTACAATCCACTATGAAGGAACTCCAACTAGAAGAGAAAACCTAGCTAAATCATTTAAAGAAGCAAAGGGAGAAACCATAGTCTTTATGGATATTGATCTCTCAACGTCATTAGATCATCTGGAAGGATTAATTGAATCCATAAAAAAGAATGATATAGTAATCGGTTCAAGAAAAGTTCCTGGATCTCAAACAGATCGAGAATTATTCAGAAAAGCCTTAAGTTTTGGCTACACCAGTTTCGTAAAAACATTATTCAAATCAAAGATTCACGATTTCCAATGTGGTTTCAAAGCATTTAGAAAAGATATCATTCTAAACCTCGTAGAAGAAGCGGGTTATGACTCTTCATTAAAGAGAGGCTGGGCATGGGATGTTGAAATACTCATCAGAGCTGAAAAGAAACATCTCAGAATAAAAGAACTCCCTGTCAAATGGACTTGTGGAACAAACTCTTCATTAAACATCAAAAGAGAATTGAATGTTATTCCTTATTTTCTAGAATTAAAAAAGAGGTTGTAAACACTATGCACCTCATGGTTCCTGATACATTCTTTCAACCTTACATCCTAAATCAGAAAATACAGTAGTTACTCTCGAAACTTCAGCTTTGCTTGTGAGAGCTAGAAAATGAATATCATATTGCTCTAGATATTCTCTAGCAACCCTTTTTAAAATATTAGCAGCGGCACCATGATTGGTACTCTGTTCTGAATTGCTTGAACCCTGTCCTACAACATGAGTAAGAAAATACTTAGTATTGGTAGGGGCAGTCCAAACATAGGACAGAAAATGTTCAACATTCTTCAAAAAAAATCCTTCTCCTCTCAGTGTTTTTTTTACAAGACCGATATTAGTATAATCAAATCTTGATGAATCCCTTCCAAATCTATTCACATCATCTGGTGTAGCTACAATAACCTCTGGTGCCATATATGCTATTATATTTTCTTAAGCTTAAAAATTTATCGAAACATTATAGTGTAAAAAGTATAAAATTTGTATACCTCCCAAACACTTAAAAAGAATCAAACCCTCCATCTTAGAATGAACATTGCTGTTGTCGGTGGGGGAATAATTGGTCTTTCTCTAGCATATGAACTCTTAAAAAAAGGAGAACAAGTAACGCTTATAGAGAAAAATAATATTGGCGGTCTATTAGAACCTGTAAAAATAGGAAACACTGAATTAGAAAAATACTACCACCATTTCTTCCTCTCAGATAAAGAAGTTTTTGAATATATCAAAGAACTCAATCTTAAAGACAAATTAATCAAAAAGAACACTCCAATGGGATTCTATGTAGACAATAAACTCTACAACTTCTCATCACCTTTATCCTTACTACAATTCTCACCGTTATCCTTCATAGACAGAATAAAACTAGGACTAAGCATTGTCTACTTCCAAAAATGTTCTTCAAAAGGATTAGACAAACTTACTGTTGGACAATGGATGAAAAAACATAATCTTATGCAACCTTACAATGTAGTCTGGAAACCCTTACTAATTGCAAAATTCGGAAAAGAACACTACAATAACATCCCTTGCTCTTGGCTCTGGGGAAGAATTAATCAAAGATCAAAATCAAGAGAATTCCTTAAAGAAAAACTCTGCTATCTAAAAGGATCATACATGACCTTAATCCATTCCTTAGAAAAATCGTGTAAAGACAAAGGACTAACAATCATAAAAGAAGAGGTCACATCACTTAAGGAAAATAAGGACCAAATTTCAGTAAAAACAAAAACACAACATACCTTTGACAAAGTTATTCTCACAATACCTGCACCCATTATTGAAAATATCGTTCCGAAAAATAAACAAAAAGAATTCTCCTCCAATATAGAATACAAAGGAGTTGTTTGTGCCATTGCAGTGCTTAAAAAATCACTCTCACCATACTATTGGATAAATGTCTCAGATAAACGAGTAAAAACATCAGGAATAATTGAACACACCAATTTTATAGAAAAAGAACAATACGGAAAACATCTAGCATACCTATTCAACTATGAAGATCAATCTTCAACATTCCTAAACTCATCAGATGAAAAAATAAGAAAACAATACAAAAATGACATTAAAACAGTCTTTCCAACTTATGACCAAAAAAACATTGAAAAAATAATTGTTTCAAAAGCAAAGTTCGCAACACCGTTATTTGACATGGATTATCAACATAAAATACCACCTACAAAAACTTCAATTCCAAACTTATTCATCTGTAACATGACTCAAATCTACCCAGAAGACAGAAACGTTGCACATTCAATTAGAGTTGCAAAAAAAGCCTTACCTATTATTCTAAACTAACACATTTCCTATCAATCTGTCCTTTCAAACGTGAAGGCAACAGTCCTAACTTTCCATCTAACTTCTCACAAAAATACCTAAAAAAATCCTCCTTCTTGTCTGCATTAGCAAAGAAAGTATACTCTTCTTGAGGAATCTCTCCAACAGTTTCTAATTGATACAACCAGAGACATGGAGTTCCTTGACAATCTACTGATTTTACCAAAGTCCCCTCACGTTTAACGTATTCCTCAAGTGCAGGAAAAGGAACTTCTCGATCTAACAAATACAAAGGATATCCTAAAAAGTAAATATCAGTTTTCAAAGGCTCAGAATACAATAAACTACTACCAATAGAAAAATCAGCAATCAAATAATAATCACCATCAACAAGCTCATCACCTGATTTAATAATTTCAACGTTTTGTGAAGTATAAAATGACTCAAACCCTCCTGTCCCAGTAGTGCTTGCTAATGAATGATAAGGGAAAGTATACTTAACACTAATATCCGATGGCAAACTATCTACAAATTCTCCCATCTCACTCCAAGGAGTATAAGAAATATTCTCTGAAATGGCAGCAACTGTCCAAACTGCAGGATAAAAAATCATTAACCCAATGACAACACCGAAAAACACTTTATTCTTATGAGGAACGAGTTTCATAACCGTTCGAGAAACCAACATGATAGTAAAAGGAATAATCAAAACTAAATGTCTTACACTACTCCTACCTTGTAATAAGGTAACAACAATAAATGAGACTACCAAAAAAACCAACAATCCATCTTTATGTTCTTTACTTTTCCACAAATACAATATACCAATCAACACAACCAAAAATAACAAAGGACTCAACCCTTGATAAAATAACATAAGCACATAATAAAACGGATCAGAACTTAATACACTTTGAATTACAGAAAGATACACAAAACCATAAGATAAAGCAAAGATATTCTGAGGTTTAAATCCAGTAGCAACAAGTAATAAACCAATAGCAGTAAGTGTAACATAGAGTTGCCTGAAAAAATGCAACTTGAAATACTTCCATCTATCCTTAACGTTAATCATCCTCAAAAATACAAAAATAAAATACAAAGCAACTAATGTTAATGCACTAAATTTAGTCAACATTGCCAAACCAAAAAATAATCCAACAACATACCAAGGATATTCCTCTTCATAGCAATAAATAACAATTACAGAAAGTAAAGTAACAATAATTTCAACAAATGCAGATCGACTAAACAAGACATGGATAGGAACTACAGCCATTAAAGCTGCAGCAAGTAAACTGGTCTTTTCATCATACCATTTCCGCATAATAAGATATACAATACCAACTGTAATCACTCCAAAAAGAGCTTCCATAATACGAACGGTAAATGTACTTATTCCAAAAAGATACATAGGAATGGCTTGTATCCACATAGCAAGTGGAGGTGGCTGAGCCAAAACAACCTCCCAAAGGCTTTCACCCTCTAAAAAGAGAGAAACTACGTTCAAATAACCATGTTCATCATAATAAAGATCCTGTCCTCCAAGCAAAACCACTCGAAATAACAGTGCAAGCACCAAAATAAGCCAAATATACCTTTTATTCATATAGAACAGAGTTCAGAAACTTATATAAATAGCTTCTCATTCAATATTACTATGAAAATCGTTGTTTCCATACCTGCATACAATGAAGAGAAATCACTACCGAAGGTAATCGAAGAAGCACAAAAAGTCATGAAAACCACAAAATATGACTTTATTATCCAAGTAGTGGATGACGGCTCTACAGACAAAACTGCTGAAGTAGCTAAAAAGGCAGGTGCCATTGTATATTCACATCCTGGAAACTACGGTTTAGCTGAATCCTTCCGAACTGAAATTCACCATGCATTAGCAAATAAGGCAGATATCATAATCCATACAGACGCAGATGGCCAATACCAAGCTACAGACATTCCAAAATTAATCAAAGGAATTGAACATGGATATGATTTAGTCCTAGGAAACAGATTCAAAGGAAAGATTGAATCCATGCCAATCACAAAAAGATTAGGTAATAAAGCATTCTCAAGAGCAATCTCCAGAATTATTGGAAGAAAAATAGGAGATGCACAAACAGGTTTTAGAGCATTCACAAAAGAAGTTGCAAAATTACCAATTATCTCTAATCATACCTACACACAGGAGCAAATTATTAGAGCAGTAAGATCAAAATTCAAACTAGCAGAAGTAGGAGTTTATTTTGCAAAAAGAGATGGTAAAAGTAGATTGATGAAAAATCCTTTAGAGTATGCTTTCAAAGCTTGGATAAACATTTTTAGAATCTACCGAGATTATGAACCATTAAAATTCTTCGGAAAGATTGGATTATTCTTTTTCATACCAGCAGTAGCTGCAGGTGTTTGGCTGTTATGGCTCTTCTCAAAATTCGGAGTAATTGGAAAAACACCTACTATTATGTTAGTTGTTTTACTTATGGGTATTTCAGTCCAAATTTGGTTGTTTGGTTTCTTGGCAGATATGCAGAGGAAATAAACAAATGAAAATTCTCGTACTCACCTCAAGATATACAGCTTTAAGAGATATTATAGAAGAAGATTTCGGAAGACAGACAAGATTATTCGCAGCATTACAAAAATTAGACAATCAAATTGATTTTTTCTGTGTAGATTACAAAAAGAAAGAACATAAAGATACAAAACTACATGGAATGAATATCCATATTAAACCGTTCACGCCGTTCAATCCACTTTCTCATATCAAACTCTACAAACAACTAAAAAAGCAATTAAAACAAAAATATGATTTAATTATTGCAACTTCAGATCCACTCTGGGGAGTATTTGCACACAAAACTGCTAAAGCAACCAAAACTCCATTTCTCTACGATCTCCACGATAATTATGAAGTCTATCAAACATACAAGTTACCTTTTTTCAAATATCTTGATCATAAAATAATCAAAGAAGCTGATATGGTAACAACTGTCTCTCACACATTAAAAGATTATATAAAAAAATGGAGAAAAAATAATGTCTATGTCATCCAAAACGGTGTAGATATAGATTTATTCAAAGAAACTAGACAAGCTCCTGCAAGAACTGCACTCAAACTACCACAAACTCCAAAAATAATTGCATATGCAGGATCTCTGCAAAAACAACAAGGAATTCACATCTTAATTGAAGCATTCCAAGAATTACAAGAAGAATTTCCCGATCTACTATTATTCCTAGCAGGAAGAATAAAAAAGGTAAAAGGAGAGGAACTACACATTCAACATAAAGGAATTATCTACAAAGATGACCTTAATCAAAAAGGTGTAGTCCAAGTAATCAATGCTGCAGACATTGTGGTCATTCCAAATACGGACAATGCATTTACCAAATACTGCTTTCCCTATAAATGTGTGGAGTATATGGCTTGTAACACACCCATTGTAGCCACAAATGTAGGAGATGTAGGAATATTCCTAAAACAATTTCCCCATACCTTGTGTAAACCAGATGATGTTGAAGATTTAAAAGAAAAACTAAAATACAAACTCACCCATGAAGAAAAAATTGATTATCGTAAACATATTAAGAAAAACACATGGGATGCTATTGCTGAAAAACTAAATACCATACTTAAACAACTTTAGAAAATAATTCTTCAAACTTCCTACTTACTTTCTCCCAATCATAATGGTCTTTAATATGTTTCTGACCAGCTTTTACCATTTTTTCCCTTTTCTTTTTATCTTCCAATAATTCAATAATCTTCTTACTTAACTCTTTACTATTCTTCTCCTCAACTAACAATCCAGTTTTGCCATCTTTGATAATATCAGGAACTCCTCCTACATTACCACCAATAACTACAGTTCCAGAAGCTAAAGCTTCTAAAAACACAACTCCTAATCCTTCAGTATCTCCATTTTTTGTAACAATTGAAGGTCCAACAAACACATCAGCTGAAGCAAAATACTTTCCAAGATCTTCATTCTTTCGTTTACCTGCAAAAACAACATTCTCTCCAAGCTTCAAATTCTCAGCCTGAGCTTCCAACTCTATTTTCAAAGGACCATCGCCAATAATAACTAATTTAACTTTAGGAAATTGTTCAACAACAGAAGGCATAGCATCTAAAAGATAAGTTAATCCTTTCTTCTCTGCTATCCTTCCAACAAATAACAAAAACTCACCATCAATCCCAAATTCCTTACGAACTTTTTTATCCTTCAACTTAGGACTAAACTGTTTAAGATCAACACCCATAGGAATAATACTCATATCAACAGGATATAAATCCTGAACAGCTTTTCCTGTAGCTTTACTATTAACAGTACATGCACTACAATCCTGCAAAGCTCTTTTACCAATCTTTCTAAAGAAAGGATTTTTCAAAGGAAAAATATCTCCTGCATGTGCCGTTACAACATAAGGTGTACCAAATCTTCGTTTAATCTTTGAAGCAATATATCCTTGAGGAACAATCCAATGTGCATGAATTAAATCTATTTTCTCTTTCTTAACAATATTTCGTATAGCTTTCTCTTGAGCTTTCACCAGAAAAGGAGGTTGCAACTTGGCCAGAAAAGATTTCTTCATATTAGCTAGGATTCCACCATCATAACAAAGCCTCTCAAAACCAAAGAAATACTTGAACCTTACAACGGTAACACCATCCATTTCTTCTTCCAATTTAGCTCCAGGATGCCACGGAACTAAACAAGTTACCGTATGCTTCTTAGCAAGCAATCTACTCAAATAGAACACAAATCCCGGTTCTGAGTCTCCTTTCCACCGTGGAAAGGTGGTTGCTGTTACGAGTATATGCATAGAATAACAAGGTATTTTTCCATTTATAAAAGTAGTGAAATAGAAGAACAACCCACAACCTTTAAAAAACAAATAAACAACATAACAACTATGAACACCATCAAAAGAATAGCTAAAAATACAGCTATTTCCAGTGTATCAGAAATAGTTACAAAACTCATCTATTTCGTAATAACCTTATACATAGCTAGACAATTAGGAACAGAATCATTAGGACAATACTCATTTGCATTTGCTTTCTCCATGATTATGCTCATTGTAGCAGATATTGGTCTCTCACAACTGTTAATCAGAGAAATAGCAAGAAAAAAGTTCCTAGCAAACAAATACGTAACACATGCATTCTTAATCAAACTACTCACATCCAGTATTACAATCATCCTAACAATAGGTATCCTCAACATACTCAATTACCCTGCAATAACACGATCCATCACATACGCAATGGTAGCTTTCATTATCTTGAGATCATTTTCAGAAATATTGTTCAGTGTATTTCGAGCACATGAAAGAATGGAATTTGATTCCAGTATCAGAATCCTAAGAATGGTCCTCATCCTTCCCTTTTTCATCTATCACCTAAACACAAGCCTCGCAAAAGCAGTCTTAGCTTTCCCCATAGTTGAAATATTCATCCTCATCATCTCATTGACCATAGGAGTAACCAAATTCTTCAAGTTTAGATTAGAGTTGGATATTGAATTCATCAAATCTATTTTCCAAAAAGCATTCCCTATGGGAGCAGCAATTATTTTCTCATCATTATATTTTTACCTAGGATCAATCATCTTGAGCAAATTCCAAGGTGATGCTGCCCTAGGAATCTACTCAGCAGCTTACAATTTCTCATTAGCATTACTCTTTATCCCTGCTATGTTCACTACAGCAATCTACCCCCTACTAAGCCGATACTACAAAGAATCAGATGAAAAATTACATAAACTCTTCAAATACAGTTTCAAATATCTCTATATCATAGCCCTACCCATCGCAGTAGGTGCACTCTTACTAGGAAATGAGATCATGACTTTATTCTACGGTCCAGGATTCCTACAAGCAGGTTTAGCACTAAAAATACTCTCATTATTCTTATTAATAAAATTCATTAACTTCCTCTTAGGAATCGTCCTCTACTCAGTCGATAAACAAAAACAAAGGATGTATGCTCAAGCATCAACAGCTATTTTTAACATCATACTCAATCTTATTTTAATCCCAATCTACGGTGTGGTAGGTGCAGCTGTAGCCACAATAATAACAGAAATATTCCTATTCATTGCATATGATCACTTTGTAACTAAAAACATCCCTAGACTGCCCTATCACCAACTCACCTTAAAACCGTTAGCTGCAGTAATAGTCATGGCAGGAGTAGTAATGTTAACAAAATTCAATATCTTCCTTGCAATCATAACCGGAGCAATATCATACGGAACAATCTTACTAATAACAAAGACATTTAACGAAGAAGACAAAGCCATGCTCAAAAAACTAAGATGAACATCCAACACTTATTACACAACGCATTACAATCCTACTTTAATGGAGGTTTCTCTACGTTAGGATTTCTCACATTCCCATTACATAAATCAGTCTCTAGAAAAAATAAAAACCTACTAAAGGAAGCAGCTAAAAGAACAAATACTAAAATAAAAGGATCATTCGAACAACAATTAGCTCAATTATACAGTATTCCTATAAAACCAGAAAAGAAAAAAACAACACTCATATTTCCTCAATTCTCATCAAAAAAGGATCCAATATACCTAGAGCCTGTTGAAAACTTAACAAATGACCTAAAAAGAGTAAAAGATCTCTTGGTAGGACTCTATCTCCACGGTTCTTTAGCATCAGGAGATTACATTAAAGGATACTCAGATGTAGAAACGTTAGTAATAGTAAAAGACTCAACATTACAAAACAAAAAGAAGCTCAAACAACTCCGATCAGCTTTATACAAAGCACGATATCATCTCTATCAAATTGACCCTTTGCAACATCATGGACACTTCATAATAGCAGAATCTGACCTCTTATCCTACCCTGAATCAATCCTACCTTTAGCTGCTCTAAAACATGCTAAAACATTATTAGGAAAATCATCAATCTCATTCCACATAAAAAATAGCAAAGAAGACACCAAAGAACACCTAGAATATTTCCTAAACTACTTCAAATCACATCCAGCCACATACTCATTATACGAAAAAAAGTTTTTCCTCCATGGAGTTTCACTCCTCCCTTCATTATACTTACAATATGTAGATAAACCAATCTACAAAAAAGAATCATTTGCTAAAATAAAAAAACACTTCTCAAAAGAACTCCTCGAACCCATATTTGAAGTAGAAAAAATAAGAAATACCTGGCCAACTCCAAAAGTCCTTCCAGTAGCAAAATTACTAGCTAAAATAAACCCTCTACTGGTATACAGAATATCAGGAACCATCCTAAACAAAAGGATTGCCATGGACGAATTAAAAGAAGAAATGGTAGATCTTGCAAATGCAATGGAGAAGAAGATACAATGATGCATCTCTACAACTTCCCAACATCCTACTCAAGAGCAGACTATGAAGAAGCAACGAATAACATAGCTAATAAATTCTGTAATAAAAATTGCATCGCAGTCTACACATGGGGAAATATAGGAGCTCCAGGAATATCAGACCTTGATTTTCTGATGGTAATGCAACCAAATACAAAAAAAATAAGAAGAATAACATTAAACAAACAAGAATCATATCTCTCCTATCACCCCTTCTTCATCATCGATGAAGAAATAATAAAAAACATAAAATATATCTATCCTAACGCCCCATTAAAATTGGTCAAAGGAACGAAAGTCCAAACTGAAAAAATAGATAAAACCACAAAAGATGCCATAAACCTCATCCTATACATAGATATTGCAATCAGACACTATCCCAGAGATTTTCTAGAACGTGTGATGAGAAATAAAATTGATGTAAGAAATGCACTCTTAAGATTAAACTCTCTATCACAATCATTTACAAAATGGTCATTCCTAAAACCAACAAAAGAACAAAAAGACTTTTCAAAAAGAATTACACACCTAAGAAGTAATTGGTTTTCCATAGAAGAACGAAAAAGAAATCAACAAATAATAACATTGACAAATGAAGCAATTCCTTTATCTTTAGAAATCGTAGAACAACTAAAAAACCACATAAACAAAACAAACTTCATCCAAGTAAACAGATCAGAAAAACCAGTAGTATACACAGGATTACGACATAGAACCTACTTTGTAGAAAATTGGGATCCTAAACATGCACTCAGTGATATGAAAACATTCTATAAAGCATATGGAAAATTTTACTCCTACCTTCCCATAGAATTTGCAGCTCTCTATGCAGAATATGCAAAACAAGAGGGAATTCTAAGCAATCATATAGAAAATAATCTAGAACAAATAGGATTTCAATACAAAATACAAAACAAAGACATCATTAAAAAAAGAATACACCTCCAAAACCATCAGGCCCAGATAGCAAAACAAACAAAACACTCACACTTTCCAGCATTTTACGATTTTGGATACAAATCTACGTTTGGAATCTTAAATAAAATAATCCACGTAGGAAGAAAAGCAAAAGACACGAAACTATACAAAAAACTCACACACAAGAACTAATATTGCTTTATTCTCAATTTCTTCATCATAATCCAACCTTTTTTAGCAGGTTCCATTAAATGATTCTGAACAAAAGGTACTTTCCAAGTCTTAAATCCAATAGCACCAAGAGTTTTACCAAAATGTCTTTTCAAAAATAATTCCATAATCTTCTCTTGTCCTAATCGATACGCCTTAATCCTCTCCTCACGAGTAAATTCTTTAGTCTCAAAAACAGGTTCTTCTCCCCAATAATGTAAACTATTCAAAAACTCATCTGGAGAATGTAACAGGGTACCATGTTCTTTCACCCAAGTAAACATCTCAGTTCCAGGATAAGGAACCATATTATAAAACCGAACTTGATCAATCCCTAAAGTAGCTGCAAACTTAGTATCTTCAACGAACATCTCATACGTCTGTTCAGGATTACCAATAATAAAGTTAACTTGGCAATCTATCCCAATTTCCTTAGTTAGTTTAACAGCACTCTTCAACGTCTCTTTAGTCATGCCTTTCTTCAACAATTTCAGTGAATTAGTATTAGAAGTTTCCATACTATAAGCAATCCAAACAGTCCCTGCATCTTTCAACTTACGTAACAATTGCTCATTAACTCTATCAGCTCGCAATCCATTCCCAAAAATTAACTTAAGCTTCATATCACTTTCAATAATCAAGTCACAAATCTTCTCAGCTCGTTCCATATTAAAAGTAAAATTATCATCACTAAACTCAAACGTGTTAAATCCCTTAGAATACCAATGTTTCAACTCATTCACAGTACTTTCAGGACTTCTCTCCCGAAAAGGTCTTTCAAACACCAATGCAATAGAACAAAAGGTACATCGATACGGACATCCTCGTGAAGAAACAATAGGAATCCGTTTCTCCATCATTTTATCAAGTTCAAAAAGATCATATTTAGGCAAAGGCAAACTATCTAAGTCTTTGTTAGTAGCCATAGGAGGATTGGTAACAATTTCATCCCCATTTCTCCAAATTAACCCATTTATTTCCTTAGGATCAACTTTGTTACATAAATCAGTAAAAGGTTGCTCTCCTTCACCATATACAACATAATCTGCTTTACAATCTTTCAGAATTTTACCAAACACAACTGAAGTATAAGATCCTCCAGCTGCAATAGGAATATCAAACTCATCTTTAATTTGATTCACAATCTCATAGGACATCTTATATCCAAAACTAGCCATACTCATCCCGATAAGATCAGGTTTGTAATCTCGAATCTTCTGCAGTAAATCTCCTGTATCAGGATACAATCTCATATCTTGCAGTCCAACGGAATGTCCTGCTTTCTCCAATACAGCAGCAAGTGTAGCAATACCTGCATGAGGAATAGTTGCTACTACATATCTTCCCAAATTCGGTGGTAAAATCAGTAATATTTTCATAAATACACCATCTTTTTTCTATTCATATAGAAAAAATAAGAAATGATACAAGTTTTTAATGTTAACGATTGTAAAGAGGAAAGTTTATTAAGATAATTCAGTGTATTCTCATTGATAAAATGTTTGTTACAGAATTGAGCATTGTGCACAAAGGATGTTGGGGTTCTGAAATTCATCAAAAATTTCCTCAATATCACTTTTCTTCAGTAGATTGCAGATGGGTTCGGGGTGAAGTTGTTCATATTGTAAGGTCAAAAGGTAGTATGTTACCCAAAAAAAATATCATTACATATCTTAAAAATAGAAAGGATGTTTCCAAAGTAGATGTATTAAGCCAGGATGAAGATGAACTACTCCTAAGAGTTTCCACAAAAAGATTAAAAGAAATTGGGCAATTTTCAGATATTTTTTTTCAAAATGATTGTTTCCCTATTGCTCCCACAAAATTCATTGACAATACTGGAAGTATTGAAAATAAAGAGCTACTGAGACTCCAAGACTATAAAGATGCTGACAGTACGATTCACCCACAAATATCAGATATTCCCTTTATAGTTCTCAGAGGAGGATCAGGACAAATTAGCAATCTCAGAAAAGCTTGTATAGCTCAAGGAATAAAATTTACAGATTTCACTTCTACCATGATTGGAGAAACCTATATCGAACAACACGAAAAAACAAAATCAACTAAAGAAGAAGATCTGGAATATTTTGGAATATGTATTTTTGGTGAAAAAAACAACCTCTCAGAACTTACCAAAAAGTTTTCATTATGGAAATAAGACTAATTAATTTTTCTGCTTAAAATAAGCAATAGTATCTTGTAATCCTTCAGCTAAATCAACTTTAGGTTCCCAATCTAACAACTCCTTAGCCTTAGAAATATCAGGACATCGTTGTTTAGGATCATCTTGAGGCAGATCCTTATAGACAATCTTACTTTCACTCTTAGTAATTTTCAAAATAGTTTCTGCAAATTCTTTAATAGTCATCTCACTAGGGTTACCAATATTTACAGGCTCCACTTCATCGCTCATCATTAATTTGTAAATCCCATCAATTAAATCAGAAACGAAACAAAAACTCCGAGTCTGACTTCCATCTCCAAAAATAGTGATATCTTCACCAGCTAATGCCTGACTAATAAAAGCCGGCACCACCCTACCATCTTTCTCTCTCATCTTAGGACCATAGGTATTAAAGATTCGAACAATCCGAGTCTCAACTTGATGCACTCTATGATACGCCATTGTAATAGCTTCAGCAAATCTTTTTGCTTCATCATAACATCCACGAATACCTATAGGATTCACATTCCCCCAATAATCTTCCTTTTGAGGATGCACTTCTGGATCTCCGTAACATTCTGAAGTAGAAGCCAATAAAAATCGAGCTTTCTTCTCCTTAGCCAATCCTAAAGCATTATGAGTACCTAAACTTCCCACTTTTAATGTTTGAATTGGAATTTCTTGATAATCGATAGGTGATGCAGGACTTGCAAAATGAAAAATATAATCTAACTCACCCTCAACTTCAATAAACTTAGTAACATCATGATTAATAAATTCAAAACTGGGATTATCTTTTAATAATTCAATATTATCTTCATTACCAGTAACTAAATTATCCATACAGATAACATGAAAGCCATTATTCAACAAATGTTCACATAAATGACTCCCTAAAAAGCCTGCCCCTCCCGTAACTAAAACTCGTTTCATCGTAATGCCTCATAATCTTTATTTGCTGCTTCATATTGATCAAGACTTCCAATATCGTACCATTTCTCATCTTCATCATCAAAAGCCCAACCATACATATCTTCTCGTTTATGCAACCATTCTAAAAAGAATCCGGGTGCGTCGGGTTTATTTCCATCCTTAAGATATTGTCTAAATAATCCAACCGTTCGTTTAGGATACATGTAAATTCCAGTTGAAGCAAGTGTGCTAGGAGGTTGGTCAGGTTTTTCTTGAAAGTCAATAACTTTTTTATCTTCATCTATAGCACAAATACCAAATCGAGTTGCTGCTTCAATATCTTTAATATCATACAGTCCAACAATCTCAGATTTCTTCTCCAAAAAGAAATCATACATCTCTTTCAAAGAAAAATTAAACAAATTATCTCCTGAAATATCTAAAATATCATCATCGATCTTCATTTTATCCATAACAAGCATTTTATCACCGATAGCTCCTAATCGATCTTCATTACTGGTAGTTCCATCATTAATAATAGTAACAGGAATACTACTTGAAAAGTCCTGTTCCCATTCAACAAATTGCTCAAAGAATTTCTCATTGGTAACGATATACACTTGATCTACAACACCTAATTCCTCAATCTTCCCGATAATATGTTCAACCATAGGTTTTCCCCCTACCGGAAGTAAAGGTTTAGCTTTATCTTTAGTTAAAGGATACAATCGTGTTGCATAACCAGCTGCTAATATAATAGCCTTCATCGTCCAACTCCAATATATTGAAATCCTGCTTCTTCCATCTCTTTATGCTCATAGATATTTCTTCCATCAACAATAATCGGTGCTTTTAACATTTTTTTAACAATAGCAAAATCCAAATTCCTGAATTCATCCCATTCTGTTACAATAATAAGAGCATCGCATCCCTCACAAGCATCATACGGAGTAAATGAATACTCTATGCCTTCAAAGATAGTCTCTGCAACCTTTCGAGCAACAGGATCAAAAGCGTTAACCGTTGCTCCTTCTGCTTGAAGTTGTTTAATAACAGTTATTGAAGCAGCTTCTCTCATATCATCAGTTCTTGGTTTAAAGGCCAATCCCCAGATTGCAATCTTTTTACCTTTCAAATCAGGTAACAATTTCTTCAACTTAGGAACAAGTGTCTTTTTCTGTCTTTCATTGACTTCATCCACTTCTTTTAACATACTAGCATCAATACCTTGCTCCTCAAGAGTACCTATCAAAGCTCGAACATCCTTAGGAAAACAACTTCCACCATAACCTACCCCTGCTTGCAAGAATCGAGGACCAATTCTATTGTCAAGTCCCATTCCTTTAGCTACAAGCTTCACATCACCACCTACCTTTTCACAAAGAGGTGCTAATAAATTCATAAAACTAATTCTTGTAGCAAGCATGGCATTTGATGCATACTTAATCATTTCAGCTGTCTTGATATCAGTAAACATGATAGGCCGTCCTGTTCGCTCAATAGATTTATAGACTTTCGTCATCATCTCCTTAGCTTTCTCACTTGAAGTTCCTATTACAATTCTATCAGGAATAGTAAAATCAGTTATCGCAAAGCCTTCCCGTAAGAATTCAGGATTAGAAACCATAGCAAATTCATGCTTTGTTTCCATACTTTCTGTAATTTTCTTCTCTACTTGTCCAGCCGTTCCCACGGGAACCGTACTTTTATCCACTATAACCTTGAATCCGTTAATATGCTTACCAATAGACTCAGCAGCACTAAAAACATACTTTAAATCAGCCTTTCCATCAGGCCCAGAAGGTGTTCCCACACATAAAAAGATGATATCACTCTCTTGAATAGCCTTTTGCATGTCGGTTGTAAAATGTAATCGTTTTTCCTTAACATTCTGCTCAACCATTTCCTTAAGTCCTGGTTCAAAAAAGGGCATTTCTCCTTTCTCTAAGCCTGTAATTTTATCGGCATCTACATCCATACAAATAACATTATTTCCAAAATTAGCTAAACACGTTCCTGTAGTGAGACCTACATAGCCTGCACCAATCATTGTAATATTCATAAGTAAACCTCCATAGAGATACCCAATATGAGGCTTTTTATATATCTTACCCTTATCCTACTTTATCCTACCGATATACTTATATAGTTCAGTATCTACTTAAAAGAGAATGAAACAAAAGATATCTATTACAGTAAACAAAAAAACACTCACTGAAATAGATGGCTTAGTAGATAATGTATTTATCAGGAATAGATCTCATGCTATAGAACATTTGATAGAATCATCCTTAGGCCATAATAAAGTTGCAGTCATTCTAGCAGGAGGTTCTCCTGATGCTATTAAAATCTCAAACTCTGAATATCGACCTACAGCTAAAATACACAACTCAACCGTAGTTGAAACAGCAATAAAAAAACTGAGAACTGCTGGATTTAAATCCATCTATGTGGTAGCTCAAGATCTTATTCTTACCAAAATATTTGAAATCCTAAAAGATGGAACATCCTATGGGGTAAAAATTAACTACATTGAAGAAAAGGATGCAGAGGGCTCAGCTTCATCACTAAAACTCTTAAAAGGAAAAATCTCATCCAAGTTCTTAGTAGTCTATTCAGATATCATTTTTGACCAAATAAATCTAGATGAAATTTGGAATGATCACCTTAAACAAAACTACATTGCAACGTTAATGTTAACTACGTCATCTACACCATCAGAAAAAGGAACTGTAAAGGTGGAGGGTTCGAAAATCTTAGAATTTACTCAAAAACCCAAGAAATCTGATGTCTATTTAGTATTCTCCCCGATCTTTGTTGCTGACCCTGAAATCTTCAACTATGATGGTGATTCATTAGAATATGACATCTTCCCCACCTTAGCTGATAAATCATTATTACAAGGACACATCTCCTCTGAGAAAGAAATCCACATACATTCTGAAAGTGATAAGAGTAAAGTACATTAGAAAGAATCCATCTTCATAAAATTTTCAGGTATCGCTTCCTTAACTTTTTCTCGAGGAATTTCTATACTCATAACATATCCATCAAGAAGGAACGGCTCATCATATCCTGGGAAATTCTTTTGATTAAATGTAAAATCTTCATCTTTGGTACTACAAATATATCCTCCTAATCCTCTTAATAAAGCATCGGCTGGTGCCGCATCCCAATCTTTACTATTTGGGATATTACTTGCACACACATGTATTCTTCCATTAAGTAAAGCGTCAACAGTACTCCCACTAGCTCCAGTAGGTACAATTTCGACTTCCAGGCCTAAACTTTCTCCTAGTGTATAATAGAAATCCTTCAATGTGTTATTTTCTTCATACCATTTCATACCACATAACAACTTTTCTAATTTTTGCTCTGGAATGGGTGTAATTATTCCTTGATCTTCAAAAATAACATCTTTCCCATCAGAGTACCACATTCTATCTGCACCAGGCACATAAACAATACTTGCAACAGATGCATATGTCCCATTAGGTTGTCTTTGTAATAATGCACCCATAGTGGCGTATCCTTCTTTTTTACCTTTACTAAAATCATATGTTCCATCAACAGTATCTAATTGCCAAAGTAAATCATAATCAAATCTAGTGGGATTAAGATGTTCTTCTGAATAAGATCCTGGAAACTGACGCTGAATAATATCAAGAATACTTTTACTAGATTCTATATCAGCAGCAGTAACTAAATTGGGATACTTATAGTTTCCTTTTGTCACAGCCTCTACATTGCCAAATCTTGGAAGAATCTCATTAGCTGCAGCCCACCTAATCAGCTTAACCATCTTCCTTACTTCACGAGTAAATGTTACCATAAAAATAGAAATTCAGTATCCTTTTTTAAGATATTGTTTAAATTAGGTATCAAAACAAAACCTTTATAAATCACCCCAAACACCTATTATATGGACGGCCATAGCTGTTTGGTTCACCTGTTCCCATTCGAACACAGAAGTTAAGCAAGCATACGTTCTGATGTGTACTGTACTTAAGTACGGGAAATTTGGAAAGCTGTCCACCTTATTTTTCTTAAATAATTTCAGAAAATCTTTTATACTTATAACATATAAATCTTGTATGCGTGATACTACTCCAATTCTAGAAGCTTTAGAACAGATTGGTGAAGATACCGAAATATATCAAGATGAATTTTCAAAACATACACCAAAAGATTTTCCAAATAATACTTTTCTTAAAGGAATAGTAGCAATATATGATAGTAGTACAGTGCCTAAAAACAGATTTTTAAAAGGTCGAGGTATTTCAATACATTATAGTATTTCTAGGATGTATGGTCTTAATATTACATTGATTCAAGGAAACACAAATTTTAATGAACGAAGAATTTGGAGTGCAAATCCTGGATTAGCTGACCTAGGAACAAGAATTGCAATGCGAACTGAGGGTCTTGAATTCTATAATGGTACTTTTTTGCAAACAAGATTACACAGTAATGAGGCAACTGCTGAAGGCATCAGAAATGTTAGTAGGGCTCAAAATCAAGTGTACCAAGTTGTACAATATCTTGAACATAAACATGTAAACGATGCAGTAATGGCAACATTAGGAGACAGCAGTCTTTGCTATCCGCTAAAAGATACACAATTTCCTACAGCTCAATCAAAACATTCTTCTCCTTAGCATTAACACCTTTAACCAACTTATGATCTTTCAAATGATCTGCAATCTCATCCCAATTCATATTTTCCTCTAACGCTTTAACATAATCCATCACTTCTTTAATTTCTTGATAATGGGTATAGATAGCCTCAGCTTTAGCAGTATTCTCATCCATATCCTGTATAATCTTTTGTAATTGATTAGTTTGTTTCTTTAACAAATTCTCAACCTTTCCCACTTCTTTATCATACACACTTTCCTTCCCTTGCTCCACCTTACTAAGCAATGTAGTATTAACCAATCGTTCAACACCGTAAGAAAACAATTCAACCTTATGTTGATTCTTTTTATCAAATACAGTAAAGGCACAAGGTATAACATCAACGATATCAGTCTCATAAATTACTCGAGGATCTGCTTTACGAGTAAACACTTTCTGTAAAGCATCAAATACTTTCAATATCTGATCAGCAGGTAATTTCTTGCTAGAATCAAAACCCAATTCAGAACACACTTCTTGTGCCAAACCGCCTCCAAGTCCTAAATCAACAGCTAAAGTCATCTCAACATTATCTTTTTTAGTTTCTTGAAAAGCTTTAGTCACATCTTTTAAATCAGAAATATCATACTTCAAAGCAGGATAATTATAGGTAACTCCTCCTCGTAACTCATCTCCCCCTTTAGTATTCCTCCATAATCCTATAATAGTCATTTTCTCATCAACCAAAATCATATTCCCTTTAGCAAACAATTCAACAATCAATTGCCGTTTAGAATCTCTTCCTTCGAGATCAAATACAACTACTCGCTCAAATCCTTTTTGCTCAATCTTAACAATTCGAGTGTTTTCTATATGTTTTCGTAAAAAAGTACAAAATCCTAGAATTTGGTCGGGACTGGTTCGTTTACCTTCTGCCATATACAAAAAACCAGGTAAGAAAGCAGTAACAAAATGTTTACCTAATCCAGTTACATGCACTTGCAAAGTTACCGTCTTCTCATCAGGCATATACACTCGTGAAATCTTACCACCTACTACTTTCTGTAAATCTTTCACAACATACCCTAATTCAAAAGCACTTAACTGTGTCTTAAAATGATCTGCCATAAAACTACCTAAGAAGAGAGTTATTTAAAGATTGTGTAATGATTCTAAAAAAACACCAAGAACTTCATAAATTACACTACATTTCAGAGAATTAAAATACAAAAATGACCTAAGGTGTCAAATTATAAGATTCCCCGGCATTATTAGTATTCTTTAAACAATACTTTGTTATAATATATCCCACAACACCAGCAACAATAGCTGCAGGAATATCTTCAACTTCTTGTGCATTTTTTGGAATAATGTCCCACAAACCCTCGCCAAGAACAGCATACAGAGTTATACAAGGGGTGACAATATCTGGCAAATATTTTCCAAGGGTACTGAGAATTTTTGACTTTTTCCTTTCTCCATATGATTGAATGGACCGTCCATAGAGGCCAGCCATCATGATAGTTCCCATAACTGGGTTAAAATTGCCAATATGTTCTCCTACAATCCCTATACTTTTACGATCAACAAGATGGATAGCATCTAAAGTCCATCCAACTGCACCAATTCCACAAGCACCATAAAACACTTTATCTTCAAACGACATATAACATCAAATAAATAGTATACTAGTCAAGTATAATAAATGTTTCTACAATTATATTTCATATAATCAAGAATTTTTTAAGTTTTTACTGTAAACAATTTCATGATCTCTCCAATCTATCATTTCCCATCCAAATCGATTAGCTAATTTTTCAGGAACAGCGTTAGTCTTGCCTCTGATATATGATCTTCCTTGCAACAGATTATGCGTCAACATAAATAAGTGGTATGGACTAATCTTCTTAAGTTTAACCATAATATTAAAATAGGTAAAATGTTATAAACGTTCCTGAATATATTAGACAACTAAAAAAATATTGGTAGATACTTAGAAAAACAAACTATACACATCTTCATCTTCTTTATCATAATAATGATTCTTTAAAGATGTTTCAAGCTTAAACCCTAATTTCTCATAAAACTTTTTAGCTCGATCATTGGAATGGTGAGTTAACAAATACAACTTACGCAAAGAAAAACCTTTCTTAACATAGAATGCTTTAATTTCTTTAACCAATCCGTCAAATAACTTCTGAGCTATCCCTTTCCCTCGAGCACTTCCCAAAACTGCAATCCTATTCAACTCTGCTAACTCATGTTTAGGCAAATCATGAACTGTCCAAGAAGCAAAACCTAATATCTCACCATCCTCAACAACAACATAACGATGTTCTTTTCCAATTTCAGAAACAAACACTTTCTCACCCTCAGCAACGGTATCCATATTATAACTTTCAACCATTACTTTGGCAATCCCTTTTGCATCCGTAACTTTTGCTTTTCGTATCATTCCACAGTCACCACCTTAGCTAAATTCCTAGGTTTATCAATATCACAACCCCGTTGCAAAGCAATTACATAAGCAAACACTTGTAAAACAACAACTGAAACAATCGGACTTACATAATCACTCATTTTGGGAACATAAATCACATCATCAGCAACCTTCAAAATCCCTTTATCCCCTTCAGTCGCAATAGCAATGATCTTTCCACCTCTAGACTTTACTTCTTGCATATTATTTAAAACTTTATCATACAAATCATCTTTCAAAGCTAAAAACACAGAGGGCATATCCTTATCAATAAGAGCTATAGGTCCATGTTTCAACTCAGCCGCTGATTGACCTTCTGCATGAATATAACTAATCTCCTTCAACTTCAAAGCACCTTCTAAAGCAATAGGATATAAATATCCTCTACCCAAAAATAACACATTATTATGAGTACTGTACTTAGAAGCAACTTTTACAATGGAATCATATCCCTTCAACACCTCTTTAACATTCCCACCTAATGAAGCTACCTCTTGCATCTCCATTACACCTTTCTCTCGGTTATATCCTTCCTTATGCTTGGCATAATACATACAAAACATAAGAAGTGTCTGAACCTGAGCAGTAAAAGCCTTAGTACTTGCCACCCCAACTTCTTGCCCAGCTTGTGTAGTTAAAGTAAAATTACTCTCACGAACAAGAGTTGAATGAGCAACATTACAAATACTCAGCACAAAAGCCCCTTTTGCCCTTGCCTTATCAACAGCAGCCAAAGTATCAGCAGTCTCGCCAGATTGAGAGATAGCAATAACCAATGTTTTATCATCAACAATCGCATCTCTATATCTAAACTCAGAAGCATACTGGACATCTGCTGGAAACTTCAAGAACTTCTCAAAATAATAACTTCCCACCAATCCAGCGTAATAAGCAGTCCCACAAGCAATAATAACAATTCTATGCAAAGGCTTCATCCGTAACTTCTTAAGCTCCTGACCAACATGGTCAAAAGTCTTCTTTAAAGTATCAGGCTGTTCATAAATCTCTTTAAGCATATAGTGTGGAAACTTCCCTAGCTCTGCCCGTACGATTTTTCTATAGATTGTTTGAATCTGAAATTTCTTTTTCTTCCGGGAATTAATATCAAAAAGGTGAATTTCGTCACCCACTTCTGCTAGTTCACCATCATGCATAACAACAGCTTCATTTGTATAATCCAAAAATGTTTGAAGATCAGAACTTATAAATTTTTTCTGATCCCCCAAACCAAGAGTCAAAGGACTGCCGTTTCTGACACCGATTAGACTGTTAGATTTAGAGTCCATGACAACTAATGCATACCTACCTGTCAGTTTTGGTAAAATATTTAAAATTGCATCCCTAAGTGAAGATCTTTTTTTGACCTCATCCTCAATCATATGAGCCAAAACTTCAGAATCAGTTTCAGATGTGAAAGTGTGACCATTTTTGTGAAGTTTTTCTTTTAACTCTTGAAAATTTTCAATGATCCCATTATGAACCAGAGCAATATTGCCCTTACAATCGGTATGTGGATGAGAATTTTCTTTTGTAACACCTCCACAAGTTGCCCACCTAGTATGACCAATACCAAGACTTCCAGATATACTTGAAAGCCTCAATTTCTTATTTACTATGTCAATTCTTCCAACCTCTTTTTTAACAATAATGCCCTTTTGGTTTTGAATTGCTATTCCTGCCGAATCATATCCTCGATATTCTAATTTCTTTAGATTGTCAACGATAATCTTACTTACGTCATTCTCGGAAGAAATAACCCCTATTATTCCACACATGGGAAACCCCCAGAATATTTAGCAACAAGAATTCTTAACTTATCCTTCTTGACAGGATGCTTGAAACCTATAAGTTCTGCAAATTTGAGAATATTCTCTTTCTTGGTTATAGAGAAATAAAACATTTTAGTTCTATTTCTCGGATGGTGTATTAGAATTTGATTTGGACGAATACCAATCGATTGAACCAATTTATGAATATCTTGAAGAAGTTCTTTGCTTTTTTGAGAAATTACAATCATACTTTTCTGAGGGTAAAGGAATCCTTCGTCATCATAAAGTCCCTGTAACAAATATTTTGCAAGGTGAAGATTGTTCTTGTCAAAAACAAATGGAGGAATTCTCTTATTAAATTTATTTTTATCGTATTCCAGAAGTTCAAAGAAAAAGTGACCAAGAGTAGTTGGTAACCAAACTTCTTTTACATTGGTTGGTTTTCTTCTTTGATATATTTTGAAATCCCCAAATAATTTCTTAATATCGATGACAAATTGGTTAATTAAAGTATGAGATTGGTTAGCGTAGAATGGTCTATATTTTCCTTCGGGTACATTAGTATGAATTCCTCCATCACCCAAGAAATTACCGATAACCCTAAATAAGGACGGTGAAATCAGATCCTTAAGATTGAATTCTACAGGAAATGAAGTTTTTGTTTTTATTGAACAAATATTTTTTAATACGGTCGACCTTTGGATTCCATGGTTATTTCCCAAATTTATCAGTGTGTTAATATTTATGAAGTAATTTTCAATTTTAAGAATTCTACGAACAGTATTGCTGGACGAATTAATTTGCCTGGCTGTAGAAGAATAATTAGAAATTCTATTATTTAACAATTCTCGAAATAAAGGTGTTATCTGACAATAATAATTCTCGAAATTGATAAATTTTGTGATATTCATAATCTCTTTTGGAATATCGCCAAAATTTTGAGATTTCAGAGGAATTATTTTGTCCTGATTTTCACCTGTAGTGAGAGATTTAATCATTTCTTTCATTACACATCCCTCAATATGCCAACCAACTCCTTATGATTACCACCTACAAAATCAGCTCCTTCACCTTCACCATAAAGAACAGTCTTCCCACCCATCTTTCCTGCCATCTTCAAATCCTTCTCAAAATTGTCACCAACAAAAACACATTCATAGGGACTCACCCCTAAAGCCTGCATAGCCAATTTAATATATTCCTCGTTTGGCTTCATAACACCAATAGAATCACTACTCAATACCAAATTAAAATATCCTTCCAACTTCAATCTCTTAATCTTGGGTATCAACACATCGCTAGGGTCTTCACTCACTAAAGCAACCTTATAACCTTCCAATCCCTCCAATAATTCGGGAACTCCAGAAAATACCTGTAATCTATTCAATAACACCTTCAAAAAAGCACCAAATGCACCTTCAACATCCTTCAACCGATGTCGTTTTGCCAACAATCCATAGCTATACTTTCTATGTCTTTTTTTAGGGTCTGTATCTTCCTTCACCTGTTCAACAATCTCTTTCCATCCAGCATAGAGATGTGCTTCTCTTCCACCTTGTTTAGCAAAAAACTTCATGGCAGCCTTATCTGCAAGAGGACTCACCACCTTAGTATCATAAAGTGTATTATCAGCATCAAAAACAACAGCCCGGACTAAATGATCTTCCTCTAAAGTCTTAACAGTCTTTCCAGGATAGACCATCTTACCAGGCTTACAAATCACATCTTTACCAATCGTAACACCATCTCCTAAAAACACACCAACACTACAGTCAGCTTTCTCATAATGATCTTTAACAAAAACCTCTGCCTTGCCACTCTTAACAACAAATCCATCACCAACTACACAATTCTTACCAATCACAGAATCTATAATCTTACAATTATTACCAACAACAGCCCCTTCCATAATAACAGAGCCATCAATAACACTATTATCGCCAACATTTCCAGCTACTCCAGAAAAATTCTTCAAAACTGTTTTTTTACCAATCTTCCCTCCAACCCAACCTTTTTTATCAGCAAATTTCTCCACCAATAATCGATTAACAAGCAAAACATCCCAAGGTTTACCTAAATCCTCTCGTTTTCCGTCATAGACCCAATACGGCAACTTCCCACCCTCCCTTAAAACATACTCTGGAGGAGGGACTTCTTTTTTACCAGAAAACAAAATATCCTTCTCTATTCCAGCCAAAAACTTTTGAGTATTCAAAATCCCAGCCCCAACCAACCCTAATTTACTAGGAGCTTTCTCAGGTTTTTCCATAATCTCTACAACGACATCCTTTTCCAATCGAGCAATCCCATATCTTTTAGGGTCTTTCACCTTACGAAGTGTAATGACTCCGTCACCTTTGTTCTTCTTTAATAATGTCCCAACTAAGTCATCAGAATGGACACTATCTCCATACTTAAAAAGAAAATGGCTATCAGTGAGTAAATCTCTAGCAGAATAGATCGCATGGCTAGGCCCTAATTGAACATCTTGCACGACATACCCTATTTTAGTCTTGCCATACTCTTTTCCACAACGCTCAGAAATCTCCCCAACATTATCTCGATTACAGATAATAACAATATCATCTATACCATGTTTAACAAACTCATCAATATGATAAAAGAGCAATGGTTTTCCCAAAAATTCTAGCATAACCTTACTCCCAGTCAAACTAAAAGGCTTAATCCTACTACCACTCCCAGCAGCAAGTAATACTCCAATCATTTGACCAACTCCATAAGGATTTTTGCCACTTTTTCAGAATCATGTCTAATCAAATGAGGAAAAGCAACAATATCCTTTCCACTAACTCGTTCCAACTGCAATAACTGACTCTTATCAAGATCTGCAACAAAGTTATCCACAATAACCAGCCCCTCATCAACAGAATCTATCTTTACAGGAATGGCACCGTCTCGTTTATACAAAGCCAGTAACTCATCACTAGGCTTTCCACTATTCACCAAAACATAATCAAACACAAAATCTCCATACTTCTTAACTTCCTCAACATGCATACCAGCAGTAAAATGATCAGTCTGGCCTGGATGGGTCATCACATTGGTCACAAACACTTTTTTTGCCTTACTCTTGGCAATCGCCAAGCCAACTCCCTCAACCAAAAGTATAGGAATAATCCCTGTCCGTAAACTACCAGGACAAACAACAATCATATCAGCTTCCTGTAATGCCTTAACAACACCTGTAGCTGCCTTAACAGCATCTTTCAAATATAATCTCAAAACTTTGCTTTTGCTCTGCTTAATAATCTCCCATTCCCCTTCAATCTTAGAACCATCTAACAACTCTGCACAGATCTGTGTGCTTTCATTACTTACTGGCAAGACTTTTCCACGAACACATACTAAATTACTCATGGTCTTCAAAGCCTCTCCAAAATCGCCCTCAATCCTAGTAAGAGCAGCCAGCATTAGATTACCCAAAGCAACACCTGATAGATTCCCCTCTGTAAAACGATACTTCAATAGCTTCTGCAAAACTCCATCCTTTGCCAAAGTACTCAAAACACTCCTAGAATCACCTACTTGGGGGATGTCCATTGCCTGTCTAATCAATCCTGAATAGCCACCATTGTCTGTAACACCAACAATAGCCGTAATATCAACGTCTAACTGCTGTAATCCTTCCAGAATAGCCGCCTGACCAGTCCCTCCTCCTAAACATACTATCTTTGGTCGTACCATCCCATTACAAACAAAAGACTTATATATAAAGGTTATTAAAGTATTTTTAATACTACTAAAAATAGTTTTATACTATGTTTATCGTCGAGAACAACCAATCACTACCTGCAAAAGAGCTCTCTCCAGAACAAGCTAAATCCCTCTCTTCCAAACTAGCTCAGTCCATCATAAAACAGCTAGCAAACACTCCCTCCTATCCCAAGCAAATAGCAAAACTCCTAAACGTCCATGAACAAAAAGTATATTACCATATTAGAAAGCTAGAAAAAGCAAACATTATCCAACAAACAGAGACAAAAATCATTGGTGGCACTCCTGCCCACATCTACAAACTAAAACAACCTGCTTTTATCATAAAATTCAAAGAATTCCAGACCTCCACACACATACCTAGCATAAAAGAAACAAACAAAGAAGAAAAAGCATTCTTAGAGCCCTTTATCGAAGACGGACAGCTCAATGCTTCAATTATAGTAGGCTCCCCAGACCCCCACGGTCCTGAAAAAGCAAGATCAAGAGACGGCTATTATGCCATAGACTTAGCATTATTCCTTGGCTCCTACCTAAACTACCTCCCGAAATTAAACGTAAAGCTCGACACAGAAACAAGACAAGAAGATCTCCAAAACAACCTAGTCTTAATCGGAGGTCCAGTAGTCAACACAATAACTGAAAAAATCAACTCTTCTCTACCCATCAAATTCATAAAAAAAGAGAATTACACACTACACTCAACAATCTCAAAGAAAGACTACCACTCTGACACCATTGGCATCATAACAAAAATAAAATCCCCTTTTAACAAAAAGAAATCAATCTTACTAATAGCAGGTAAACGAAACACAGGAACAAGAACATGCATAATAGCATTCTTAAAACACTTCAAAGAAATATTAAAAGGAAACTCCAAACAACCTAAAACATTCGCTAAAGTAATAGAAGGAATAGACATGAACGCAGATGGTATAGTAGATGAGGTTGAATTCTTAGAATAAAATGTTTGATACAAAAAAAATACATAGGACCCTTGAAAAAATTCAAAAAGATATTGAAAATCATGAATTAGATAATTATGGGCTTCCCTGGTGGGATGACAAAAGAGTAGAAGATGTTGATGCCTTAGTTAAGGATCTCATAGAACTCAGAGATGTACACGGTTTTACTTCTCAGGGCATGAATGAATGGTTAGTATTGTTAGAGTATGCTCAAGCTGCCTACCATAAAGGTATAAACCGTGAAAAAGCGGAAACAGAACTGAAAAAAAGAGATCCAAAAGAAATTAAAAGATTAAATTATTTCTTGAAGAAATTAGTTAACGACATTAAAATCTTTGAAACAGAAGGCACAGGAATGCTAATCCTTGAAAACCATAATTTCCCCATTGAAAAATACCCTGAAGCTGCTCAGTTTATGGCACATCATCCAGGAGATTTAAAGAAGATGAATCAGGCAGCTGGTGATAATGCTGGGAAATTGTTCCAGTATGGTTTGCCAAAAGTTGTTGGAGCTGGTTTGGTGACTGAAAAATATTGGCCTGGTTTAATTAAGATGGCTCAGGCAGCTGGTGATAATGCTGGGAAATTGTTCCTGTATGGTTTGCCAGTTGTTGTTGAAGCTGGTTTGGTGACTGAAAAATATTGGCCTGAAATTGTGAAGGGTTTAATTGAGATGG
>Ga0187833_10000948_pt1 | contig 34095 bp, 25 predicted proteins | sample ETNtaG_37_FD_167968 | JGI IMG/M metagenome (GOLD analysis project Ga0187833, IMG submission 167968) | Marine microbial and viral communities from oxygen minimum zone, Eastern Pacific Ocean - ETNP2014_SV_400_PacBio MetaG (Illumina Assembly) | ecosystem: Environmental > Aquatic > Marine > Hypoxic...
CTGCATGGCCAGCACTTTAGTGATCGCAGCCGTCAGTGTGGTCTTGCCATGGTCAACGTGCCCCATGGTGCCCACGTTTAGATGCGGCTTGCTACGATCAAATATTTCTTTTGCCATCGTTCTCTAATCTCCTAAGTACAATTATCTCTGTTGGCCGCTCGCCACCTGATACACTACCCCATTCCTTTCACAACAACCTGCGCAACCAAATCGGGAACCTGCGCATAATGAGCAAATTCCATCGAAAACACACCCCGCCCCTGCGTGCGCGACCGCAACACCGTTGCGTAACCGAACATTTCCGCCAACGGCACCACGGCATCAATCGACTGCGCCCCGCCGGGCCGCGCATCCATGCCCCCGATAGAGGCCCGCCGCGAGGATAGCTCGCCCAGAATATCTCCCATGTACTCCTCCGGCACCACTACCTCCACCTTCATCATCGGTTCCAGCAGCACCGGTTGCGCTCGTGAAACGCCCTGCCGAAATGCCATCGCTCCGGCAATCTGAAACGCCATCTCACTCGAATCCACATCGTGGAACGAACCATCGTACAAGGTGATATCCACATCTGTAACCGGGTAGCCGGCTAACACCCCGGTACCGGCAGCGTTGCGCACACCCTGCTCCACCGGTCGTATGAATTCTTTCGGAATTACCCCTCCCACAATCTCATTGGAAAAGGTGATACCGGACCCGGCTTCCCCGGGTTCCATCTTGAGGACGACATGCGCGAATTGGCCCCTGCCACCCGACTGCTTCACATGCCGGCATTCCACCTTCTCGACTGCCTTCCGAATGGACTCGTGATATGCGACCCTCGGCCGACCCACGTTGGCGTGCACCCGGAATTCGCGCATCATCCGGTCGATGAGCACCTCCAGATGCAACTCTCCCATTCCCGAGATAATCGTCTGGCCGGTGTCCTCATCGGCGCGCACCCGAAAGGTTGGGTCCTCTTCGGCCAGTTTCTGCAGCGCCACGCCAAGTTTGTCCTGGTCGCCCGCCGTTTTCGGTTCCACGGCCACCGATATCACCGGTTCCGGGAACTCAATGGCCTCCAGCACAATCGGTTGCTTTGCGTCGGAAAGCGTCTCGCCCGTAAAGGTGTTTTTCAGACCCAGCGTAGCGGCGATGTCGCCTGCGGTCACTTCCTCCACCTCCTCGCGCCGGTCCGCATACATCCTGATAACGCGGCCTATCCGCTCCCGCCGTCCCTTTGTCGTGTTTTGCACCTTGGCACCCGCCTCTATTTTCCCCGAGTACACGCGGAAATACGCCAATCGCCCGACATACGGATCGCTGACGATCTTGAAAACCAGTGCCGAAAGCGGGCCGCTGTCATCCGCCACGCGCTCCACAGCAGCCCCGTTTTCCGGATTGCTCCCTATCACAGGGGGCACATCTAGCGGAGAGGGCAGAAAATCAATCACGCCGTCCAGCACCGGCTGAATGCCCTTGTTCCTAAGCGCAGTGCCGCAATAAACCGGGTTTATCAGATTGCCGATGGTGGCACGGCGGATGCCCGCCCGTAGTTGCTCATGCGTCGGTGCCTTCTCCTCCGAGAACAAAGCCAACAGTTCATCATCGCATTCGGCCACTGTCTCAATCAGGTCTTCTCGAGCTGATTCTGCTTTCGTCTGCATGTCCGCAGGAACGTCCTCATAAACCCTGCGCGCGCCCAGTTGGTCACCCCAAGTTATCATCTGCATTTCAATCAGGTCAACCGCACCGACGAAATCAGCCTCAGCCCCCACCGGCAGCTGTAAGACAACCGGGTTAGCGCCCAGACGCTCGCGGATCATCCCTACAGACCGTTCGAAGTCCGCGCCAACCCTGTCCATCTTATTAATGAAGCACAGGCGCGGCACATTGTAGCGATCCGCCTGCCGCCACACAGTTTCGCTCTGTGGTTCCACTCCCTGCACCGCGTCGAAAACGACCACTCCTCCATCCAGCACGCGGAGCGAGCGCTGCACCTCCGCGGTGAAGTCGATGTGCCCGGGTGTGTCTATTAAGTTGATAAGGTGCTCGTTCCACTCCGCAGTAATCGAAGCGGCCGTTATCGTTATGCCCCGTTCCCGCTCCTGCTCCATCCAGTCCGTGACTGTGTTGCCATCATCCACGTTTCCAATGCGGTGAGTCCTGCCCGTGTAGTACAGGATTCGCTCGGTGCAAGTCGTTTTGCCGGCATCAATGTGCGCAATAATCCCGATGTTCCGCACTCGCTCCAATGGCGGTAGTATCGCAGCCATAACCCGGAAATTCTTCCACTCACCGTTTTCAATCCGCTGTCGAGAACTGTTTCGGCACCGGGATTAGAATCGATAATGGCTGAAAGCCCTGTTGCTCTCAGCCATGCGATGGACTTCCTCGCGCTTTTTCATGGCCCCGCCAGTGTTGTTGGCTGCATCCGCCAATTCTCCGGCTAGCTTTTCAGCCATCGATTTTCCACTGCGCAACCGGGCAGCCGCCAACAACCAGCGCATGGCCAACGCCTCCCGTCGAGACGAGATGACCTCGATTGGAACCTGATAAGTTGCACCACCCACACGGCGCGGCTTGACCTCCACCGTAGGCGAAACATTGCCAAGCGCTTGCAAAAACATCTCCACCGGATCTTTACCCGCCTTCTTTTCCATGAGCCCAAAAGCCGTGTACATTATCTTGAGAGCAACGCTCTTCTTGCCATCCTTCATCATGCGATTGACAAACATGGAAACCTGCTTGTTCCCGTATTGCGGGTCAGGCTTCACTTGCCGCCGCTGTGGTTTAAACCGTCGCGCCATTGCCTCTGCCCCAGTTCCTGGTCGCTGCCGGCCTAAGTTCCATCATTCGTCGCGCCGCTTGCCGCCATATTTCGAACGACGCTGGCTGCGGCCCTCCACGCCCGTGCTGTCCAATGTGCCTCGCACGATGTGATAGCGCACACCCGGCAAATCCTTCACCCGCCCACCGCGCACCAAAACCACGGAGTGCTCCTGCAACGAGTGACCCTCGCCAGGAATGTACGCGGTCACTTCCAGGCCGTTGGTCAGACGCACACGCGCCACTTTGCGCAAAGCGGAGTTGGGCTTCTTCGGAGTCTGCGTCCGCACAATCGTGCATACCCCGCGCTTCTGCGGGGCGCCTTTAGCATGGCGTGAGCGCCGCTGCTTGTTCGCGTTGTACGTGTATTGCAACGCAGGCGCAGTGCTCTTCTTGTGCTTGCTCTTGCGGCCCTTCCGCACCAGCTGATTAATTGTCGGCACATCCCTCTCCAATCACGCTCAATATCTCCTTGCTCGCTGCAGTCAGCGAGGCCACCGCCTCCCTTCCGCGATGGCCTCGCTCCAAAATTCCATATAAAATTCGCACTACCCCCAATCGCCGCCCAAGCGTTTAGCGCACCCTTATTTCACTTGCAACCGATGATTGTACCACCCGGTCATCACCTCGTCAAGCAATAAAACCGGGCGGGCCGCGGTCACCATACTAGCTGCCCCTGCGCCCGAAATCCAGCAGCCCGATGCCCCCCAACCTGGGCGCTCGCTTCTGTCCCTCGCTCTTTCCGAACTCAATCATTTCTCCGGTGTCGGTTTCGGCTTCAATCGCCAATCCGAGACTCTGCATTTCTTTCACCAGCACGCGGAAGGACGCCGGAATCCCCGGGTCTTCAATCGGCTCACCTTTTACGATGCTTTCATAGGTCTTCACCCGCCCGAGTACATCGTCTGATTTCACGGTAAGCATTTCCTGCAAAGTATGCGCCGCCCCATAAGCCTCGAGCGCCCATACCTCCATCTCACCGAAACGCTGCCCACCAAACTGCGCCTTTCCGCCCAGCGGCTGCTGCGTCACCAGCGAGTACGGCCCGGTGGAACGCGCATGCACCTTGTCTTCCACAAGGTGATGCAGCTTTAGCATGTGTATGATGCCGACCGTGACCGCTCGCTCGTAGGGTTCACCGGTTATGCCATCGCGCACAATCATCTTGCCAAGAGTGGGAACCGGCCGGTGTATTTTGCCCATCATTTTCATGGCCTTCGCCACCAACGCTTCATCATCACGGCTTTTTCCATTGTCACCGTGGTCCCGCAACCATGTTTGCAGACACAACCGAATTGCGTTATCGTCCGCCTGCTTCTTTTCTTCGCCCTGCAAGGTGTTGTCTTCGAGCACAATCCCCTCGCCTGATTTGTGGCCCTGCTGCTCTAGCCAGATGATGAGCGCGGCGCGTCTAGCGAAATTTATGTCGGACGCGAGCATATTGGAATCGAACCGTTTGCCCGCAACCGCCTGCACGTACAACGTCGTCGCCTCCCGGTCATCGTGCAACGCTTCCGGATCGTAATCACCCTCACCCAGCCACTCCCAGGCGCGCTTGCCCGTCTCTCGCCAGGCCCTGTCGATGAGCCAGGCGCGCGCCAGCTCAGCTTCGATTTCCGATTCGCTGGCCCCATCGAACACAGGGGTAATCGCGCGAAAACCGAGTCGGTTGGCCGCCCAGCCCAGGTGTGTCTCCAGAATCTGGCCGATGTTCATGCGCCCGGGAACACCGAGCGGGTTCAGGATGATGTCGACCGGCGTGCCATCCTCCAAAAACGGCATGTCTTCTTCCGGGACCACTCTGGAAATGACGCCCTTGTTGCCGTGTCGCCCGGCCATTTTGTCCCCCTCGGTCAGCTTGCGGCGTTGTGCCACCGAGACGCGCACCATTTTATCGACGCCCGCTTTAAGGTCGCTGTGTTCATCACGAGTGAAGACGCGCACGCTGACCACTTTGCCTTTCTCGCCATGCGGAAGCCGTAATGAAGAATCCTTCACCTCGCGCGCCTTTTCGCCGAAGATTGCCCGGAGCAGTTTCTCTTCAGGCGACAATTCCTTTTCACCCTTCGGAGTAATTTTCCCCACCAGGATGTCATTTGGGCCGACCTCGGCGCCAATGCGCACCACACCATACTCGTCTAGATCCTTCAGCGTTTCCTCGCCCACATTGGGGATGTCATACGTAATCTCCTCGGGGCCCAACTTGGTATCGCGCGCCTCTACCTCGTGCTTTTCAATGTGAATGGAGGTAAAACGGTCTTCTCGCACAAGTCGACTGGAAACAACTATGGCGTCCTCGAAATTGCCCCCCTCCCACGACATGAATGCCACCAGCACGTTTTGCCCGAGCGCGAGGTTTCCGTGGTCGGTGCTGGATGAATCCGCGATGACCTGTCCTTTGCGCACGCGTTCGCCTTTGACCACGACCGGACGCTGGTCGATGCACGTGCTCTGGTTGGAGCGCGTGAACCTGCGCAAGCGGTATGTCTTACGCTTTTTGCCGTGCCGGATGAGTACTTCCCTGCCCGTCACGCTGGTAACTTCACCGTCTGCATCCGCCACCAGCAGCTGCCCGGAATCCAGTGCGGCAGCCGATTCCATTCCGGTGGACACCATAGGTACCTCGGGCAGCAACAACGGCACACCTTGTGCCTGCATATTGGAGCCCATCAGCGCCCGGTTGGCGTCATCATGCTCCAGAAAAGGAATAAGCGATGCGGATATGCCCACAATCTGGCGTGGGGCCACGTCCATAAAGTCTATTTCTGCAGGCACAGCAAAGACAAACTTGGAATGCGCCCTCGCGGATGCGCGCGGCTTCACAAATTCCGCATTAGATTTTAGCGGCGCGTTTGCCTGCGCTATCACATATTGGTCCTCCGCGTCGGCTGAGAGGTACGTCACTTCATCTGACACGAAGGGGATTATGGGCACCATTACCTTGCCTCCCAGTTCCTCCAAGCGGCGGTGCACACGCGGGATCACAAGAGTGCCAGCCTTTGCGGCGACGCGACCGGTCTCGGGGTCATGCACAACCTCACGAACAACTCGGCCGGCAAGCCCGGCGTCATTCGCCGCCAATTCCTTCACCACTTTTCTGTATGGTGTCTCGATAAAACCGAAAGGATTCACCTTGGCATAAGATGCCAATCGGCCTATCAGGCCGATGTTCGGCCCTTCGGGCGTCTCAATCGGGCAGATGCGACCATAGTGCGAATGGTGCACATCACGCACATCAAATCCGGCGCGTTCTCTACGCAATCCACCCGGCCCGAGCGCAGACAGCGTGCGTTTATGACGCAGTTCAGCCAGCGGATTGGTCTGATCCATAAACTGGGAGAGCTGGCTGGAGCCGAAGAACTCACGTACCGACGCCACCACAGGCCGTATGTTAATCAGATTGACCGGCGACACTGCGTCTTGATCGCGAATGGACATCCGTTCTCGGACGACGCGCTCCATCCGCCTCAATCCCACGCGCAGCTTGTTTTGCACCAGTTCGCCCACTGTCTTCACGCGGCGGTTTCCCAAATGGTCAATGTCATCCGGTGTCACTTCACCATTGTTAATCTGAATCATGCGAGTAACCAATTGCATCAAATCGAGCGTGGTCACGGTGCGATGCGTCAGCGGCACCTTTCTCCCATGGCCCAGCTTCTGGTTCAGTTTGTAGCGCCCTACGCGCGCCAAGTTGTAACGGCGACGGTCACACAGTTGCTGTTCCAGAAAATCACGCGCGTTGTCCAATGTAGCCGGGTCCCCTGGGCGCATCCTCTTGAAGAATTCAATGAGCGCTTCCTGTGCCAATGTCCGTTTGCGGCCGACCTCCCATTCGGGCTCCTGCCGCAGCGAGGCCACAATGAATTGTCGGTCAGGGTCATTATCTACTGCGGCAAACAACGCCAATAGCTCTTCATCCGTGCCTTCCTTAATTGGAGATTTCGATAGACCGTCATCGATGGCTGCCAGCGCCCGCAGCAGGATGGTGACCGGCATGGTGCGCTTCCGATTGAATTTGACCGTCAGATAATCACTCTTCTTTGTCTCAAACTCCATCCACGCGCCCCGGTCCGGGACCAGTTTTGCGGCCGCCATGCGTTTGCCCGACACCGGGTCGTCCTGAGCCTCGAAGTACACTCCCGGTGAGCGAATCAATTGTGAGACCACCACACGCTCTGTGCCGTTCACAATGAAAGTGCCTTTTTCGGTCATCAACGGAAAGTCGCCCAGAAAAATATCGGAGGTGATCGGCTCCGGCACATCCTCGCCCGCGAGCAGCACCTTGACGTACAAAGGAGCGGAATACGTCAAATCCCTGTCAAGACATTCCGCCTGTGACCATTTGATGTCATCGAACCAGAATTTCAGGCCGAATTCACTCGCTTCGGGCGTGTCGCCGGGGAAGTACAAGCGCATACGCTTGTTAAACGATTCGATTGGAGAAATCTCGTCGAACAGTTCGGCTAAGCCCTCTTTCCGAAGCCAGGAAAAAGATTCCAATTGCACTTCTATTAATCTAGGAAGTGGATACATATACGGTATGCGCGCGTATGACTTTTCTGCGAGTGAAGTTGTCATTCTTTACGGGTCTCCTGTATCGTGGTCCGGCAGCCGCCGACGAACGGGCATCCACCCTCGGCCGTGGGCAATCGCCCAGTATATCAACTATTCGTCAAGTTGTCAAAAAAATAGGCGTATTTTCAAGGTGCGGCTGAGACTCTTTGCCTCTCACCTCCGCGACAGTCTGGAGAGATACTCAATGTTCCGTTCAAACCGCGCTGGCCGCAGCCCGAAGTATCGGTGGACGCTGTTGATCTCGCAGGTGCTGTCGCGTGAGATAAAGTCGAGCCAGTTTGTCGCCAGCGGGGAAACCGGCAACAGTCTGCGCAACAGCGCAACTATGAAGCGCATGGCCGGCAGCGGCACGGAAATCAGCGCGCGGGAAATCCCCGTCGCTTTCATCACTGCATGCAGCAATTCGTCCACCGACATGAATTCAGGTCCGCCGACGGAAATAGTCTCATTAACGAAGCCGGCCTCAACCACCACCCGGCAGATGCATGCAGCTAGATCACCAATCCAGAGCGGCTGCAGTCGGGCCTTCCCCGCTGCGGGACGCGGAAAGACGAACGGGGAAACGCGCATCGCCGTGGACAGGCTGTTGGTGAAGGAATCTCCGCGCCCGAACAGAGCCGCGCTCCTCATTATGGTATGTGGGATGCCGCTGTTGCGCACAAACTGCTCAATAATTCCCTTGGCCTTTAAAACTGGGAACGCGGACGCCCGCGCGGCACCCAGATGTGACAGATACACAAACCGCCGCACCCCGATGTCACGACCAGCGGAGAGTAGCTGGCGAGTGCCGGCGTAATCCACTTGCATCAGGTCGTCCCAGCCACCGCAGCGCTGCGCGCTCGCGAGGTGCACCACAGTGTCCACTCCCACCAAGGCCGCACGCAGCTCGCGCGGATCGTCGAGGCCCGCGGGCGCCAACTCCACGCGCGGCTCGTTTCCAGATTGCGTTCCTGCAGCGGAAGGACGCGCCAGGCAGCGCACTGCGTGGCCGGCATTAAGCAGGATTGGCATCACTGCGCTGCCGACAAATCCCGTGGCACCAGTAACCAGAATCACGGATTGCAACTCTGCGATGTAGTCATTCTAAAGAATGGTATCATATGCGCCACCCAAGCACCGGTGAGCAATCCGTACGAAATATCGCAGGGCCACATCGGCGGCCACAGAACAACTTAACCGCTGCAAGGGTGTTGTAGATGGGGCGGGGTACGGGTGTGAAAGCTAAGGAGCGCAGCTGCGATGAAAAGTAGAGTAGTCATAACTGGCATTGGCACGGTGAACCCGCTGGGCCTGAACGTCACCAGCACCTGGCAGCACGCAATCCAGGGCGAATCCGCCATCGATAGAATCACGCTTTTTGACCCCGGTGAACATAGCACCCAATTCGCGGCCGAGGTGAAGGGTTTCGATGCCGCCAGCCGCTTTGGCCGCAAGGATGCCCGCCGCATGGACCGGTTTGTGCAATTCGCCGTGGCTGCCACGGAAGAAGCACTTAAAGACGCGCGCCTGGAAATAACAGATTCGAATCGAGACCGTGTGGGAGCGGTTATTGGAACTGGAATCGGCGGAGTGCGCACGCTCGGCGAAGAAGCCAACACTTTGCGCGACAAAGGGCCAAAGCGTGTCAGCCCCTTTATGGTGCCGATGATGCTGCCCGACACCGCCTCGGGTCAGGTAGCGATAGTTTTCGGCGCGCGCGGGCCGAACCTGTGCATCACTGCAGCGTGCGCGAGCAGCACTAATGCGCTCGGAGAAGCGGCTGAAATCATCCGGCGTGGATCGGCCGATGTGGTCATCTCCGGCGGCGCCGAAGCCGCGATATCACCGTTGACAATGGCCGCGTTCGGGAATATGGGCGCGCTTTCGTCGCGAAACGAGCGCCCGCACGCCGCGTGCCGTCCATTCGACCGTGACCGGGACGGGTTCGTGGCCGGCGAGGGCGGAGCCATTCTTATTTTAGAATCCGAAGCTCACGCCCAAGCACGCGGGGCGAGCATCCACGCAGAGATTGTCGGGTATGGCCTGACAAATGACGCCTTTCACATCACCGCACCAGCCTCTGACGGAGCCGCAGCCATCATCTGCATGCAGCTCGCCCTTCAGGACAGCGGCTTGCATCCGGAGCAGATTGATTACATTAACGCCCACGGCACCTCCACCCCGCTGAACGACAAAACGGAAACACTAGCTATCAAACAGGTCTTTGGCGGCCATGCCTACCAAACGCCGATTTCATCGACCAAATCCATGCACGGTCATCTGCTCGGTGGCGCGGGCGCGCTGGAAGCCATCTTGGGTATCCAGGCCATGCGCCACGGCGTGATACCGCCCACCATTAATTACGAAACTCCGGATCCGGATTGCGACCTGGATTACGTGCCCAATTCCGCGAGAGAGGCTTCGCTGCGCACGGTAATGTCTAATTCGTTCGGGTTCGGCGGTCACAACGCGTGCCTGATTCTCACCACGTTCCAGAATGGAAATGAAACGCAGGCCGACGACTAATTCACGGAACGCCGTACAGCGTTACGCGCACATCTGTGGATGGGGCACCTCCGTGCCGGAACGCGTGCTAACGAATCATGAATTGGCGCGTATGGTGGACACAAACGATGAGTGGATAGTTGCCCGCACCGGGATCTCGCAGCGCTACATCGCCAACGGGCGTGAGACCACCGCCTCGCTGGGCACTGCCGCAGCCCGAGAAGCGCTGGACATTGCCGATGTAACTCCGGACGACATCGACCTGATAATCGTCGCCACTTCCACCCCGGAGCACCACTTTCCTTCCACGGCATCTCTCGTACAGGATGCGCTCGGCGCACGCAACGCCGGCGCATTCGATATGTTGGCCGCGTGTACCGGATTCGTGTACGCGTTGAGCATCGCGGCGCAGGCAATTCAGGCCGGGGCAATGAACACGGTGTTAGTCATAGGAGCAGAGACGCTTTCGAAAATCGTCAACTGGGAAGACCGCGGCACCTGCGTGCTCTTCGGCGACGGGGCGGGCGCAGTCGTGCTGCAGGGCAGCGACAGCCCAGGCGGCGTGCTCGCATCCCTTCTGCGATCTGATGGATCGGGAGGCGACTTGCTCAAGGTGCCGGCCGGCGGAAGCGCAATGCCGGCCAGTTACGAAACTCTCCGCGACAATCTGCACACCATCCACATGAACGGGCGCGAAGTGTTCCGCTTTGCCACGCGAGTGATGGCGGACGCATGCCGGGATGTAGTGGCCGCCGCCGGACTGACCATGGACGACGTCGACGTCATCGTACCCCATCAGGCCAACAAACGCATCATCGAGGCCGCCGCTCGCGGCCTGCGGCTGCCGATAGATCGCTTCGCGATAAACCTGGACCGCTACGGAAACACCTCGACCGCTTCCATCCCCATCGCGCTCTGCGAGGCCGTGTCAGAAGGGCGTATCCGCCCAAACGACAACCTTGTTCTAGTCGCTTTTGGGGGCGGATTGACCTGGGGCGCGACTGTGGTGACCTGGGACGTGACGCCGAAAGCGACCGTAACAGGCTTGCACAAAATGCGCCGCCAGGCGCTATACAGCGTTGCACGCATGCGCTCCATCGTGCGGCGTGGCGCGCGCGCAATTGAGGGCACCATCTGGGGCGCGCAGGCCCCTGATGGCATTGAACCGCCCCATCGAGAAAAGGATTAGTACTCTCTCAAAAAACCTTCAAGTAGGCTTTTCTGGCCTGGGTTGCGCAAGCGCCCCAGCGCCTGCGCTTCAATCTGGCGCACTCGCTCTCGGGTGACGCCCATCTTTCGGCCGACTTCCTCCAGCGTGTACGACTCGCCATCCAGTAGCCCATAGCGCAACTGAAGAATGCGCACCTCGCGCGGAGGTAGGCCGGTCAACGCGTCTTGAATCTGCCGTTGCAGCAGGTTATGAATAGCAGCCTCGGCCGGCGCGGGGCTATCCTCGTCTTCGATGAAGTCACCCAGCATTGAGTCTTCCAAGTCATCCGTAGGCATCTCCAGAGACAGAGGCCGGCGCGCAATCTGCACCATGTCCTCCACCTTCTTGGGAGCCACCTCCAACAACTCGGCCAGTTCCTCCATGGTGGGTTCGCGCCCTAGTTTCTGGGTGAGCGCATGCGAGACGCGCAGCAGTTTGTTTATCTGGTCGCCCATGTGCACAGGCACGCGAATGGTGCGGCCCTGGTCTGCAATCGCGCGGGTCACCGCCTGACGGATCCACCAGGTCGCGTACGTGCTGAACTTGTGCCCGCGATGGTAATCAAACTTTTTTGCAGCCCGCAGCAGCCCGATGTTGCCCTCCTGAATTAGGTCCAGAAAGGGCACCCCGCGTCCGATGTATTTCTTGGCCACGCTGATAACCAGGCGGGAATTGGCCGTCACCAGATGCTCCCGGGCCGCCAGACCGTCTTCGATGATTGCGTCAAGTTCTCTGCGGCGGCGCGGATACACCCGTTTATCAGAAGCAAGTTCCTCGCGAGCGTGTTCTGCCTTTTCCATTCTTTTTGCTAGCCACACCTCTTGATCTTTGGTCAGAAGTGGCACCCCGCCAACTTCCTTTAGATAAAGACCAATGGTGTCATCAACGTCCATCGCGGCTAAGCCGCCGTCCTTAGCGGCCGACCCTTTCGGCCGCCGCCTAATTTTCTTTATCTTCGCCCGAACGCGCGCTTTCTCCGCCGCAAGTGGATCATCCGCCTCGTCACTGTCGGCGTCACGTTGGACGGCATGTTCCACGATTTCGATGCCGGCTTCCAGAAGGGCAGCATGCGCCTCGTCAAGCACCGCGACGTCTTCCTCTGCCTCCGGGAAGAGCACGATGATGTCATCAACCGAGACAACGCCCTTCTGCTGCCCGACCTCCAGCAACTTCTGTATGCGCGGGTTCTCGCGCTCGGCAGCCAATATCTCCGCCTGCAATTCGTCTGGCGCTGCAGGCGGGTTTTCAGACGCCCCGGAAACGCGCATGCCCTTTTCGTTCACACGCGCCGATTTCTTGCTAGCGCCATTAGCGCCCGGCTTTGTTTTCGGTCGCCGCTTTCCGTTCTTGGTCATACCTCTTCAAAATACTCCATTACAAAGGAAAATGCAACACCCTCCCCCGGCGCCGGCTGGCCGCACAGGACATAAAGGGCACACTGCCGGTTCGCGCTGGCAGTGTGCCCGGGGAGGACGTTACCAGAACCTCCTGATTCCAGACTGTGAATGCGTTGCCTCGCGTTTTATACAACAATTCGACCTCCCGTGTCAAGCTTTAATCCACAGCAGCCTTGACACATTCTGCTCTACTAAGTACAATCCCGCAGCCAAACGCCCGAACAGGTAGGTTGATACCTTTCGGGCGTGTTTTGTGTGTGCGCGGTTCGCGTTGACGCCGACATAGACTGACACACCGCTTTTCTTATTACGCAACCTGCTGGAGGAACATGTTTTCATGAACACCGTACTCACCGCAACAGTCGCGCAGGCACAACGATTGCCGGTGCCACCCCTCTGGTGGCTCACTCCGTTGAGCGCCCTGATTGCGCTTTTCTTCGCATTCGTTTTTTATCGCTCGGTAATGGGGCGGGACGAAGGCACTCCGCGCATGCGCGAAATTGCGCAGGCAGTGCGCGAGGGAGCGATGGCGTACCTGCGGCGGCAGTACCGCGTGGTCGCAATTGCCTTTGCAGTGCTCTTCGTGGTTTTTCTGGTCATGTCCTTCCTAAACGTTCAAAACAAGGTGGTGCCTTTCGCATTCCTAACCGGCGGCTTTTTCTCGGGCCTGTGCGGTTATTTCGGAATGCGTACTGCGACCAACGCCAGCGCCCGCACTACACACGCAGCCAGCAAAAGCCTGAACGATGGGTTGCAAGTGGCATTCCGCGCCGGCGCGGTGATGGGCATGGTAGTGGTCGGGTTCGCGCTGCTCGACATCTCCGCGTGGTTTCTGGTGCTGTATTACGTGTTCCCACCAGATTTTTTTGGCGCAATCAACCCGCTGCCGCAGATTACCGTCATCATGCTTAGTTTCGGGTTCGGGGCCAGCACTCAAGCGCTGTTCGCCCGCGTGGGCGGCGGCATCTACACAAAGGCTGCCGACGTGGGCGCTGATTTGGTTGGCAAAGTCGAGGCCGGCATCCCGGAGGATGACCCCCGTAACCCGGCCACGATCGCGGACAACGTTGGCGACAATGTGGGTGATGTGGCCGGCATGGGCGCTGACCTGTATGAATCCTACGCCGGTTCCATTCTAGCCACGGCGGCGCTGGGAGTGGCCGCGGTAATCACACGCCACGGCGTCTCCAGCATTGTCCAGCAAATCAATTATCTGGCCATGCCGATGGTGCTGGCCGCGGTCGGCGTGATTCTATCCGTGTTGGGGATTTACATGGTACGCACAAAAGAAGACGCCGGAATGCAGGAATTGATGCGCTCGCTAAACCGGGGCATAAACGTGTCAGCGGCCGGAATTGCGGTCGCGGCGCTGCCACTGGTGTTCGTCTTCAAACTGGAGCGCCCGTGGCTGATGTGGGTCACAATTGTGACTGGACTGCTGGTGGGAATCGTGATCGGAAAGGCTACCGAGTATTACACCTCGCACGACTTCAAACCGACACGGGCGATTGTTGAACAGGGCCAGAGCGGACCCGCCACGGTGATTATCCAGGGTTTGGCTGTGGGAATGCGCTCCACGGCGGTGCCGGTTGTCACCATCGCCATCGGTATCGCCATCGCCTTCTACTTTTCGGGCGGCGCCAGCAATACCCTCATGGGCCTTTACGGGGTCGGGCTAGCTGCCGTCGCGATGCTCTCGACTCTGGGTATAACCTTGGCGACCGACGCATACGGGCCCATTGCCGACAATGCGGGCGGCAACGCAGAAATGGCCGGGCTGCCCCCCGATGTGCGCCAGCGCACTGACGAACTGGATGCAGTCGGCAACACTACGGCCGCCACCGGAAAAGGGTTTGCCATTGGCAGCGCAGCCCTGACCGCGCTGGCGCTGCTGGCAGCCTACCTGGAAGAAATCCGCTTCAGTCTGATGCACTTGTCGGGCGTAAAGAGCGTGATTATTCGCGGGGTGTCGGTGGCCGTCGAAACCATGACAATGAAGGATTTTATGGCTTATTACGATGTCACTCTATTAAATCCCGCGGTGCTAATCGGCATCTTCCTTGGCGCTATGACTGTCTTCTATTTTTCAGCCATGACCATGTCGGCGGTGGGGCGGGCAGCCGGCGCCATGGTGCTCGAAGTCCGGCGTCAGTTCAAGGAATCGCCCGGGATAATGGATGGCAGCACCACGCCCGATTACGCCCGCTGCGTGGAGATATCCACAAAGAGCGCGCAGAAGGAAATGGTCGCCCCGGCCGCGCTCGCAATTGTCATCCCGGTAGCGGTTGGCCTTCTCTTCGGGGTGGCGGGAGTACTCGGGCTGCTGGCGGGCGGACTGGCGACTGGTTTCGTGATGGCGGTGATGATGGCGAACGCCGGCGGCGCGTGGGACAATGCGAAGAAACTGGTCGAAGCGGGCGCGCACGGCGGAAAGGGCTCGGAGGTGCACAAAGCCACCGTGGTCGGCGACACTGTGGGCGACCCTTTCAAGGACACGAGCGGACCCTCACTGAACATTCTCATTAAACTAATGAGCATGGTCTCGGTGGTGTTCGCCGGACTGGTTGCGAGCGTGGGCGTCGGCGGCCTGATGGGCCGGTTGCTGACGCTGTTTTAGGCAGGGCAATCCCCCTTAATGTGCAAAAGCGCGGTGAGGTACTCCGCGCTTTTTTTTACCGTCGGGTCAGTCCGCTGTAAAATAGCGCCATGCCCGCGAACGTTGCTTTCGCCGCCGTGCCTTCGCCGGAGCACAATGACCCCAGCCACCCCGAACACAACGGGCGCGTGCCCGCCATCCTGGAGGCGCTGCGCGCGACGAAACTTCTCGAGCGGCTGGTTGAAATCAGCGATCCGGATCCCGCCTCAATTGCACAGGTGACCGCCGTGCACCACCCGGATTACATCCGGAAACTTCGCGAGCAGGTGCGCTCCGCGCCCGTCTACGTGGACCCCGCCCCCACTTACATCACGCGTGCTTCTTTTGATTGCGCGCTAAACGCGGCCGGCGCAGGCATCGCCATGGTCGAGGCAATCCTCGACGGTAGCGCCCGCAGCGGGTTCGCGCTGATACGCCCACCCGGCCACCACGCGCGTCCCCGGGCAGCCATGGGCTTTTGCCTTTTTGGAAACATCGCCATCGCTGCTCGCCACGCCCAAAAGCGCGGAATAGAGCGAATATTGATTGTCGATTTCGATGTGCACCATGGCAACGGTACACAGGAGATCTTTTACCACGACCAGACCGTCTTCCTCGTGTCATTGCATCAGGCAGGAATATACCCCGGCGGCGGACGGGCATCCGAAACGGGCTCCGGGGCGGGAGGCGGTTTCACCTTGAACATACCGCTGCCGGCGCATGCCGGCAGCGCCGCCCTGCAGCAACTGATTGGAGACCTGATCATTCCGGCGGCGCGCCGCTTTGCCCCCGGATTAATCCTCGCATCCGCAGGTTTCGACGCGCACTGGCGCGACCCGCTTGCCAGCCTGCAATATGTCAGCCGCGATTATCACTCGCTGGCCACTGCGCTGCAGAAACTGGCGGCCGAGTGCTGCTCGGGCCGACTGGCCTTCTTTCTGGAAGGCGGCTACGACCTGCCGGCTCTGGCAGATGGCGCTTGCAATATCTTCCGAACGCTGCTGGGCGAACCCGCCGAGGATACGCTCGGCCCGGCGTCACATCCGGAGTCACACATAGAAAACCTGCTCGCAGAGCTTCGCCGCATCCATGGGTTTTAGCCCTTGCGTTTTGCGCGCTAATTGGGGACAATACTAGCGGCCAAACCAATGAAACCTGGCTACGGTACTGACAAACGCCCTCCGCAGAGAAAACCGCGCCGTGGAAAGTCCCGCGCTGCGCAGTTTTTCCGCCCGCTTTCGCCATTCGCCCCGTCAGAAAGCGGTGATAATGACCGGCAGCTGCCGGATTGGGTGCGGTCCCCGGCCTCCCGGCGACTGCCACAGGCGAGCGGCGAGTACAATTTTGACTGGCTTAGCGACCCCGCGCCAGCCCGAGTTACCCCGGCCGCAACCCGACCGAAGACCGAGTCCGAGCAACCCCCACAGTCGCAGTCGCCGGCGGTGGCTGAAGGCCCGCTTTCAACCGTTCAGCCCGCGCGTGAAGATTCCTCTGACAAGACAGACCCCCGCGCCACCCTCACGACTGATTCCGGCCAGGCCGACGCGGCAAAAAAGGACGACTCGTCGCCGCCCGCAATCGAACACATCACTGCAAACACCCCTGAAAAAACATTGAAGACAGCGCGTACTCTCTCACAGGACGGCAAAATGCAAGCCGCGCTCGGACATTATTTGCAGCTGGTGAAAACAGACCAGAAACTCAAGCAGGTGGTCGCGGATTTGGAGGCACAACGGGCGAATCCACACATAGTGCAGACACCGCTAATGCTTCAAACGCTTGCGGACGCATACACAAAAACCGGTAAACTTGCCAAGGCGCTGCCGCTGTACCGTCAGGCGCTGGGCCGTTGAGCGCCGTAATTAGCGACCCCGGAGGTCCTCCTTGGAACGAACACTGTTATTGATTAAACCGGACGCCGTGCAGCGCGGGCTGATGGGCGTCATTATCAGCCGCGTCGAGCAGCGCGGGTTGCGCATGATTGGCATGAAACTCATGCGTGTCTCGCGCACACTCGCGGAGACGCATTACTCAATCCATCAGGGGAAGCCGTTCTACGACAAGTTGATCGGGTACATCACTTCAGCGCCCGTGGTCGCCATTGCCTGGCAGGGAAACAGGGCCGTGGCCGTAGTGCGGCAGGTGCTGGGCGCGACTGACCCCACCGCAGCCAGCCCCGGCACGGTGCGTGGTGATTACGGCATCGACATCGGCCGTAACCTTACGCATGGCTCAGACAGCATCGAAAACGGACAGGCCGAGGTAAAACTGTGGTTCACTGCCGATGAACTGTTGGATTGGGAGCGAATCGGCGAGGAATGGGTCTTTGAGACGTAACAGCTCCTATTTGCCTGCGTGAAATGCTTCAGGGCCCGTCCATTATTGCACCCGCAGCAGCACTTTTCCATGTGACCACAATTTCTCCAACCCATAATGATCACGCTGCCCACGCATGAACAGGTGCACAATCACATCGCCCAGATCCAGCAGCACCCACCCGCTAGCGGCCTGCGCGCCTAAATCCCGCAGCTTTGCACTCCGCTTCTGACCAGCCAACTCCGCCACAACGCGCGCCAGCGCCTTTAGCTGCCGGTCGCTGCGCCCGGTCGCGATGACGTAATAATCCGCTACTATGGATATTCCTTTCAATTCCAGCAGCAGGATGGATTCGCCCATCTTCTCCTCAAGGGCGTCGACCACAGTGTGCGCCATATCCAGTGAATTCAAACGATTTCCTCCGACACTATAGCCCTATACGCATTTTCTGTTACCCAATGGCGATGCGGTCGTCGCGCTGAAACGGAATGCGCGCCCAGCGAGCGTGTTGCGCCCCACCGCGCGCCAACGTGCTTTGCATCAGCACCATCTCCGTAACCCGCCATTGCGCAAATCGCTCCTCCTCCACGCCCCGCATCGCTTTGCGCAAGGCGTGTGCCTCCGCGCGCTGCAGCCCGGAGCGCACCCGCCCGATGGTAAGGTGCGCAGTAAAGCGGCGTCGGTCGGGCGCATATCCCAATCGGGCGGCACAACTCTCGGCAGCGCTCTGCAACCGCTTCAACGCGGTCACATCACCCTCGACCCCCGCCCAGAGCAGGCGTGGACGGCGGCAATGCGGGAAACAACCCATACCGGCCGCGGACAGCGTAAACGGCTCTGCGGACTGTGCGGCGCGTCCCAATTCCTGCGAAAGCCGCGAGGCTTGCTCCGCGGAAATCTTGCCCAGAAACTTCAGGGTCATGTGAATGGCATCCGCGCGTACCCAGCGCACCGCCCGCCCGCCGAGAGCCTCCTGGAGCCGAAGCTGCACATCGGCCAGTCTCACGGCCACACCCTCGGATACCTCGATCGCCACGAAAGCGCGCATCACCGCCCCGCCTTCAGCGCAATCACCGTGAAACCACGTACAAGGAATTCAATTCCCGGCGTCCCTTTCCCGGAGCACAACATAATCATCACCGGTGTTAATCTCGGCGAGAATGTCATCCCCCCAATCAACCCACGCAATCTTGTCGGAGTAGCGGTCGAGCAGCGCCCGGCCGCCCACATCACCGCGAACCTGGCGCAGCTCGGGCCATAGCGCCCGGTCAAAGAGCACCGGGTTGGCACGTCGCCCCCCGGCCCGCGGCGCCACCATGGCGGCACCGGTCTCCCGGTATTTCAGGAGAACGGCGTTGAGTAACTCCGTTCCCACTGCGGGCTGATCTACCAGCATAAAAATCGCCCCCGTCACACCGGGGTCAAGCGCAGTCAATCCTGTCCGCACCGATTCACTCTGCCCGGTGGCCCATTCCGGATTGTGCGCGACGGTCAGCTCCCGCCCTTCAAGAGCGGCCTCTGCGCGAGCCGCCTGGCACCCGACAACAACCACCACGCTGTCAGCCTCGCTCCGCAGGGCGACGTCGGCCGCGCGCGCGAGCAATGTGCCGCTTCCCCACGGCAGCAATTGCTTAATCTCACCAGCAGCAGCCGTGCGGGTTGAGCCGCCGGCCGCCAGCAAGATGACGGCCACGCGTCCCCACCGTTCGCGCACCGGCTCTCCGCCGGCCATCTCGCCGAGCAGCACTTCATCGGCGCCCCCACGCAGCAATACCCGCGCCGTCTCTCGCGCTGTCTGAAGCCGAGGTTGCGTTTCCACTTTGTTTATCAGCGGAAGCAAGCGTGCTCCTGAAGGCAAGCCTTTCGCGCCGCCCTGCGGATGCAACAGCAAGCGCGCCGCAACATCTGGGGTGACTCGCGCGCCAAGCTCTTTCCCCAGCAAGTCAGCCGCAACCTGCGCGCGGTGCACATCTGCGTCGATCAGCCGCTTTCCGAAAATATCAGCGCCGATAATTGGAGAAACGAGAGTACTGCAATCCGGAATCATCGGCTCATCAGCCGCCGGCGCTTTGAGCGAGCGCATACGCGAACCATCGGCTTCCACTACGATAGTCAACGTCGGGTCACCCACGCTTTCTTTCATTTCTTCGACCAGCTCGGGCGCAATGCCTGGCGCTTTGCCGGAAACACTATCAGGCGGCGCGGTGATGAGAACGTGAGGGTGCGCCTGCAGCAACGCGGGCAGCTCGCCGGGCGGCTGCGTGGGGTTCTCCAGCACGATGTGAAAGGGCGCAAGCCCGGTCTGCGCGGAAAAGATACGCGTGGTTGTGGTGGTAATCACACGCCCGCCGGCGGCGACAATTTCGTCAGCCAGCCGGAACATCAGCGTAGTCTTACCGCCGCCGCCGACTACGGAAACCACCTCGCCCGGCCCGAGCCGAAAGCCAACCCGCAGCTGCATCAAAGAGCAGCCCGGCCCGGTTGACGCATCCGGCGCAATATCGCTTCTAGCACACCCCCGCCGATAGTGAGCGCCTTATCGGATATCCGGAAGCAATTCTCACGCGCGCCGCGAGGGTCTATATCGCCGATTTTCTCGTTTGCCGCGACCGTCAAGCCGGAGTGCATCAGCCCACGCAGCACGCCGGAAAAAGGCGCGCCCACCGGCTGCCCGTTCACGCTGGCTGCGGCCACACCTGCTGGCAGGCGGTCGCCAATCTGCGCCTGCGCCTGCAGCGCACCCGCGCACGGCGCTCGCAGCACGCGCTCTTCTCCGTGGCCGGCCACCACCGCAGGCACACCGGTGTCTGTGAGCGCGGAGTCACCGCGCTCGCAGTAAACCCGGCCGAGCGTGTGTCCACGCTGCGTCTCCACCACCGCATGACAATTCTCGCCGACACTAAAACCGGGGCCGAGACCAATCACCAGTGGAGCGAGGTTGCAATTGCAATCGATTTCCCTTTTTTTCAGGCGTGCATCCACTAACACAGTGGGCTGCAGCTGCGCTAGCGAGTCTGCCCCGGGGTCCACCACCACCGGAACGGTCTGCGCATGCCGCGCATTTCTGGACGCTGTGGCCACCTTTTCGAACAGAATGCCCTCCACCTCGTGCCGATCCGAGTACACGGCCTGCGCCGCTGCCACCGCCCTCCGAAGCGCGCGCGGCTGCGCCAATTCCAGCACAGTGACGGCAAACCCGGCCCGATGCAGGCGGTAGATGACGCCGGTGGCGAGGTCGCCGCCGCCCCGCACCACCACGCGCGCATCAGCTACCATCGCCGCCAAGCCCTCCCAGCCCGTCCAGCACCCTTTCGGGCGTCAGCGGGAATTGATTGAACCAGACGCCAGTAGCCGCGTGCACCGCAGCAATCACGGCCGGCGCATAGGGAATGAAAGGCATCTCGGCCATGCCGCGTGCGCCCCACGGCCCTTGCGGATCTGCGTTTTCGAGAATCACAGACTGCACGCGGGCCGGCGCGTCCGCCGCGGTCGGGATGAGATAAGTCGACAAATGCGGCGTGTGCACATGTCCGTCGCGCATGACGAAGTCCTCCAGCACGACGTATCCGTGCGCCTGCACCACGGCGCCCTCAATTTGCCCCTCAATCTGTTGCGGGTTAATCGCTCGCCCGACGTCATCCGCGCACACCACTTCCATCACGCGTACCTGGCCAGTTTCAGTATCGATCTCCACATCCACCACCTGCGCCACATAGCCATACGTAATGTTCGGGTCGCACCGGCCACTGCGAGGGTCAAACGCGGTGGTCTCGCGCGGGCGAAACTGATGGGTGCCAATGGCAGGACGCTCCTCGGTGCGCCATGCCCGCAAGGCCGCTTCCGCAGCCCCACGAATGCCGTTGCCGGCCATAAAGGTCATCCGAGACGCGGATGCACTGCCTGAATCGCGACTGTTTGCCGAGTCGAAACCCAGCAGCTCGACCCGCTCCAGCGGCACGCCGCAGGCCTCGGCAGCCATCTGCGCAAGCGCGGTATGAGCGCCCTGCCCGCAATCCGCCCCGGCATGGCGCAATACCACGCGCTCAATCTCCGCTTTCCCGTGCAATTCCATCGTGGCCCAGCATTGCTCCGGAAAACCGAACGAGAAGCCGACATTTTTCATGGCGCAGGCAAACCCGCGCCCGCGGCGGATATGCGGCTCTGCCCCGGCAGCCGACTGCCCGTCCGCCCAGCTGGCGCACTGCGCGCACTCTTCCACCACCTGTCTGATGGTCACCCCTTTCGGCATCGGCTCGCCAAAAGACCCGAGCGACCCCTCCCCGAGCAGGTTGCGGCGGCGCATCTCCACGGCGTCCAGTCCCAGTTCGGCCGCTAGCCGGTTCACCTGACTCTCAGCGGCAAATGCGCCCTGCGGCGCGCCAAAGCCGCGAAACGCTCCGCTGGGCAGGTTGTTCGTGTACGCAGCGTAGGCGTCAACGCTGACGTTGGGAATATCGTACGGGCCGGTGCATTGCAGCGCGGCGTTGCCCAGCACCTTTGCGGACGTGTACTCATACGCGCCGGCGTCGGCGACCAGCTCCACCTCCGCCGCCAGTATTCTGCCCTGCGCGTCCGCGCCCCACTTGGCGCGGATGGCGTACGGATGGCGTTTGTGATGACCGATTATGGATTCTTCCCGCGTCCAGATTATCTTCACCGGCCGCCGCACACAGCGCTGCTCAAGCCGCCACACTGCCAACGCGAGCACAATCTGCACCGACAGGTCCTCCCGACCTCCAAATGCCCCGCCGATGGCCGGATGAATCACGCGCACTTTTTCCGCCGGCAGCCCGAGCGCGTGCGCGATTTGATCCTGCTCCTCATGCAGCCACTGTCCGGCCACTTCCACCGTCACGCGCCCCTCGGCGTCGATGTAGGCCAGCCCGGCCTCAGGCTGCAGGAACGCGTGTTCTTGCGCCGGCGTGCGGTATTCTGCCTCCGCGACTACAGCACAGTGCGGCCATGCTGCCTGCACTTCGCCTTTGCGAATGCGGTTGTGTTTCACGATGTTGCTCTCCCGTCCCGGGAAGAGCGGGGTGGCATCCGGGCGCATGGACTGACGCGGGTCGCTTACCACGGGCAAATCCTCCCACGTCACCTCGATGAGCTCACGCGCAGCCGCGGCCGCAGATTCGCTCTCCGCCACCACCAGAGCCACCTGATCGCCTACGAAACGGGCCACATCCGCGCCCGCTTTGTCAGAGCCAATCCCCACCAGCACCGGTTGATCCGCGTTAATCAGACCGTATTCATTCACCGGCACGTCGGCGGCGGTGAACACCGCAATAACGCCGGGATGGGCCTGCGCCGTGCGCGTGTCGACGCTGCGCATGCGCGCATGCGGCCGCCCCGCAAAAAGAATCTTCATATGCAGCATGTCCGGCCGCGCCAGGTCTCCCGGAAAACAAGTCTTCCCGGTCACTTTTCCGGTTGCGTCCAATCGCTGCGCCGAAGCGCCAATTGCACTGCTCAAGCGTTAGCCACCTTTGACCCCGGCGCGTAGGACTGCTGCAGCGCATCCAGAACCTTGTAATAGCCGGTGCAGCGGCACAGATTGCCGGTAATGGCCTGCTGCGCTTCGCGGAGCGTCGGTTGCGGCCGCTCCTGCAGCAACTTCGCGCCCGCCATCAACAATCCAGGAGTACAATATCCACACTGCACTGCACCCGCCTTGATAAACGCCTGCTGCAACGGGTGGAGTTTCCCATCACACGCCAGCCCCTCCACAGTGAGGATGTCTGCCCCGTGAGCCCGCGGCGCCGGCACTAAGCAACTCATTACGGCGGCCCCATCCAGATGCACCGTACACGCACCGCACTCGCCTTCGTTGCATCCCTCCTTGGTTCCGATAAGGCCGAGGTCCTCACGCAACATGCGCAGCAAGCTTTTACGTTCTGCGCCCCGCACCGAGTGCGTATCTCCGTTCACGGTGGTAGCGATGGGCGCAGCGCTACCGTTTTCGCCATCCGCCCAGGCCGCATGCAGCGGTGGCCCCGGATGGTCGGGGGCATTCGCGCACAGCAGCACGGGATTGTCGGGCAGTTCACCTTGATTTTCGCCCGTCCCGATGGCGCGCAATGCCCGCCCGGTGAGCACGCGCACCATCTCGCGCCGATACCCCGCTGAGCCGCGCACATCATCAATCGGACGAGCCGCCTGCGCCGCCAGTCGAGCAGCTCGCTCCACCTCCCCGGCGTGCAGCGGCTCGCCACGCAGAAATTGTTCCGCCTCGGTCGCGCGAATAATCCTCGGCGCCACCGCGCCAAGCGCAATGCGCGCCCGGCTGCACACCGCTTCCGGTTCACCCGGCCCTACGCGGATTATCACTGCCACATTCACCACCGCGATTGCCTGCGCCCGGCGCAAACCAAGTTTGATGAACATGCCGCGTTCGTCCGCCTGCAGTGCCGGAAAGGCAATTTCGGTCAACAACTCATTCGGGCGCATAACCGTACTGCGCACCCCGCGATAAAACTGCGAGAGCGGCAGCACACGCTCCCCGTCCGCCGAGCGCAAGGTGACGGCGGCGTCCATCGCCATCAAGGGCGTAATGGTATCGTTAGCGGGCGATGCGGTGATGAGATTACCGACCACGGTACCTCGGTTGCGGATTTGCGGCGCACCCACCTCCCAGCAGGCATGAGCCAGCGGCAATGCCTGCTCGCGGATGATTGCGGAGGCGGCGCACCGGTTATGCGTCACCAGCGGCCCCAGCCGCAGCATCCCTTTGCCATCAAGGGCAATCCCATCAAGGCCGGGCACGCGGCTGATATCAATGAGCGTATCCACGTCCGGCCGGATTTTTCGTTCCAGTTCGATGAGAATGTCCGTCCCGCCGGCAATTACGCGCGCGCGCGACCCGTGCTGCTCCAGCAGCTGCAGCGCGTGCTCAATCGAGATGGCTGCGTGATAGTTACGCCACATCGCGCGTGCCTTTCCGCGCCACTTCCACCGCCGCCAGCGCGCGGTTCAATTTCGCCACCGGCCCCGGTTTCAGACCATCCTTCGCGAGCACTGCACTGATTTCATCCAGCACATTCATGTCCGCGGCGCGCACAAGTTCAAACTCCAGCACGCGAAAATCATCCAGCAGCGCGCCCGCGTGCCAGACCTGAACCGCATCGAGACCCATCGTCGCCAAAGTATGTCCACCGCGGAGAACCGGGCGTTCCGCACGCTGTTGGCGCAGCTGCACGCTCGGGCGCAGAGCGTTTCCGCGCAACAGCGGCGCCATCAGCGCGGCGGCTTCGCGATTGACCCAGTTACTCACATCCTCCGCGTCACCGTGGAGTGGGAACTCAATCTCCTCGCGTACAGAGAAGCACATCTGCATAGACTGCGTTGATTTTATCGTCACCCGGCGCTCGCCGCCGCGCGAGCGCACGCGCAGGTGAAAGCCGGCGCGGCGAATGTGCTGCTCGCTCGTATCAAGGTATTCATCCACGATGGAATACACCCTCGCCGCGCCCAGTCGGTACGCACCGATGCGAACACACTTGCGGTACTTAGCCCAGAGCCGGTCATCATCGATGGCGAATTTGGCCTCAATCTCCATCAGTCGTACACGTGCCAGCCCAACTCTTCCAGACTGGTTTGGCTGCGTAACCGCTTGGGAAGATCCGCAAGAGTCAGGGTGGCCTCGGCTGCCAGTCTCCCATCTGGAAGCCGGAGCTCGCCGCGTGCTTGCGCCAGTCTTCCGCGCCGGCGGGTGACGCGCCCACAGGCGCGCAATTCCACGTTAAGCGGAACCGGGCAGCGATATTTGACCTCCATCTTGGCTGTCATCATAAAATGGTTCAGGTCGGCAATCATGGACGCGCGGCCGCAGATTTCGTCCAGAATGGCCGCCACCACCCCGCCGTGCGCCACACCGGGGTACCCCTCGTAGTGCGCGGGGATGGCGTAGTCGCACCAGACCTGGTCCTCGCCGTTATCGAAAAAGACCAGCTGCAGGCCGTAAGCATTCTTCAGCCCGCAGACGTAACAATTATGTGAATTGGGTTGTTGCCTAGGAATATCGTCGTCTCCCACTCACTGACCGCATCGGCCGCGAGATATCCATTATTGTAGCGCATCCACAGGGGCATGTCTCGACCAAAGCTGCGGTGGCGAAGACGAATGGCGACAGTTTGCAATGCAGCCCGGTAGAAAGATTGTTTCGGAGGGAAATCAATCCGGTAGTTCTTAGATCCCCGAGGAAATTCTCTCTCTAGCTTCAATGAACCTTTGATCAATCACAACTTCGACTATTCGGATAGACATTGTCTCCAATGTACCCTGGTTACTTGCTCGTCAGTGTCGTATTAGTCGCAAGCATCCTCTGTCGCCAGATCTGGCTCGCGATTTGAATCATAGCCCGCCCACCGTTGCTCCGTTTCATAACCCGGTGCCCGCAATTCAATACCCAATTCGTCTTCAAGTAATCTCCCAATCCCGGTCGACCAGGCCTTTGCTCCGTATCTGGCAATACCACGCTGCAGAATCTGTGTCGCCAGACCTCCCATCAGAAGCGGCACATTGTTCTCCGTGGCAATCTTCTCGACCAACTTCATGTCCTTCAGCGCCAATTCCATGGTGAAGCCATAATCGAAACTGCCGGTCATAATGGGCACACCTTCAGTCTCGGCGACGAAACTGTTTCCGCAACTATGCTTGATTGCTTCATAAACCGCCCCGGTCTCCAGGCCAGCTGCCGTAGCGAACATCAGCCCCTCGTTCAGCGCACACAGATGGACGAAAGCAAGCATGTTGGTCATCACCTTGACAATCGACGCGCTGCCGACCGGACCTATATGAATGACCGGTCGGCCGACCACATCCAGCATTGCCTTATATTGTGTAAATGCGATTTCAGTCGCGCCCGCCAGTACGGTAATACATCCGGCATGGGCAAGTGGTATTCCGCCAGTGACCGGCGCCTCAATCACGTCCACATCTTTCGCGCGCGCCAGTTTTTCGATTTTCATCAACAGATCGCGGTCGGTGGTGCTGTGGTCAATCCACACACCGCCCGATTGCATGGCATCCAATACGCCGCCGCTGCCGAGAAGCACGTCTTCAACAATTGCCGGAGTCGGCAACGCGGTCAGCACCACCTGGACAGCCGCCGCTAGTTCAGGTGCGCTGCTAGTTACCAAAGCGCCACGAGTCACGATTTCTTCAATGCCCTGAGGGCGCACATCGTAGACTAGAAGCTCATGGCCCGCCTCAAGCATGTTGGCGCCAATCGCGAGTCCAAGTTCGCCAACACCGACTAAACCAACTTTCATTGTCTTCTCCAAACCGCGGGAGATCTGGTCATGCCCGTACGCACGTGTCCTCCATAGCTACTAATTAATGGGCGTGCGGGCGATTGATTCGCAGGAAACAAATTTGATGGGTTTTGACCATATTAACATTTGCAATGGTTAGATCAAGCCCAAAGCACGATGATGAATGCAGCACTTCGAGCTGGCCGTCATTTTGGCATGATGTTACAACAGAATCTGCAGGGAGGCTTCACAACCAAGGCTCGATATGACCTTTTAGCACAGCCGGTTATCTCCTTGTCATCCGCGGAGGAAATTGCCTGACCACCAGTTTCAGCTATCCGCCCACGACCGGCGAAATGCCCCACTCGCTCCCGGCCTGCACCATCGTCTCCCACACATACGCACCCAGAGACCGTCCCCCCACAATACGAAAGGAAAGAACTCCGTCATGGTCACAGCGCAGGATCAATTGAGTGGTTCTAGCCAGACTGCTTATTTTCCCACAGCCATCAGGAAAAGATCTCTCTCTAAAGTCGAGCCCGCATAGCTTTGGTAGCAATTGGCGGCATACGCTGCCGCTCACGCGAATCTGGGAGCGTCCGTCAGTCACATCCGTTACGGCTACCATCCCACCAGCGTCACCAACAGCCGCGTGCAGCCGCTCAACCAACTCAGCTTCCGCCCCGGGATGCGTAGCGACGAAAAAGAAATCCGGGCGCAGCGCATACATGCGACCGCCCTCGATGGGTACACTCATTCCGACAGCCGGGGGCTGCACGCCGAGCACAGCTGCAATCACTGTGGAAGCGCGCTCGCCCTCCAACAACAACTTGCCATGCGCACTCTCGTCGACAATCGTCAGCACCGTGACCGCATCATCCGCCGCGGACAAAAGGCTAGCAGGCACCCACCATCCAGAACGTACCTCAAAGCCTGCCCCAGCAGCTTGCAGCGCTTCGTACAGCGGAGAACGTCGCAGCGCTTCTTCTGTCATGGTTAACTCCGCAGCCGCGCCCCCTCCGGGTCGTAAACCGCACCGTGATGCACGCGCGCAGCCAGAGGCCTCTCATCCCGCCAAATGTTGAATTCAGCGCCATCGGTCTCAGCAATCTCGCTCGGCAGCCAGCACAGGCCTATCACCTCGTTCAATGTCGGGCTGAAGCGACAGGAACTGACCCAACCGATTATCTCCGGCCGTTTGCCATTGGAACCAAGCGCCACAATCTGCAGCCCCTCTTCGGGCGCCACGGACACGCCAGGCACCGTGAAACCCACCAGACGCTGCCGCACGCCCCGTTCCGTCACACGTATTAGCGAGCGCTGGCCGAGAAAATCCTCCTTGTCGAGCTTCACCGCCCAGCTGAGTTCGGCGGCAATCGGGTTGGAAAGCGCATCGGTGTCCTGACCGATGATGAGATGCCCCTTTTCTAGGCGCAGCACGCGCTGCGCCTCCACCCCGAAAGGCAGGATTCCGAACTGTTCTCCGGCCGCCAACAATCGCTCCCAGAGATGACGGCCATAACTGGACGGACAATGCAGTTCGTACGAGAGTTCGCCCGTGAAGCCGATGCGCAGCAGCCGGCAGGGAACTCCTGCCACCGCGCCAGAACGTGCGTGCATGTACGGGAATTGGTCGTTTCCGAGTTGCAGACCAGTCAGTTTCTGCAGCAGCGCGCGCGCCTGCGGTCCGGCGAGATTGACCGCGGCGAAATCATCGGTGCGATTGAGCAGCTGCACGCCCTCGCCCCATCCCGATTGCATCCACCACTGCATCCACTCATTAACCGAGCCAGCGCCGCCCGAAGTGGTGGTCATGTACCATTCCTGCTCGCCCACGCGCGCGGTGACGCCATCATCCATGACGATGCCTTCGGTGTTGCACATGGCGCCATAGCGCACACGCCCCACCGCCAGTTTGCGCCAGCGGTTGATGTAGATCTTCTCCAGAATGTCGGGAACGGACGGACCGGTCAGTTTGTATTTCCCCAGCGTGCTCACATCAATCACGCCAACACGCTCGCGCACCGCGCGCACTTCCCCGGCGGGGTCTCCATAGCGCTCCGGGCGCAGCCACAGCCCGGCCACCATCATCTTTGCGCCCCGTTCCAGATGCCAATCGTGCACCGGCGTCACTCGCACTGGCTCCATGTTCTGCCCTGCCAGCGCGCCGAGCGAGATGGGCTGCAGCGGCGGTCGCGATTTAGTGCTGCCGGTCTCATCAACGCTGGCCGCATTGGCGCGCGCACAGAGGTGCACCGCGTTCATCGAGCACATCTTCCCCTGACAGGGACCCATGGAAATGGTGCTGTAGCGCTTGAGCAGCTCGATGCTGTCGTATCCCTCGGCTACGGCGGTGTAAAGGTCTTTTTCAGTGACGTCCTCGCAATAGCAAAGAAATCTTTTTCCCGCGCCCGCCACGCTAACCCACGGAGCGCTGCGCGCCGGTTCGGCGGCTTTTTCTTCCTGAACCTGTGTCCATTGCGCAGCAGCCGGCGCATCCCCACGGCCGGCCGCAGCAGCCATGCTGCGGCCCGCAAGCGCGCCCTCGGCCAATTCGTGTTCGAGCAGGTGCGTGCCGGCCGCCCGACCGGCAATGGCGAAGTTCTCGGGCATATCCCGCGCCGTCAGCTCCGCCCGCTTTTCGTCGAACCCGAATCTGACGCCGGCCTGATACGCCAGCCCGGTGTTCGGCGTCCATCCCACGCTTACCAGCAGCAAATCACAGTCCTGCCGGTGGCGCGGCGCCTGCGTGTCGCCATCCCCGTCCAGCGGCACGATTGTTGCCGCCTGTACTGCGGAGCCACCGTGCGCGGCCGCCACGGTGTGGCGCCAAAACACCGGCACGTCCGCGCTGAGCGCGTCAACGCGGGCACTGCTGCTGGCAGCCCGTTCGCGCTCATCCGCCATCGCGACCACTTCAACACCCGCCGCGCGCAAATCGGCGGCCACCTCCCAGCCATCATCATTTGCGGTCATCACCACCGCGCGCTGCCCTGGCTTCACCGAATGCAAACGCAGCAATCGTTGTGCCGCACTGCCAAGCATCACACCGGGTAGATCGTTGTTTTCAAACAGCAGCGGTCGTTCTAAAGCGCCGGAAGCCAGCACCACCGCTCCGGCGCGGATCTTGTACAACCGGTGCCCGCGCACAGCCGCCAGCCAACTGTGGTCGAACCAACCGGTCACCGTGGTTTCGGTGAAAACGCGGATGTTGCCGGCAGCGCGCACCTTCTCCAGAAGGCTGGGGAGCCTCTGCTGCGTATCGCCCGTGGTGCGCAGGTGCCCGCCAAGCTGCCCGTTTTCATCCAGCAGCAGAACGCTTGCGCCCTGCCCGGCCGCGCTCAGCGTCGCGCTCATTCCAGCCGGACCGGCGCCCACCACTACCACGTCCCCGCGCAGATACTGCTTGTCAAAACCTTCGGACGGGATCTTGGGGACGCTCACTTTGCCCAGTCCGGTCGCCGCGCGCAGCAGTGGCTCACCCAACTTCCACACCCAACTGGGGCGGTAGAGCGTCTTATAGTAGAAGCCGACCGACATGAACGGCGATAGCGCGCGCATCACCGGCGCCAGCCAGTCCCGTTTCAGGGTCGGTGTCACGTTTTGTGGCTCGACGCGCATGCCGGCTTCCACGCGTCGGCGACAGGCGCGCACGTTTGGCTCCTCCCCAACCTGCACCAAGCAGTTCGGGCAATGACCAGCGCAACAGAGCAGGCCTCTCGGGCGATGGTATTTGAAGGAGCGGCTGAAGACCCTCACCCCGGTTGCAGCAAGTGCGGACGCAATCGTATCGCCGGAAAAGGCCAAATAATCCTCCCCATCGAATTGAAAGCGCAGTTCTTCCTCACGGTCGATTACCTCGCCGGTACGCGGCGGCAGCCGTTCAGCCATCCGCTTTTCGCTCCTCCTCAGAGCTCGCAGCAGCCGGGCGCCACCGATATGTGGCCGTTATCTCGTTCGTCTTGGTGTGTCGCTCTGCCAGAAACCAAAGCCCGCATCCAGCGCGGTGATACCACCACTCCTTTTGCACTCCGGAGACGTTACTGCGCAGGTATACGTACTCGGCCCATTGCAGATCGTCTTTCTCGCGTGGGCACGCCGGCCTCGGCCGGTACTCACCTCCGTTGCGGAACTCGCTCACATTGCGCTCGCCGCAGTTAGGGCAGTTCAATATAAGCATTACGGTCTTTCTCCCAGTCTCCGCCTCAGTTAGCCACCGAGGCGGCGCCCTTCTCACCCACAAGGTCAAATTCGCTAAACCGGGAAAGCCGGAAAGGCGCGATAAGATCCGGAGTGCGCTGCGTGGCAATGCACTCGGCCAGCATCTTGCCGGAGATGGGCGAGGCTTTGAAACCATACGTGCCCCAGCCGACATCCACGTAGAAGCCCTCTACCGGCGTGAAGCCCATGATCGGGCTGTAATCCGGCGTCATGTCGCACAGCCCCGCCCACTGGCGCATCAGGCGCACGTGCTGCAGCGCCGGCATCAGCTCGACAATATGTCCGGCCAGGCTCTCGGCGAAGGAAAGCGAACCGCGCGATGAATAGGAGGGAAACGGGTCCACGCTGGCGCCCATAACCAGTTCGCCGCGGTCAGACTGACTGACATAAACGTGCAAGCTGCCCGAAACGATGACGACATCGAGAAAGGGCTTCAGCGGCTCGCTCACACAGGCCTGCAGCGGCGAGGTGGTGACTGGCAGCTTCACGCCGGCCATGGCGGCAGTAGTCGAGCACCAGCCCGCAGTCGCATTCAGCACCGTGCCGGTTTTGATGTTTCCGCGATTGGTTTCAACGCCGGTGACCCGCCAGCCCTCCACTGCGATTCCAGTCACTTCGGTCAATTGATGAATGTGCACACCGCGCGCATCCGCCTGATGCGCGTAGCCCCACACCACGGCGTCATGCCGCATTATGCCGCCACGCGGATGGTAGAGCGCGCCAAGGATGGGGTAACGCGGGTGGTCGCTAACGTCCAGATGCGGGCACAACCGTTCAATTTCTTCCGGAAAGATGACGCGAGATTCGACGCCTTGCAGCCGGTTGACTTCGGCGCGGCGGCGCATTGTGCGCAGCGAGCCATCATTGTGCGCCAGCGTCAGGTGCCCGCGCTGGCTGAGCATAACGTTAATGTCCAGCTCGCCGGCCATACGCTCGTAAAGTTTCAGGCTGGCGTCATAGAAGCGCACCCCCTCCGGGGTGAGATAGTTGCTGCGCACAATTGCGGTGTTGCGCCCGCTTCCGCCCGCGCCGATGTAGCGTTTTTCCAGCACGGCCACATCAGTGATTCCGTGCTCCTCCGCGAGGTAATATGCACAGCACAGCCCGTGCGCACCGCCGCCGATAATGACCGCATCGTAGCGCTCTCTCAGCTCATGAGCGCGCCACATGCGCGGTGGCGGCCGTTCCCCGCGCAGCGCCTGCCGCACCAGTTTCATTGACATTCAATCTGCCCTAAGAGATAACAAAAGAATGCGGCCACACTTCGGCTTGATCCCCGCGGTCAACCGTTGACCGAGAAACTGCTATTGGGGTTAATCTTGCGCAGGCGCGAATAGAACCCCGCGTTCAGCGTCAGCCCGGTGTACACGCACTTCACCTGCACCGGGTCTCTGTCGTGATGGTGCCCGCCCTCGCAGGCGTCAATCAACTCCGCCATCAGATGCCCGGCCACCGGCGCATTCTTGAACTGGTTCCCGCTGCTGCCAATGGCCATGTAAAAGCCGCCCAGATCGGATCGGTCGTAAATCGGAATCCAATCATCGGAAACATCGTAAAGATCCACCAGACCCCGGGGTTGGTTAGGGATTTGCAAATCAGGAATGCGCTTTGCCAGCCGATAAACCTGCGCCTTCCACTGCGCATCGGTAATGTCGCGGTTGTAAACATCTGGGTCCGCAATCCATTCCTGCGGGTCGCATTCCGGGTCCTCACTGCCGATCAGGATGGTGTTGCCGGTCTCCGGCCGGAAGTAGCTGCTGATGTCGCCATCGGATGTGTGGTAGCCGTCCTTCTCGAAGTCGAAACCCGGCGGCGAGGGCACATGATGAACCTCATGCCGCAACGCTTTGGTCTTGATATTCATGCCTTTCTCGACGCCGGCCATGCGATTGATGACGAAGGAATGCGGCCCGGCCACGTTGACCACCACGTCAGCGTCAATCTGCTCGCCGGATTTCAGCGTGACACCCAAGACCCGCCCATCCCCTCGACGTATTTCAGTCACCTGCTGCCCGAGGCGAAGTTCAGCGCCGTGCTGCTGCGCAGCGCGCATCAGGTTGCGGGTCGCCAGCTGCGGGTCGCTCACATAGCCTGATCCGGACGTGAAGACCGCGCCCTGCAGCTCTTCGGTCGGCTCGTCCCAAAAACGCTCGTCCTCTGGTCGGCGCGCCGGATAAAAACTCATCACCGAGTAAACCGGCATCTTCTCCCGTAAAGTTTCCAAATCCCACTCCTCGTGCTCCACACCAATCTCCCGGTAAAAGCGAAGTACCTTGCGGTGGTGCCCTCCTTTCGTCTTCAATAAAATGCTCCCGCAGTTCATGTAGCGGGCAAGGCCTTCCTCATCCTGATATCCGAGGTAGTTTTCCCAGTCTTTCCAGTAGGAGAAACCCTCGTAGGCCATCGCCACTCCATCCCACGTGGAATAACTAGCGCGCACGATCGCGCACGAATTGCCGGTCGACCCGGCCCCAGCAGCATCCAGCTTGTCAATGTTCAGGGTCTTGTACCCACGTTTTGCGAGCTCGAACGCGGTGGCACATCCAATTATCCCGGCCCCAATAATAATGGCGTCCGTTTTACTGGTCATTTGCGCCTCACCTAACGTACCCTAAGCACATTTCAATCATTTGATATATTTGCAGTATATCTTGATTGCAAGTATATCAATGGGAGGCATTAAATGTCAATGCTAGAGCGCAAAAAGCGTGACCGCAATAGCTTGCATTCCCATCAGATCAGAAAGCGCTCTGCTAGGTCATTGCAGCCTGAACGATCCGGGTGAGCGGAGCAAAGTTGCAAAATGAATGCTATGTGATATACTGGGCATACATCAATCAGGCAAGATCATTCACAATAGATGTTTTGTGTTCCGCTTCAAGGTCGCAATAGGCTTGGATCAAAGCCTTCTCGGCAGCGGAAAACCATCGGGTTACTGTATTTCCAAATAAGAACACTCTGGTGATGAGTGGCGGGTTTGCACATACTGTCAAGGATGTGCAAAGCAACCGATACTTAATTCATGGAGTTGTTGGGAGATTCATGAAAGTGAAGAGGCTTAAGCAAAGTATAGGACAATCAAGGGTAATTATAGTACTGGAGGAAAACAATGAGATATGCTGAAGAAGGTCTTCACCCAATGGTACAGAAGGCCCGTGAAAGTCTGTATGAAGGAAGAGTAAGCCGGCGCGAGTTCAT
>Ga0187833_10000950_pt1 | contig 34066 bp, 26 predicted proteins | sample ETNtaG_37_FD_167968 | JGI IMG/M metagenome (GOLD analysis project Ga0187833, IMG submission 167968) | Marine microbial and viral communities from oxygen minimum zone, Eastern Pacific Ocean - ETNP2014_SV_400_PacBio MetaG (Illumina Assembly) | ecosystem: Environmental > Aquatic > Marine > Hypoxic...
ATTTAGCATTTCCTCATCATGAAAATGAAATAGCGCAATCCGAAGGCGCTAATGATTGTTCATTTGTCAATACATGGATGCATGTTGGATTTGTTAATATAAATGACGAAAAAATGAGTAAATCACTAAAAAATTTCTTCACAATTAGAGATGTAATGAAGCAATATAGCGGTGAAACTTTGCGCTACTTTCTTATAAGCAGCCATTACCGTTCGCCATTAAATTTTAGCGATGACAATCTCAAAAGTGCTGATTCAGCACTAAAGCGCCTATATACAGCAACAAGGGATTTACCTACTAGTGAAGTTGCAATCGATGAAATCGCCAAACATTCTGAATATGAAAAGCGTTTTAATGCTGCCCTTGATGATGACTTTAATACCCCTATTGCTTTAAGTATATTGTTTGAGATTGCTAAACACATCAATACAGAGCGCAACAAAAACCAAGCACAGGCTAGCGCCTTGTCAAAACTATTGAGAAAGTTGAGTAACTATCTTGGGATTTTGCAGCACAGTACCGAAGATTATTTCAAGCAAGGAGTTTCAATTTCAGATGCTGAAATTGAGCAAAAGATAAACAAAAGGAATGAAGCAAGAGCTACAAAAGATTTCTCAATATCAGACCAAATAAGGGATGAACTTTTGGCTTTAGATGTTGTTTTGGAAGATAATGAAAATGGCACAACCTGGCGTAGAAAGTAGCTCAAGAAACCTTATTGACTGGACCAAAATAGATGAGATTCTACTTGACCTGGATGGAACACTCTTAGATTTGAATTTCGACCTTCACTTTTGGTTAGAATACCTACCAATTATTTATTCAGAAAAACACAAGGTCAGAATTGAAGATGCGAAGAATATCTTGCTAAAAATGCTCGATGCAGAAATAGGCACACTAAACTGGTATTGCCTTGACTTTTGGAACAATAAATTAGATCTAGACATTGTTCAACTTAAGCGAAATGTCTCACATCTCATTCAGGTTCACCCGAATGTGGATGAATTTCTTACCCAGATAAAGTTAATGAATAAGAAAATCTATCTTGTGACTAATGCTCATCGTGAGACTATTAAACTAAAAATGCAAGCTACTAAAATTGAACATTATTTTGATAACATCATTTCTTCTCATGACTTTGGTTTTGCGAAACAACAGCAACACTTTTGGCATGAGTTAACTCGAAATATTGGCCTAAAAAAAGAACGTGCAATTTTTTTTGATGATTCACAAGATGTTTTAAATGCCGCTCGCAAATATAATATTAGGCAAATTATTGCAATAAGCAAACCAAGCTCTAAATTGGCCGCTAAAGAGGTGTCTGGGTTTATAAATATAGAAAACTTTTCTCAAGCTATGCCTATTGGTAATGTCTAATTTCCTATTTTCTACCCTAAAATAATTAAACTGCACCTTAGTAAAATTAGCAGTTTAATTATGGCCAACTGATATACTTACTTTACTATTAGAGATAACAGTGTTTTTAGACTAAATCTTTTATCTGTATTCTCAATTATTAATTTCAAATAATAAGATACTTATGAAAAACGTTTTTTATGCTCAGTCTGGTGGTGTCACCGCAGTTATTAATGCTACCGCTTGCGCTGTCATTGAAACAGCACGCAATTATCCAAATCAAATTGGCAAAGTTTATGCAGGTGAAAATGGCATCATTGGCGCACTTACAGAAAACTTAATTGACACCTCGTTAGAGTCAGAAGAAGATATTGCGGCACTTAATCACACACCCTCTGGCGGTTTCGGCTCTTGTCGATACAAAATGAAATCGCTGGAAGAAAATAAAGCTGAATATGAGCGCTTGATTGAAGTTTTTAGAGCTCACAATATTGGTTATTTCTTCTACAATGGAGGTGGAGATTCGGCAGATACCTGTTTAAAAGTTTCTCAACTCTCTGAAAGTATGGGTTACCCGATACAAGCCATTCATATTCCTAAAACTGTTGATAATGACCTACCTATAACTGACAACTGCCCTGGCTTTGGTTCAGTGGCGAAATATATTGCAGTTTCAACGCTCGAGGCAAGCTTTGATGTGTCATCAATGGCTGCTACATCAACAAAGATTTTTGTGCTTGAAGTGATGGGCAGACATGCTGGCTGGATCGCAGCAGCTGGCGGACTGGTTGATGATTCGATACCTGTTGTTATTCTTTTTCCTGAGGTTGATTTCAATGAAAAAGCATTCATTGATAAAGTCGATAATAATGTAAAAGATTTTGGATATTGCACTATTGTCGTCTCTGAAGGAACTAAATGGCCAGATGGTAGATTCTTGGCAGAACAAGGAACTCGAGATGACTTTGGACATGCACAATTAGGTGGCGCCGCTCCTGTTGTAGCAAATCTAATCAAAGATTCCCTTGGCTATAAATTTCACTGGGCAGTGGCTGATTATTTACAGCGTGCTGCACGTCATTTGGCGTCAAGTTCTGACGTTAAGCATGCTTATGCACTTGGTCAGGCTGCAGTCGAGATGGCCCTAGCTGGGAAAAACTCAGTAATGCCAGCAATTATTCGTACCTCTAATAAACCTTACAAGTGGGAGATAGGTTTTGGAGAATTAAAGGATGTTGCTAATGTCGAAAAAATGATGCCTGAAGACTACATTTCAGAAGATGGTTTTCATATAACAAAAAAATGTCGTGATTATCTATTACCTCTTATTGAAGGTGAAGACTATCCGCCCTATAATGGAGGCCTTCCTGAATATGTGGTATTAACAAAATTCAAAGCTGAAAAAAAATTGCCGCCATTTCAGGTATAGAAAATAGAAAACACTTATTATGAACATTATCCTATTAGGACCTCCGGGAGCTGGTAAAGGCACCCAAGCTAACCACATCTGTGAAAATTTTGATATTCCTCAAATTTCAACTGGCAACATGTTGCGTGCAGCTGTAAAAAAAGAATCTCCTTTGGGTATTGAAGCAAAAAAAGTAATGGATTCAGGTGGACTTGTCTCTGATGAAATTATTATTGGCTTGGTAAAGGAGCGAATCAATGCACCAGACTGTAAAAATGGCTTCATTTTTGATGGCTTTCCTCGCACCATAGTTCAAGCAGATGCTCTACAAAAAGAAGGTATAAGAATAGACTACGTAATTGAAATTCAAGTGCCCGATGAAGATATCGTAGCCAGAATATCTGGACGTAGAATCCATCTTGCTTCTGGCAGGATCTATCATATTACGTTTAATCCACCAGCTACTTCTGGAAAAGATGATCAAACGGGAGAAGATCTAATTCATCGTGCAGATGACTATGAAGATATTGTCCGTGAACGTTTAGGAATATATCATGAGCAAACGCAGCCATTAGTTGATTACTATAGTGAAAAAAATGAAGAATATATATCCTCATCTAAATTCATAGCAATAAGTGGCGTTGGGTCACTTAACGAGGTTAGTGATAGGGTTTTAACTGCTTTGAAAAGCTAGCCAAAATAAACTAAAGAGCTATTTTAAACTTAACACGTTTGACACCATCTTCTGAACCTTTAACGAACACCTTGTCATTATTAATATCATACTCAATGGTTTCACCACTAAATGAATCAAACCCTTGAACAAGATGCGCATCCCCAATTAAGAAGACTATTCCTTTTTCTACATCATAGGTTATTTCAATCGCTGAGGCTTCGATAAAGCGCGCTTGATTAGGCTGACTTTGAGTATATTTTGCTGGTTTTTGTTGACTCCCTTTAGCGACCATACTTCTAACTTCTTCATCACTAGTTTGAACTTCGATAAGCTCTGCTGATAGGACCAGTGAACCTTGAGTTACTACAGCATCACCCATAAACTGATTGAAGCCTGTACTTTCATCAACAACAACGGATTCTGCTTCAATCTCAATTGGTTTCTCCGCGTCACCTGGCATTGCTATAGTCAAAGAAGATAAAAGGGATAATAATATAAATATCTTATTCATAAAGACCTATAACTCCGCCCATAAGTTCAATTCTTTGTGATACAACATCATAATACATACCTTGAGACTTTATATTAGAGATTTTAGATTGATAATTAGTTGGCTTATTTGATTTATATATCTCACCACCATGAGATTGATCCACAACGAGATCATGGCTAAATATTTTGTCGCCTGATTTTTGTAAAATCTCAACTTTGCCAAGTAGTTTTGTTTGATTTTCTTTCATATCTATGTCTATACCTTGTTCCGAATGAATTGTGTTATCCTTAGATAAATATGTTGATTTTTCTTTCGTCTGGTAGCGCTTTTCATTATCAACCAGATTAATATTTAAATCTTTAGTATTAATTAACGACCCAGATTCTTGTTCAATACTGACATCACCTTCAAGTTGCATTGTATCATCAGCATTATTTATGCGCATTCCTTGTGCAAAAATTTTTGCATTTTCACCATAATAAATTACGTCTTTATTGCTATTAATTTGCTTTGTTTTAGAGTTCATAAACAATGACTCTGTCTTAATTTCATGATAGATACCTTTGGAAAGAATGTTTACTTCGCCCCTAAACAAAATATCGCCCGAATTTAGTATGTTGGCTTGATTTGATTTCAATATATAACTCTCCTGGCCTTTTTCATCGTATTGTATAACTTTAAGGTTTAATAAAAGGACTGGGGAATCTTTAAATCCACAATAAGTTTCAGCTTCAATATAATGCAACAACAACTGCTCATCTGAGTACTCTTTAAGGGAAAAATCATCTATCTTTTCAACATATAAACTTATGCATTTGTCCTTAATAATATTGAGCTGCTTGTTGTCTTTTTGAACAGGATAAATAGCAACAATGTTATCTCTAAATAACCACAAAGCTATAGCCAAGGTTATAATAAAAGTTATGACTAATTGGGTTGCCCTAGACTGAAAAATGGCCATTATTTTAAATCAAAGAATACATGGACTATATGGAATCACGCCAAATAAAAAAATAGATATAGAATTCATTGAAAATATCATTACCGCACATCAAGTCAAAATTCTCCAATACCGACACAAAACTCAAGACGAACAACTAAAACTAGATGAAGCGCAACAGTTACGTGAACTATGCTTAACACATAATACTTTATTTATTATTAACGATGATATTAACCTTTGTAAAAAAGTTAATGCTGATGGGGTTCATCTTGGACAACTTGATAAGCCAGTTACCGAAGCTAGATATAAACTAGGCACACAGACAATCATTGGCATTTCATGCTATAACGAAATAGATCTTGCTCTTGATGCAGAAAAATCAGGAGCTAGCTATGTTGCCTTTGGCGCCTTATTTCCATCAATAACTAAACCAAACGCTGAACATTGTAAATTGTCAGTAATTAAGAGCGCAAAAAAACGAATAAATATACCAATCGTGGGAATCGGCGGTATTACCTTTGAAAACCAAAATTTAGCGTTTAATGCAGGTTGTGATGCAGTAGCAATGCTGAATGGCTTATTTAGCTAACTGAAGACAAGTGCAATTTATTTTATTAATGATAACTTAGTAAAGTTTTTTTGGTCGCCTCTTGCCATATTCTTTTTCACTCAAATAGCTTGAAATATAGCCTTGCCTTGTCCATAAAAGTTGATAATATAAATTTTGAATTTCTGCCACGGTTGACTCTTTAACTGCCTTTAATGACAAAAGATTATTCTTCCAGTTTATAAGCCTTGGGTAACGATCTTTTTTAATGATTGGCTTATAAATTTGCTCTAAAAAATGCAATCTTTGAAATATAGGTGCATAACTTGCGTCTACCAAAGAAAACTGCTTGCCATTAAAGAATGGTTCGGCCCATAAATACTCTTCAACCCGGTCAAAATCATCAAGCAAATCCTCTAATACCCTCTTAAAGTCTATTTTTCCTTCTTTGATGGTTAGCTGAAAAGTGTACAAGCTAATATTGTTGGAGAATTCAACCCAACTCCTATTTTTTGCTTTCAATAGCAAATCTTTTGGTTGGAGTGTTGGCTGGTATGCCTCATCAATGTATTCATTGATTACAGCTGATTCAAAAATCACCGTATCATCAATAATCAGTATGGGGACTTTTTTTAGTGGCGATGCAGCCAAAAACCAATCAGGTGGATTGCCTAGATCGATATACTCTATATCATAATCAACACATTTATATTGCAATGTGATTGCTACTCTTTGTACAAAAGGGCAGGCCTTATAACTGACAAGTTTCAGTGCCATACTTTTTTCTTAATAAAGACCTCAATAATTGGCATGATAAGCTTTTTAAAGCTAAATTAGCTAATTGAATCTAGGATTATTTTGATATTCATAACCTCCGCGAATACCATTTTTCGTCAAAACTAGTTGCCATAGTTGATTGCGCCTTGCACGAAAACTGCCAGCACACATTAACAAATAATACTGCCACATGCGCTGGAATCTTTCGTCATACGAGTCCTTAAGCTTACTAAGATTATTGTGAAAGTTTTCATGCCAAGCCATCAAAGTTTTATCATAGTCTTGCCCGAAACTATGCCAATCTTCTATGATAAAAAGACCCTCAGATGCTTTACTAATCTGCTGTGCAGAAGGGTTCATGCCATTTGGAAATATGTATTTATTTATCCATGGTTCAGTCGCTCTAGTTGAACTATTCCTGCCAATCGTATGTAGCAAAAATATTCCATCTTCCTTTAAGCATCGATGAGCTACCTCCATATATTCTTTATAATTCTTATAGCCCACATGTTCAAACATCCCAATTGAAACGATACGATCGTATTGAGTATTTAGTTCACGATAATCTTTCAGTTCAAAGCTCACATCTAAACCCTTGCAAGACTCCTTGGCATATTGTTCCTGCTCTTTTGAGATGGTTATGCCGTAAACATCAACTTTGTAGTTTTCAGCTGCATATTTAGCGAAGCCACCCCAACCACAACCAATTTCCAGAACTTTCATCCCAGGCTTTAAATGTAACTTTCTGCAAATCAAGTCCATTTTATCGATTTGCGCCTGATCCAAATCATTTGCATATCTCCAATAAGCACAAGAATAGTTCATCCTCTTGTCGAGCATCAAAGAAAAAAGATCGTTACCTGTATCGTAATGTTTTTCACCTACCATATACGCCCTACCTTTGCTCTGAGTGTTAATCAAATATGCTCGCAGAAAAGTCAATAAAAATGAAGGATTCATGACTTTGAGTTTTTTATCCAGATGGGCATTAAGCAATCTAACCGCTAACTGGTCTAATGCTTCACAATCCCACCATCCATCCATATAACTCTCACCAAAAGCCAAAGTGCCACCACTGAGAACACGGGCATAGAAGTCTTCATTATGGACTAGGATGTCGTATGGCTTTTGTCCATTAATTTTAATGTCAGCAGACTCTAGTAATTCTGTAACTGTAGTTCTAAATTTAGACATAAATTATTAAATCAACTAAAACAGAAATAATCTTACCATAGAAATATTGACCTTCAAAGTACTACAATTAAATCCATATTAACGATAAGCAGAATAGCTCTTGAAAATCACTAAAACACTCAAACACATAAACAAAACAAAAAAAATCAAAGACCAGTCTGCCATACTCAATCCCAAAAAATGCCAGGATATCTCAGCGCAATTTCCGTCTCCCATAAATAAAGCATTTATCACATCAAAGAAAGGAAAAACCTCCAAAATATACTCTAGGGGCGGACCACAAAGAGGCACTTGATCTTCTGGAAGACCTTGCAACCATACCTGACGACCTGCAACCCAAGAACCAAAAGCCGACGCAACAAAGATAACACAAGAATAAATCTTGTACGTATATAGTTTTGGATTATGCATATATGCAATAAACGCAGTTAAACCGACAATGCAATAAAGAAACTGCTGGGTAATGCATAATGGGCATGGCTCCAAACCAAGAATTTTCATACTATAGGCTGCATATCCAATGAGGATGCCTACTACCAAAAAAATTAATAAATGGATTTGGCGAACTGAAAGTTGTCGGATTAAGACGCTCAAAAGAAAAACTAAATTGATTCTAGAAGATTGAGACCAATCTTACCATAAGCCTAACTAGGGAGCAGAAAAAATGTTACGCCTATAGGCCTAATTAGCTTATCTAGAAAGATATAATCTTCTGCGATACCATCTCTTCCATTTTGCTGAAGTTGCCCTTATCCATAAATCAACTCCTAAAGCTCAGAAAGTTTAGAGACGTTTTGCACTATCTACAAGCAAAGCTGCGACATAGTGAGAGAATGAATGCCTAACAAGCATTGTCAGCTCATTCTTTTTCTCTTGATAGATAATTATTGGCGCTTTGCCAAAGGTTGTAGATGCGACCTTCCCTATTGTTAATTTTGCACTCAAATCATAGCTCATCCAGTGCGAAAGCAGTTCATTTGTCTTGCTTCCTCTAAATATCAAAGTGCCGTACGCTGCACTATTATCAACTAGCGACATAGTATCAGGCAAGTTGTTTTTCCTCTTCCATAATAGGTCTCTTTGAAATTGAGAGTGAATAATCCAAAACTCGTCTGGACTTATCCATAAACAACTTAAGTTGTCATTACCCATAGTGATTGAAAGTGCTGCTGGTAATTCAAAGCCAAATTCATTTAATGCAATTCTATTGTTTTCTTTTGCATTTTTGGATGTTCGTAATATAGCTATCGCCTTGTCATTTAGCTCATAGCATGACAGGTCTTTTTGGTTAATTAGGTAGCCGTCTTCATTCGTTAACGATTCAAATGTCGACGCAAAAATTAGCTGAAAGTTTGTTTTATAATTATTCATTACCATCCACCCTTTCACCATTTGGATCATAGAAAACACTGCTCGATACTTCACACGGAATTTCTTTTAATCCTTGTCTTTTTTGTACAATTTTCACAACCACCGTATCACCTAACTTATTCAGGCCATTCTGCAATTGTGCCAGTGCAATTGATCTTCCTAATACTGGACTAAAATAACTCGAAGTGACATAACCAATTGAACTCCTATTATCATCAACGATATGCGCTCCTTCAGGCATCACAAACGAAGCATCCTTAGTCAAAAGCCCAACCAACTGGAATCTATCATCTTTGGCCAATGCTTCAATCGTAAAAGACCGGCGACCGATATATGAAAAGGGTTTATCATTGGCCAAAATCCAGCTCATATTTACATCCATCGGTGTCATCGATCCGTCTGTATCTTGCCCTACAATAATAAAACCTTTTTCGGCCCTTAGAACATGCATAGATTCTGTACCATAAGGTGTAATGTTCCACTTCCTACCAAGAGCCTGCACTTGATCCCAAATATAGCGACCATAATTAGCCTCTACGTTAATCTCGTAGGCTAACTCTCCTGAGAAACTGATACGCATGATACGCGCATCAACACCGCAAACGATTCCTTGACGCCACTGCATGAATTTAAATTTTTCACGATCAAACTCAACATCTTGACAAAGGACCTTCATTAATTGACGAGCATTAGGGCCGACAATTGCAACCGTCGAGAATTGGTCAGTGACGCTGTTCAGATGAACATCTAAATCACTCCATTCAGTTTGAAGCCACATCTCCAATGTAGAATAAACACTTGCAGCTCCGCCAGTTGTAGTTGTCATAATAAAGTGGTTATCGCTAATACAAGAAGAAACACCATCATCTGCAATCATGCCTTTTTCGTCACACATCAATCCATAGCGACAACTCCCAGGCGCAAGCTTCATCCATGCATTGGTATAAACTCTCGACAAAAACTCTCTCGCATCAGGCCCCTGAACATCAATCTTGCCAAGAGTGGAAGCGTCCATCATGCCGAGCGATGTTCTTACAGCAAGACATTCTCTGTGCACTGCCTGATGAATATCTTCTCCAGGTTTTGGATAATACCAAGGGCGATACCACTGACCAACTACCTCAAACTCGGCTCCATTTGCAATATGTGAGTCGTGAATAGTTGTAAAGCGTTGCGGATCAAAATAAGCACCATTTTCACGACCGGCTAGAGCACCAAAATCAACGCCACTATATGCAGGACGGAAGGTTGTAGTTCCGACTTCAGACATGGTCTTACCTAGGAGTTTTGCTGCAACCGCAATACCATTGATATTACCGGTTTTGCCTTGATCAGTCCCAAAACCCATTGCCGTATAGCGCTTAATATGTTCAATTGAGCGGTAACCCTCTCTAATAGATATGGCAACATCCGTTGTTGTTACATCATTTTGCAGATCAAGAAAAACTTTAGGGCGATTAATGATCGATGTAGGGGTAAAGAACGGACTTACACGATAAGGGTTATTATGGTTTTCGTTTAATTTTTCAACCTTAGGATTATTATTAATACCTAAAGACTGTAATGTTAGTTTTGCTTTGTTTCTACCGTCAATAATCGCATCCTGCCAATCGCCAGTACCATCTACTGCACCACAAACTTGCCTATTGCTAGGTAGATCTCCAGTTAAGAATGACTGAGAATCTTCATTGAAATATGTTTTTGATCCGCTATGGCAATTGAGATGAACCACAGGGTTAAAGCCACCAGAAGTTGCCAATAAATCGCAGTTCAGAGACTCTATTTCATTACCAACCTCCCAATCTGAATCTTTATATGTTGTAGGAGCAATATCGACACTCTTTATGCCGTTAGAGCCGTACGCTTTAACAACTGCGTAACCTTGAAAAATCTTAATGCTGTTGTTTATTAGCTCCTCTGCAAAAGGATTATTGGCTCCATCAAGTCTCACATCAATAACCATGCAACTTATATCATTTATAATTAGGTCTTTGGCTGTTTGATAGATAGTGTCATTATTACCATAGATAATCGTATTATTTCCTGAAATAACGCCAAACTCATTCAGATAGCGCCTTACCGATTGACTGAGCATAATATTGCTCAAATCGTTAGCTTCGAAGAGCATCGGTCGTTCATGAGCGCCGGTCGCCAAAATAACTTCCTTTGCCCTAACCTTATGATTGATTTTTCTTGGTGTTTGGATTTCTCTATCTACAAGAGATTGAGCAGTTGTGATTGTTTCAATAATTTCTACAAAGTTTTGATCATGCCAAGCATAAGCAGTTGAGTTACAAAGCACTGTAAAGCGATCTGAATGCTCTTTTCTCAAAACATTTAAATCTGCAACGCTATTTTTAAGCCACTCTTTGGCTGAATTGTCAGAACACAATTCGCTAATAATCTCACCGCCAAGCCTTGGACGTTCATCAACCAAAATTACTCTTTCATTTTCTGAATTATTTAATACCTCCATGGCGGCAGAAATTCCTGCAACACCGGCACCGATAATTAACACTTCAGCGTGGTGATGAATATGGTCGTAGACATCAACATCCTCTTCAGTTGGAGATTCAGAAAATCCCGAGAGTGCTCGAATACTGTTTTCTACTTTGGCCCAGACTTTTTGTTTGATAAAAGTTTTATAATAAAATCCAGCCGGCATGAAGCGGTGCAGTGGCTTAATGAATGCACGTAAATCAAAACCATTTGGACTTGTTGCGCTTTTTGCACATAAACCGTCATACAACAAAATCTCTGTCGCCTTAAGGTTGGGAGTGTAGCGTCCACCGGACTCTAAAGAGATTAGTGCGTTTGGTTCCTCAACTCCAGCAGCTATAAGACCGCGTTTACGACCGTATTTAAAACTTCTAGCGAATAAAGTAACGTCGTTAGCCAGCAATGCAGAGGCTAAAGTGTCCCCTTCAAAGCCTTTATATATCTTATTATTAAATATAAAAGTGATTGTCTTTGAATGGTCTATTTGACTGCCTGGATGCTGTTCAACTCTCATGATTATCGCTCGCTAATTTCGGTTCCGAAAGGTTCCACCTGTAATATTTCATGGTTTATGGTTGAACGCTTAACTATGAAATACTTGCGACAACCGTTGGTATGCACCCACTGTTCCCAATGATCGCCCTTGTGGTTTGTCCTATAGAAAACATAGTCGGCCCAGTCTTCATCACTAATAGCTTCTGGGGTTTTGGGGCGTGCAATGAAAGCCTCACCAGCAGCAGAAAATTCATTCTGCTCTCTTTCTTCTTTGCAATATGGACAATAAAATAAAAACATAATCTTATATAGTTATTAAATTAGTGCGCAACACCGGCAGCGCCATGTTCATCAATTAGGGCTCCTGTGGTAAATCGGTCAATATGAAAAGGCACTGCCAGGGGATGCTGTTTGTCTTGTGCAATAGTATGTGCAAACACATTGCCAGATCCCGGTGTCGCCTTAAACCCTCCTGTACCCCAGCCACAGTTGAAATACAAGCCTTCAACCTTGGTAGGACTGATAATTGGGCAAGCGTCCGGACAAACATCAACGATACCGCCCCATTGTCGATTCATGCGGACCCGAGAGAAAATTGGAAACAATTCCAAAATTGCTGCAGCGGCATGCTCAATAATTTGCGAATTGCCACGTTGTGCATATGAATTATAGCTATCAATCCCCGCCCCAATTACTAGGTCGCCCTTGTCGCTCTGGCTGATATAGCCATGAACTGCATTTGACATCACAACGGTGTGCAGCACTGGTTTCATTGCTTCAGACACAAACGCCTGCAGAGGATGGCTTTCAATCGGTAATCTGAGTCCAGCCATTTTTGCCAGTACTGATGAATGCCCCGCACTAACGCAACCTACACGGTCAGCTAAAATATCGCCACGGGTTGTTTTTACACCTTTGACCCGAACCCCTTCAACCTCAATGTCAATCACTTCGCAGTCTTGAATAATATCTACCCCGAGCATACTAGCTGCTCTTGCAAAACCCCATGCAACGCCATCATGCCTGGCAACACCTCCACGAGGCTGGTAAGAGGCCCCCATAACCGGGTATCTGGCGTTCTTAGTGATATTAATAATTGGAATTTGCTGTTTTATTTCGTTTGCATCAACTACCTGGGCATCAACGCCATTCAACACATTGGCATTAACTCGACGCTCTATGTCTCTCATATCTTGCAATGAATGGCCCAGATTGTATACTCCGCGCTGGCTAAACATTACATTGAAATTTAAATCTTCACTGATACCTTCCCATAGTTTCATTGCATGCTCGTAAAGGCTTGACGCCTCATCTCTTAGATAGTTAGAGCGAATGATTGTGGTGTTTCTACCTGTATTGCCGCCACCTATGTATCCTTTTTCAACAACCGCAACATTCTTAACGCCACACTCTTTTGCCAAGTAATATGCAGTTGCCAAGCCGTGACCACCCCCTCCAACAATGATGATGTCGTATTTTGACTTAGGCTCAACCAATGGGATAGCCTGATCCCAGTCCTGACCACTGAGTCCTGCTTTTAATAACGAATACCATGAATATTTTTTTTGCATAATACAGCTCTATTTGTAATCCTATAATTCTAACACCAGGTCGCTTTCTGGGTGCGAACAACAAGTCAAAATATAACCTTCTGCTTCATGTGATTTTAGTAAACCACCCTGTGCGTCCATATCTACCTTGCCTTCAATCATTTTAGTTCTGCAGGTGCCACACATACCCATAGAACATGCAAATGGAGTAACAATTCCTTCCTTCTGAATAGCTACCAAGATGTTGGTATTGCTACCGCACTTTATAGTTTTTCCTGTTTCTTGCAAGGTGATATTGTACTCAACTACTTCAATACTTTCGCCTTCTTCATGAGCTATGAACCTGTCAGGCTCTGCCATATTTTGCTGTGCTGTTGAGCTTTCAATGTCAAAGCTTTCTTGGTGGTAATGAGCCATATCAAAACCAATTTCATTCAAAATACTCTTGACATTGTCCATGTAAGCTTTTGGGCCACAGCAGTACACTTCCCTTTCGATAATGTCTAACACTAGATTATTCAACATTGTTAAACTCAGCAATCCTTTCTCGCCAGGCCAATCATCGTCTGCATTATCGCAAATATAATGACGATTGAAGTTGCTCTGGTGTTGTTCATAAAAATCAATTTCGTCCTTTGCTATAAGATCGCGAGGTGTTTGTGCATTATGTAAAAACACTATATCCGAGTCAATCGACAAATCAATCAGATAGCGAGACATTGAAAGCATTGGCGTAATACCGCTACCGCCCGACATGAAAAGCACCTTGTCTCTTGGTTGGTCAAATGCAATACCAAATGAGCCGCCGATATTTAGAGCATCAATGCAATCGCCAACCTTAAGGTGCGTGTGCATCCAGTTGGTCACAGTGCCATTCTCTAATAGTTTATTTGTAATCGTTATAGCATGAGGGTGCGTCGGGCTCGATGCAATCGTATAAGTGCGCATAACACTGACATCATTAATATTTAAGAACAGAGTTGTGTGCTGACCCGGCAAAAACTCAAACCATGCATCTACCTTAGACCTAAATGTAAAGCTTTTTACGTTATGTGTCTCATCCTTAATTGCAATACATTTTAGTGGCGCAAGGTCTCCCTCCCACTTTGGCATATCATCTATATCAATTTTTGGAAATACCATTGAATTCATTCTATTCACTTATCTAAAACTTAATTTTAATGATTCCTATGAACTAATTATTATCTGCCACTAAACATACATTGCGGATAAATCTTACTACCAAGTCAATCTCTTTACCCGTAAAAATTCTTTACAGCATAAAAAAAAGCGAATTTTATCAATGAAACATGTTCAAGGCAATAACTTTTTTTGAGCCAGAAAACAGTCAGATCACATAGTTTTTAAGGCATCGGGATAATGTTTTTCTTTCTTGTAGAGAGCCCCTGAATAACAATAGCTGTAAAGATAAATGCACCGCCGATTATTGTATTAGTATCTGGCACTTCATTGATGCCTATAATAGGCAACCAGGCCCAAAAAATCCCAGCTATTACTTCAAACAACGTAAGCAAGACAAGTTCGCCACTAGACAAATACTTTGCCCCCAAGCCAAACAGGATTAATCCTGCACTGACAACTAAACCATGCATGAAACTCAATCCTATATTAATTTGTGGCATTTCAAAACTTTCACCCATTAATAAGATCAAAATTAACGATAGTATTAAACTAAAAAAACCAGCAAGCGCTGGAGTTAGCAATTTCGGAATCTCTGGATTGTGGCGAAGGGTAATGGTATAAATTGCAAAACCAAGCGCCATAAAGAAGCCGTAAGTAGCTCCAATTAAAGTAGCTGATTTATCTGCATTCCAAACCATAACAATAACCCCAACAGCAACAATTATCATATTTACTAAGGTGACTCGACTTAAACCCTCGCCTAAAATTAGATAACCTAAAAATGCAGAAAGGACCGGCGACAACGCAAGCATTAGCAAAGTCACAGCAACACTTGTTGTAGTTAAAGCATAGATATAGCTAAACATTGTAAGAGCCAACACAAGACCACCAAACAAACTCCAAACATCAATACGTTTCAATGAATTTAGAAAGTCTCTGCCTTCTCTAATATAAACATAGGCAATAACAACCAAAAAAATAGTTATTCCACGATAAAGCAGAAAATGAAGCCTATAGTTTTCTGCATCTTCTAAGAAACGAATCATTGGAGCGCCTAAACTCCAAATAAGACCACTAACAACTACCAGAACAAAACCAAAAAAATAGTTATTCTTCACTTATTAGCTCCCTTAAAAAGTATCTAATGAGATGACACTAATTTGCGAATTTTGTTCCTAAATATAATAAAAGTCAATCATTTTTTTTATCTATCTGACCATAACAAAACTTGGAGGTTAAATTAAAATATACTATATCAATTCAAACTTAGCTTCACAGTGAATGAATTTAAAATCTCAACAGGATAAAAAACTTTGGCAATTTTGGATTGATCGTGGTGGAACTTTTACAGACGTCATAGGACGCAAACCTGATGGCGAAATTGTTACCCATAAGCTACTCTCAGAAAATTCAAAACATTATCCTGATGCAGCTATTCAAGGTATTCGAGATTTATTAGGTGTTAGTCAACAAGAGGCTATCCCTATGTCAGAAATTCATACAATCAAAATGGGCACAACTGTTGCAACTAACGCTCTACTTGAACGTCAAGGAGAGAACACTGTGCTTGCTATTACGAAGGGCTTTAAAGACATACTTAGGATAGGTTATCAAAACCGTCCAAGACTTTTTGATCTTGATATTCAGCTTTCAGAAATGCTTTACTCTGAAGTTATTGAAATTGATGAGCGTCTCGACTCCCAGGGAAGATGCATTTGTGTACTCGATGTAGATAAAACAGAAATACAACTCCTAAAGGCATTTCATAGTGGCTACAAATCAATCGCCATCGTTCTATTACATGGATACCGTTTCAATGAACACGAAAAACAAATTGAAAAATTAGCAAAAAAAATTGGCTTCAAGCAAATATCCGTCAGCCATCGTGTGAGCCCTTTGATGAAAATTATTCCAAGAGGCGATACAACAGTTATGGACGCCTACCTTTCCCCAATTATTAAGCATTACGTTAATCAGGTTGAAGATGCTCTAGGTAAAAAAGCGAAGGAAAAAGGTCGGCTAATGTTTATGCAATCTAGTGGTGGCCTAACCGATGCCCGCTTCTTTCAAGGCAAAGATGCAATCCTTTCAGGCCCTGCAGGTGGAGTTGTTGGTATGGTCAAAACATGTGAAGCGTCCTCTCTAAATCGACTTATTGGATTCGATATGGGCGGTACTTCGACTGATGTTTCGCACTATGCTGGGGATTATGAACGCACTTCTGAAACGGAAGTTGCAGGAGTGCGTTGTCGTGCACCAATGATGCTGATTCATACGGTAGCAGCAGGTGGCGGCTCGATTCTTCATTTTGATGGCGCTAGATACAGAGTAGGTCCTAACTCTGCAGGAGCCAAACCTGGGCCGGCCTGCTATAGAAACGGTGGCCCTCTAACGATTACCGACTGCAATGTCATGTTGGGCAAATTAAATCCAGATTATTTTCCAAAAGTGTTTGGTCCAAATGCCGATCAACCACTTGATACTGAAATAGTTAAGGATAAATTTAATGCACTTGCAAAAAATATTAGCAAGGCTACAGGTAGTCAAGTAAATTCTATAGAAGTTGCTGAAGGATTTCTTTCTATTGCTATCGATAATATGAGCAATGCAATCAAAAAGATTTCAGTCCAGCGAGGCTATGATGTCAGCAATTATACGATGTCTTGTTTTGGTGGCGCTGGCGCACAACACGCATGCCTGGTGGCAGATAGTTTAGGTATAGAAAATATACATCTTCATCCATTTGCAGGGGTTTTATCTGCCTTCGGAATGGGCTTGGCGGATACAAGAGTTATTAATGATTTGGCTATCGAGTCGATATTGCACATTGACCTTATAAAAACTATTGAAACAGAACTGGAATCACTAAAACTTAAGGGCACTAGACAAATGTCCGAACAGGGCATAGGAGCTTCTTCGTTAAAGTATTATTATCGTCTACAGATTCGTTACGATGGAAGTGACAGCGCTTTATCTATTAGATTTAACTCTATCGACAGGATAATTCTTGCGTTTGAGGATGCCCATCGAGCCAGATTTAGCTTTATCTCGAAAGAAAAACAGCTGATTGTAGAATCAATACAAGTTGAGACAGTCTCAAAAAGCGAGCTGAGCGTCAATAATAAGACAAGAAACAAAAACGCTGCACATAAATTATTAACCAAAAAACAAGTCGTGATGAATGGCAAGTCACAACAAACGGCCTTCTACAACAGAGATCAAGTTGCCACCGGAATACCCCTACCAGGGCCAGCCGTTATTGTTGAGGATACCTCCACTATAATTGTCGAGCCTGGCTGGCAAGCCGAACTTTCCGCGAATAACAATTTAATTCTAAAAAGAGCAAAACCTTTAGCACGCCAGCACGCTATCGGCACGAGTGTGGATCCAGTAATGCTAGAAATCTTTAACAATTTATTTATGAATGTGGCAGAACAGATGGGTACAGTACTTGAAAACACAGCCGCCTCTGTAAACATAAAAGAGAGGTTAGATTTTTCCTGTGCCATATTTACCCCAAATGGAGACCTTGTAGCCAATGCACCTCATGTGCCTGTCCATCTAGGCTCCATGAGCGATTCAATCAAAACCATTATTCGTGAAAACTATAAAACAATGAAGCCTGGTGATGCTTATCTTATGAATGCACCCTACAATGGTGGAACCCACCTACCCGATATTACTTTGATAAAACCAGTTTTCGATATTTCAGGCGAAAAGCTAGTTTTCTATGTTGCCAGTCGAGGTCATCATGCCGATATCGGTGGCATTACTCCTGGCTCTGCGCCAGCTCATTCAACCCATGTTGAAGAGGAGGGCATCCTGATTGATAATTTCAAATTGGTATCTGAGGGCAAATTCTTAGAATCTGAGATTGAGGAACTACTGAATTCTGGTCCTTATCCGTCCCGCAATTCCGATCAAAATATCGCTGACTTAAAGGCTCAGGTGGCTGCCTGCGAGAAAGGCGCACAGGAACTCACTGGAGTTATTAATCGATACAGCTTGAAAGTCGTCCATGCCTATATGCAGCACGTGCAAGACAACGCTGAAGAGTCAGTAAGAAGAGTGATTGATGTATTAATAGACTCTGATTTCACTTATAAAATGGATGACGGTCATCAGATAAGCGTTGCCATCAAGGTTGATAAACGCAATCGCTGCGCAACGATTGATTTTACTGGTACCAGTTCACAGCACCCTGGTAACTACAATGCTCCAACTGCAATCTGCTATGCCGCAGTTCTATATGTTTTTCGCTGTCTCATTGATGACGACATTCCACTTAACAGCGGTTGCTTTAAGCCACTAAATATAATCATACCTGTTGATAGCATGATTAATCCCGTCTACCCTGCCGCAGTTGTCGCAGGCAATGTTGAAACTTCCCAATATATTGTTGATGCCCTGTTTGGCGCCCTTGGAACAATAGCTGCATCTCAGGGCACAATGAATAATTACATTTGGGGCAATAACAGGATACAAAACTACGAGACTATATGCGGTGGTTCTGGCGCTAGTGCCAAGCAAAACGGCTGCAATGCAGTGCATACTCATATGACTAATACCAGACTAACAGACCCAGAAGTTTTAGAGTGGCGCTTTCCTGTGAGACTTGAAACTTTTGAAATTAGAAAGAATTCAGGGGGCAAGGGTAAACATAAAGGTGGAGAAGGAGTTAATCGACAAATGCGCTTTCTTGAACCAATGACTGTTAATATAATTGCGGGACATCGAATAGTACCTCCTTACGGAATTGCAGGAGGCGAACCCGGAGCGGTTGGTGAAAATTATGTCGTTCACTCTGATAAAAAAGTGACGAATATAGGAACAAAAGGTCAAATTGAAGTTAATAAAAATGATGTTTTTATCTTAAAAACTCCTGGCGGTGGCGGTTATGGCAATCCCAACTAATAGATCTATTTATAATGGAGCAGAGCGTCCTGGGGACTTATCATTAATACTGGAGAGGGTTGAATTATGAAAAATATCAAACAAAACCAGGCTCCTCTTGATGCACATAAACGACTACGACACAAACCAGTTATTGCCTATCCATTGGATCGCCTGCCTCAATATAATAGCGATCTCTACGAGTCTGCAAGAAAGCAATTAACTTTAATTGCAGAAACCATCATACCTCCAAGAGAGGCAAAAACTTTTGTCGTTCCTGCGGGTCATTTTTTTCGCATAGTATGTAGCGAAGGCCCACAAGTAGGAGATCTAAACCTTTGGAACAATGACAACATCAAGGAGCACTTTTATAGCGGTAAAACGAGGGCGCTTTACGGCACCCATGTTAGTACCGGTGATTGTCTATACTCAAATTTTCCTTTTCTCAGGCCAATCGCAACTATCACTCACGACACACTAGATTGGTATGGCTGGGATGAAGATGGCGCTAGCGTACACGATGTGATTGGAACTCGTTGCGACCCCTACACCCACCTGGCGCTGAGCGGAGAAGAGTATCATTACTGTTGCCACTCAAATCTTTGTAGGGCGCTAGCCGAACAGCAAGATAAGGCAATATCTGAAATAGAGCCAATGGTTCATGATGTTGTGAACGTTTTCATGTGTACTGGCTTCACCAGGCAAACACACCAGTATTTTATGAAGGCAAGCCCGGTTCGTCCTCATGACTTTATTGAAATGTTTGCTGAAATTAACTTATTGGGAGCTCTATCGGCATGTCCTGGAGGAGACTGCGGCAGCTCGCACTCAAGCGACTCGGCTGCCTGCTACCCTTTGAAAATTGAAATCTATAAACCAAATAAAGACAGCTTGAATGGCTGGCGACCACCATCAATCAATCAATACTCCGGCAATCATGGTCACGAATGAAACTGAATTACATAAAACCAAATGCAACACATGACTAGTTACGATTACATTATCGTTGGTGCCGGCTCTGCTGGCTGCGTGTTGGCCAATCGTCTCAGTGCAAACCCTGAGAATAGCGTCTGCTTAATCGAGGGAGGTGGCAGTGACAAAAGCCCATGGATTAAAATTCCAGCAGGAATTTTTGGGGTTTATGGCCATAAGAAATTTGATTACGCATACCAAGGCGTACCTCAAAAGAACCTAAATAACCGTATCATCACAATCAATCGTGGTAGGTGTCTTGGCGGCTCGAGTTCAATCAACGGTATGGTCTACATACGAGGCAACAAAAATGATTATGACAATTGGGCTAGACTGGGTTGTAAAGGCTGGTCTTATGAGGAAGTCCTGCCTGTGTATAAAAAATTTGAAAACGACCAGACCGGTGGCGAATCAAAATATCACTCTTCAGAAGGAGAGTTGCCAGTAGTAAAGCCGCAAAATGCTAACGCTGCGGCTGAACGATTTGTTAAGGCTGGGAAGGAAATAGGCCTACCCCATAATCCTGACTTTAATGCTAGTTCACAATTGGGACTAGGAATTTACAATGTAAACCAAAACAGGGGCACTCGAGTGAGCTCCTATACAGCCTTTGTCGAGCCCATTCTTTCGAGACCAAACCTGACAATCCTCACACACGCAACGGTTACCTCAATTGATATAGAGGGTGATTGCGCCAAAGCAGTCAATATAATAATTAATGAGACAGCTAAAAAACTAGTTTGCAGCAAAGAAATTATTCTTAGCGCTGGCACTATAGATTCACCCAGGATACTCCTCGCTTCCGGTATTGGAAATAAAAAAGACCTTGACGAGCTTGGCATAACTTGCAAACACAACCTGGTTGGGGTTGGCGAAAATCTCCAAGATCACTTGGATTCTATGGTTACTGTGCGCTCGAACAAGGCTGAATCAATAGGTGTTTCATGGAAATCTTTATTGCCTGACGTAATTACTGCCCCGTTCAAATACTACTTTAATAAGATGGGCTGGTGGACAACTAACTACGTCGAGGCAGGTGGCTTTGCGCAAACTAAATACGCCAACAATGACTATCCAGACGTTCAGTTTCACTTCACTCCCATTTATAGAAGTCATCGCGGCAAAAGATTTGAGTTTGGCCATGGCTACTCGCTTTTTACTTGCCTGTTAAGACCTTATAGCACTGGCTCCGTCAAGTTGGCCAAGGAGGGGTCAAAATTTAAACTACTTATTGACCACAATTTTTTATCTGACCCAAGAGACGAGGCCATCATAATTGAGGCACTAAAAAAAGCCAGAGAAGTCTTATTATCGACAGAATTTGACGAAGTTCGTGGCAAAGAAATGGCGCCAGGAAAAACTCTAAAGAGTGATGAAGAAATATTAGAATACATAAGAAAAACAGCGCTGACAGTCTACCATCCAGTAGGAACTTGCAAAATGGGAATTGATGAACTTGCAGTAGTTTCTCCGTCTAATCTGAAGGTAAGAGGGATGAAAAATCTACGTGTTATTGACGCCTCAATTATGCCAACCATTGTCAGCGGCAACACTTCGGCACCAACCATGATGATTGCTGAAATGGGGGCAAGGATGATACTGGACAAAACATACTCAAAATAATTTTAAGGCGGCATATGGAAAATTTGCGGGGTATTTTATTCATGCTTCTGGCTATGGCTGGATTCGCTCTTGAAGATTTATTTATCAAGCTCCTTTCATCGCATTTACCAGTATCACAGATTTTATTTATTCTTGGCTTTAGTGGAACCGCAGTATTCTTAGTTATAGCGCTTCTAACACATGCGCCAATTCTGCACAGAGATCTATTAAATAGGCCCGTTATCGTGCGGACATTATGTGAACTGTTTGCGGCATTGTTCTTTACTTCAGCGATTGCTTTAACACCACTTTCATCGGTAGCATCAATTTTAATGACAACCCCATTAATGGTGACGATGGGCGCTGCGATATTTTTTGGAGAAAAAGTTGGTTGGCGACGCTGGACTGCAATAATGATTGGATTTTTTGGGGTTTTATTGATATTGCGCCCAGGATTTGATAGTTTTATGCCAGCCTCGCTACTAGCTGTTATTGCAACTATATTTTTAGCAGTAAGGGATTTAGCGACCCGCACCATGCAGATTGATATTTCAACAACAACAGTTTCTATTTATGCATTTTTTGCAGTGGGCATCTCTGGTTTTTTTGCTATGCCTTTCTTTTCAGCTATGGTTATCCCTTCTTCAATTGAAATAGTGTATTTAATCTCAGCCGTGTTTGTCGGCGTAATTGGCTATTACGCAATTGTGCTTGCTACTCGCAATGGAGATGTATCAGTTATATCACCATTTAGATACTCACGTTTGGTGTTTGCTATGCTTTTATCAATCATAATTCTTAGAGAAAGACCAGACTTATTAACACTGAGTGGAGCTGCAATAATTGTGGCTTCAGGCATATACGCATTCATTCGTGAGGGTCACTTGAAGCAAATACACTAAAAGTGGTATTGATAGTTTTCTTCTTGTTATAGTTTAAAAACATAGTGTATAGAAAAAGCTTGCTTTCCCAAGAAAACTTTATTAACATCCGCAGGATAAATCACATCGAGGATATGTTATGAATATGCCAAGAACAAAGCTTATTCCAAATGGGGAAAATATTGTCCATACGTTTTCTGATACAGAATATAAAAACCGCCAGTCAAAGCTTAGAAATTACATGACCAAAAACAATATTGATACTGCAATTTTTACCTCAATTCACAACATCAACTACTACAGTGATTTCCTCTATTGTTCTTTTGGTCGTCCTTATGCCCTAGTTATTACTCATGATAAAGCTACAACGGTCTCGGCAAATATTGATGGCGGACAACCTTGGCGTCGCACCTTTGGTGAAAACCTTGTCTACACCGATTGGCAAAAAGATAGTTTCTTTTTTGCTCTTCAGCAACTAGCTCAAAATAAAGGCAGAATTGGAATCGAGCATGACCATATTACAAAGGAACGCCTGGATAAACTTCTAAACGCATTTGATAAAGCCGAACTTACAGATATATCAGTTGACTGTATGAAGATGCGTTCGATTAAATCAGATGAAGAAATTGCCCATATTATCCAAGGCGCTAATGTCTGCGATATTGGCGGTGCAGCCTTAGTTGAAGCTGTCAAAGAGGGTGCGCCTGAGAATGAAGTAGCACTTCATTCAACCCAAGCAATGGTTAGAGAAATCGCAAAGAGATACCCGCACTCTGAACTTATGGATACTTGGACTTGGTTTCAGTCAGGAATAAATACCGACGGTGCGCATAACCCTGTCACTACAAGAAAAGTTCAAAAGGGAGACATTCTCAGTCTCAACTGCTTCTCAATGATTGCTGGTTATTATGTTGCACTTGAAAGAACGCTATTTTTCGATCATGTCGATGACGAGTCATTAAGACTTTGGGAAATAAATGTTGAAGTTCACGAAGAAGGCATGAAGCTAATTAAGCCAGGTGTAGCGTGTAAAGATATTGCCCTTGAACTAAATAAAATCTTTGCAGAATACGGTCTACTTAAAAGTCGCACCTTTGGCTATGGCCATTCATTTGGAGTGCTGTCACACTACTACGGTCGTGAGGCAGGAGTTGAATTGCGCGAAGATATCGACACTGTTTTGCAAAAAAATATGGTCGTATCTATGGAGCCGATGATTATGATTCCAGAAGGACAGCCTGGTGCTGGAGGTTACCGTGAGCACGACATCATGGTTATTACTGAAGATAGCGCTTATGACATTACCAAGTTCCCGTACGGGCCTGAACACAATATCATAAAGAGCTAAAAAAGCAAAAAAAGAGTTTGAATTGCCGAAATAGTTGGAATCAGCTCTCGTAAGAGAATATTTCCACCATCATTTCGTTAGCTATGTCTTCTAGCCGGTCTCGGATAACATATTCCTCAACCGTGGTAGGTATATGGAGAGTAATTTCTGCCTTAAAGAGCTTTTCACCAGACATAGAGGCTTCGATAATTTCCGACTTAATCTCTTCAACATTTCCCCCTAGTGCTACTAATGCGTGAGAAAGCTTATTGATAATCCCTATATGATTTTGACCAATCAGCTCGATATTGTATGACTTAAATGGTTGAAGGGCGTTCGATTTGGTTTCTTCACAAACAATCTTTAATCCTAAATTTGAAGCTTCTAACTTCTTGATCAGCTTATCGACATTCTTTGAAGGAACATTAACCTTTATAATCCCTGCAAACTTCCCTTCAAAGCTTGACATTCTGCTTTCAACCCAGTCACCTTCATATGACAAGATAATCTCAGACAAACCATCTATTAAACCTGGCTTATCCTCACCCAATACGCTAACTAATATCGACTCCATATATTTCTCACTCATAATTTTCTATGCTTGGACAGGTACAAATTAAGTTCTTATCGCCATGAACATTATCTACTCGAGAGACTGGCGGCCAATACTTAACCCTTCTTAAGCTTTCCAGTGGATAGGCCGCTTCTTCTCTAGAATATGAATAACTCCAGACTGAAGACGATACCATTTCCAGTGTGTGAGGTGCATTAATTAGAGGATTATCTGTGACCGAATACTCCCCTGCTTCGACTTTTTGGATCTCTTTTCTGATTTGAATCATGGCGTCACAAAAACGATCTAACTCATCCAAAGATTCTGACTCAGTTGGCTCAATCATTAAAGTTCCGGAAACTGGAAATGACATTGTAGGTGCATGAAAACCATAATCGATTAAACGTTTTGCAACATCATCTACACTAATACCGAAATTTTCCTTAATGGAGCGGAGATCAACAATGCATTCATGGGCAACCCTGCCATTCTCGTCACTATAGAGTATAGGATAGTGTTCTGACAAACGAGTTGCTATGTAATTTGCATTCAATATTGCATTTGTGGTGGCTTCGTAAAGACCATTCTTGCCAAGCATCGCAATATACATCCAGCTAATTGGCAAAATACTAGCAGAACCCCACGGTGCACCAGAAATACTACCGACACCAGTATTATTTAATGGCGTTCTTGGTAAAAAATCTACCAAATGTTCCTTAACTCCAATAGGACCCACACCTGGGCCACCACCACCATGAGGGATGGCGAATGTTTTGTGTAAGTTAAAATGCGAAACATCGCCGCCAAATTCACCGGGAGCAGAAATTCCAACCATTGCATTCATGTTCGCACCATCAATATATACCTGTCCTCCAGCTTTATGTACAACCTCACAAACCTCCTTAACGTCTTTTTCAAATATCCCGTGAGTAGATGGATAAGTAATCATAATTGCAGCCAAATTTTCTTCATTTTCTTTGCACTTAGATGTTAAATCTGCCATATCAATATAGCCATTATCTGCAGTCTTGACTACAACTACTTTCATCCCCGCCATCTGTGCAGAGGCTGGATTGGTTCCATGAGCAGAAGCTGGAATTAGGCAAATATTTCGATGTCCTTCATCGTTACTTAGATGAAAAGCACGAATTGCTATAAGTCCTGCATATTCACCCTGGGCTCCTGAGTTAGGCTGCAAAGAAATCGCAGAGTATCCAGTTGCTTCACACATCATCTCTTCAAGATCGCTTATCATTTGATGATATCCTATCACCTGATTCATTGGCACTGCGGGATGGATTTGACAAAATTCCGGCCAAGTTACAGGTATCAATTCAGCCGCAGCATTCAACTTCATAGTACACGATCCAAGCGGTATCATTGCTCGGTCAAGTGCAAGGTCTTTATCACCCAGATAACGAATATAGCGCATCATATTAGTTTCTGAACGATACGTATTAAACACATCGTGAGTCATGAATTTTGACGTTCTTTTTATTTTTTTACTTATTTGAGATTTATTTTTTTCAAATAGCAGTTGTGCGCTGAGCTTAGATTCTGTATTAAATATTCTCCATAAATACTCTATATCCTCTGGAGTACTGAGCTCATCAAATGAAACTGAAACGAGGGTTTTACTAAAAACATTTATGTTGTATCCATTTTTTTCAGCCTGCATGACAACAGCGTCAGAGTTTTTAACTTCTATCGTTAATGTATCAAAAAACGTTTCATTAACAATACGAAAACCCATTTCAGAGATGCCGTCAGCAAAGACAGCAGCGTAACGAAAAATTCTATTGGCAATTTTTATAAGGCCTCCAGCACCATGATAGACAGCATACATGCTTGCCATAACTGCCAAAAGAGCTTGCGCAGTACAGATATTACTTGTTGCCTTTTCACGACGTATGTGTTGTTCACGAGTTTGCAGAGCTAGACGATAAGCCAACCTACCGTTCGTATCAACTGAAGCACCAATAATTCTGCCGGGCATTGAGCGTTTATATTCTTGCTTAATTGACATATAAGCAGCATGTGGACCACCATAACCAATCGGTACTCCAAACCTTTGCGAATTACCAACCACGATATCTGCACCCATTTCTCCGGGTGGCTTTAAAAGCGTTAAAGCTAATAAGTCTGCACTCACAGCAACAAGAGCATTCTTTTTATGAATAGAGTCTATTAATTTAGAGTAATCACTATAGCTACCATAGGTATTTGGGTACTGCAGTAATACACCGAAAACATCAAGCTCGTCTAAATCAGTCAAAGGATCGCCAACCACAACTTCAATACCTAGTGGCTCGGCTCGTGTCAATACCACCTCAATATTCATTTGATAACAATCATTAGCAACAAAAAATACCTTACTTTTCGATCTACTAATCCTGTCACACAAGCTCATAGCTTCCGCACAGGCACTTGACTCATCCAGCATCGACGCATTCGCTATATCTAGGCCGGTTAAATCTGAAACCATTGTTTGAAAGTTCATCAAGGCCTCCAGACGACCTTGAGAAATCTCAGGTTGGTATGGAGTGTATGCGGAATACCAAGCCGGATTCTCTTCTATGTTGCGCTGAATTACTGGAAGTGTAATTGAATTGTAATAGCCCTGACCAATAAATGACTTGTAACGGATATTCATTCTAGCCAAGTTTCTTAACTGCTTCAGTGCCGCCAACTCTGAGAGGCCTTCGGCCATATTCATTGGCTTTTTCCGTCGAATAATATCTGGTACCACCTCTTCTATCAGGTCATCCAAGTTATTAAAACCTAGATAACTGAGCATTGTCTGACGCTGTTCAGTTGAAGAACCGATATGCCTGTTGGTAAAGGGGTCGCTATTTAGAAGATCTTCAATCTTAGTGGCCATTAGAATGTTACCTCAATCTTCAATAAATGCTTGGTATGCTGACTCATCCATCAAGTCGTCAAGTTCTGAAATATCGGAAAGTTTAACTTTGATAAACCAACCCTCACCCATAGGGTCTTCACTAACCAGTTCGGGTTCATCTTCCAATTGATTATTTACATCAACGACTTCCCCTGAAACCGGTGCAATCAAATCCGAAGCAGCCTTAACAGACTCAATTACCGATATATTGTCGCCACATGTAATTTCGTCTCCAATTGAGGGAAGCTCAATATAAACCAGATCACCTAGCTGTTCCTGGGCAAAATCTGTTATCCCGATAACCACCTCATCTTCCCCTTTAAGTTCGATCCATTCATGATCTGTTGAATACTTTGTCCCCATCACTTCTCCTATTTTTTATTATCCTCTAAAGTAATTTTGTTTTACAAATGGCAACTTAACAACATTAACCGGAATCTTCTTGTCACGTACTAATGCGAATAAGGCAGAATTATCGTCAATAAAGTTTACTGCAATTCTCGCTATAGCGATGGGTTTTCCGGCGCTCGGACCAAAACCTCCGCTGGTAACTTTACCGACATGATTGCCAGCTTCGTCTTCAATTGAAGTGCCATCGCGAACCGGAATCCTTCCTTCGGGCTGAAGGCCGACAATCTTTGCTTCTGTACCCTTGGAAAGCTGCTTCATGATAACACTGTCGCCGGGGTAACCTCCTGGGCGAACTCCGTCATGCCTTCTTGCTTTTGATAAAGCCCAGACCAAAGAAGACTCTACCGGAGTATGATTTTCGTCCAGTTCATGGCCATAGAGAGACAAACCTGCCTCTAAACGGAGCGAGTCTCTAGCTCCGAGACCCGCCCACTGAACTGCATAATCAGACAAAAAAAGTTTAGCAATACGCTCTGCCTCAAATGCTGGCATTGAAATTTCAAATCCATCCTCACCACTGTAACCGGACCTCGTCACTAGACACTCGACGTCTCCAATCATCAATTTCCTAGCCGTCATAAATGTCATTTCATTACAGGTAGGTGCAAATTGTGCCAATACTTCAGATGCTTTTGGCCCTTGCAAAGCTAACAGCGCAACATCTTCAAGAAGCTCAACTTCACAACCACTATCAACTAAACTCTTTAAGTGTTCAAAATCTGCCACTTTGCATGCTGCGTTTACCACTAAAAACAAATCATCATCTCCAATATTTGTCACCATCAAGTCATCCAACACACCGCCATTATTATTTGTAAAGACAGCATAACGTTGTTTCATTAGAGGTAAATCAACTATATCGACTGGAACTAGAGTCTCCAATGCCTGTTTTGCGTTCTGACCTGTAAGCTTGATTTGACCCATATGAGAAACATCAAAAAGACCAGCGTTTTCGCGTGTGTGCAGGTGTTCTTTTTTAATTCCTAAAGGATACTGGAGTGGCATTTCATAGCCCGCAAACGGCACCATTTTTGCACTGGCATCTAGATGCATTTGATAAAGCGGAGTAATTAATATTTGATCAACTGATGACATTTAATATAATCAATTACAAGCTTATTATTCATTTACTGAAGTCTAAAGCTTGTGTTAAATTAGATGCGTTATTATATTCCCTTACTTGTAAAAAGAAAACGATAATTTTAGTTTGATTCACTAACTATTGAATTAATTTATCGTCAATTCCTAGTAGCCTTTATTAATGTTATAGATTGGAAAAGGCAGCTTGTCATCCTCTATGCGGTAAATATTTTCAGCAATTGTTTTTGCTGAAGATTTTGGATTGCTTTGTCCTGCGATATGAGGAGTAATGTAGACAGACGGATGGCTCCAGAGAGGGTTATTTGCAGGCAAAGGTTCTTGTTCAAATACATCCATAGCCGCGGCAGTAATGTGCCCTTCATCTAGTAGAGACAATAAATCTATCTCGTTGACTATACCTCCTCTGCCCATATTTATAATAAATGAACCTCTAGGCAAACATTGAAGTTCTTGTTTTCCGAGCAAATTAGTTGTGTCTTTTGTTAAAGGTAGAACATTAATTAATATATTTGTCTTGCCCAAGAAATCGCCTAACTGCTCATCACCAAAAAAGTATTCTATATCACCCAAAGACGATTTTTGACTAGCGCCCCAACCCAAAACCTTAAAGCCTTGGCTGACAAGTGAAGTCCCGATGCCTTTTCCAATATTGCCCAAACCCATAATCCCTACTGACCTGTCCTCAGGCTGTATGGAGCCGTGCTGAAGCCATTTTTTATCAAGCTGCTGATTCATATATAAATAATGGTCACTATGAAAATGTAGTACCCAATGCAGGGCATGGAAACACATCTCATGCGTTAACTTGACATCAACTAAACGAACAATTGGCAAGTCTTTCGGCAAATCAGGATCACTTAGAATATGATCTACTCCTGCGCCTAAAGATAGAATTGCCTTCAAATTTGGGTATTTCTTTAAAATTCCATGGGGATGCTTCCATACCACAGCGTATTTTATTTCATTAACATCACCGTCATCAGGATAGACTCTGACATCAATATCTGGCAACTCCTCTTGAACAAATTGACGCCAAACCTTTTCATCTTCCCAAAATTCACTGACCGAAATTAATAATGCCAAAACTGACTCCCAAAGGCCTTAATTAAATCAAGGTGTATACTAAAGTTAGGTAGCTATAATAACCTGTTTCATTATCTGACTCTAATTTTAATTTGAGTTGGCATTAGGTTTTAATATGTTTATTAGTGTTTTAGATTTATTTAAAGTTGGAATTGGCCCATCAAGCTCCCATACCATGGGACCTATGGTTGCTGCCAATGACTTTATGCAGCATGTAAGAGAATTTTTAAATTCCAATAATAAAGTCAATGATTATCAGATTAGGTGCACCTTAAAGGACTCTCTAGCGTACACAGGTGTTGGACATGGAACAGATCGAGCAGTAACGCTTGGTTTGCATGGATATCTACCGAATACAATCATCAACGAGAAAATAGACGAAGTTATTGAGCGTGTTTGGGCGGCAAAAAATGTGTCTATCGATACCAACCAAAAAGCTTCCTTCTTTGCAGAAAAGGACATAATTTTTGACACTAGAAATTCATTGAAACAGAATCCAAATGGACTGATTTTTGATCTTCTTGATACATCAAACAAGGTACTCATATCTCACACCTATTTTTCTATAGGTGGAGGTTTTATTTCCACACCAGAAGAGATTGACCAGGTTGAATCACCCATTGAAAGTGAGCCAAGCGCTGAATACCCTTTTCCTTTTGATAACTCAGGCGAGATGCTAGAAATGTCTAAAAAATATAACAAGACAATCTGGCAAATGAAGCTTGCTAACGAGCTACACAATATGTCAGAACGAGAACTCAATAAAAAGCTCGATCTAATCTGGAGCTATATGAAGAAATGCATAGAAAATGGTCTCTCTTCAGAAGGTCATCTGCCCGGCGGACTTAATACAAATAGACGTGCAAAAAAATTGCATCGAAGCCTTCAAGATGACTTTGAAAATACAACTCCAAATGACTGGCTATGTGCCTATGCAATGGCGGTCAACGAAGAGAATGCTGCAGGCCATATGGTCGTCACGGCGCCAACCAATGGCGCAGCTGGAGTCGTCCCTGCAGCCCTGTATTATTGCTGTAAACACAAATCTGCCACCACTGAACAGATACGTCAATATCTGTTAACAGCAGCAGCCATAGGAGGTCTAATTAAACACAATAGTTCTATATCGGGAGCAGAAGTTGGTTGTCAAGGTGAAGTAGGTTCGGCCTCCGCAATGGCGGCAGCTGGACTATGTGCAGCCAGAGGTGGTAGCAGTGCTCAAATTGAAAACGCCGCTGAGATGGCGCTAGAACATCACATGGGAATGACATGCGACCCAGTTAAGGGACTTGTGCAAGTGCCCTGCATTGAGCGAAATGGCTTTGGCGCCGTCAAGGCTTACACGGCAAGCTCATTGTCACTCAGAGAGAGTGGCGAACATTTGGTTTCATTGGATCAGTGTATCGCCGCTATGAAAAAAACCGGTCTCGATATGTCAAAGAAATATAAAGAAACATCTCTAGGCGGATTGGCAGTTAGCTTTATTGAATGCTGAAGTGTCCAATCTGGTAAATATATACTAATCTGTGTCAACCATCCCTGCGCCTGCGCCTGAAGCGAGAGATTCTGCGGTTGATTTCACCAGGCAACGTGAAAAATAATCATATATCCCTTGCCAGTTTTCTCCTACCCTAACACCACTTTGCAATATTTTTTCCTTTTCATTAGCCGTAGTATATCTCTTAACATTAGCGTTGGAGGGGCTTGTTGTTTCACTAGAAACAGGCTGAATAATCATGTTGGCTCCCTTACTTAACTCTATCGGCTGTGAATTGGAGCTTACTACTTCCCAGACGCCCTCTGCAGCAAACCTTACTGAGTATTCATGATTACTTTCGTCTAGCCAAAATGCCTGCAAACCGTTGCATTTATTTGCACCCATCGCAGCAATAACCAAAATAGGAAAGTCAACATTTCTTAAAACTAATTGATTATCATTAATACCTAGATTAATCCTATCTACAACACTTACAGAAGCAATAAGGGATGACAAATATAGGTCGCTTGGACAATAAAAACGCCCCCCATTTTCTGTCTTTTTGAACAGTATTCCTAAATCACTAGCCTGACTATCTACATTATCTAATGCACCAAGACTGCACAAACTAGGATCAAAACCGTTTTCTGCAATCCATACATTGCTGCGAGCGAAGTCTTCAGCTACGCCGATAGGCGCTTTCACCCCAAAACCTGCACGAGTAAAGAAAAAAATTACCTCATTCAGTGAAATAGTTAACTGCTTTTTTGTCATCTAAATAAACCCTCTTGGTATAACTGGAAAGTACCAGTCATCATAGCCACTGTCAGATAAATGTTCTGGCATTGGAGCACCTTGATACATACATATTCTGGTCCATAGTTCAGACTTAGGATCAAACTTTGAGGCTCCAAAAAAAGCCAACTTGAAACGCAACAAATTTAATGGCAGCATAGATTCATCTAATAAATTATCTTGCACCTCTGAATATGGCATTATAAGAGTGTTTTGAATGCGACGTATGCTGTGTCTATACTGTGGATAAGCAAGTAAGAATTCACTCACCAACATATCATCATCCACTGAAAGCAGCGCCTCGTTAAGTTCATATGCGTCACGTCCAATGGTCAAAGGCATCTCCTGTTCGGAGCCCTCTTCATCTGCACGAGAACCAAAGCGAGGCTCTAATTTATCTTCCGAGTAATACCAGAAATGTTGCTGCGACTTAGTTGTTGTAAAATCAATAGCTATAGCCCAAGCGTAATAATTCTTAACTATTTCTTTTAATCTACTTATTGTCATGCCAACTTGAAGCTTTGGTATAGACTCAGAGAACATTGTCTCTGCCAGCTCATCCACCAAAGAACCATGGGGCTCAATAATTAAAGAGACAACTAATTCCTGACATTCCAAAGAATAACAATCTTCGGTGTATTGATAAATGCCGTTCCAGGGATAAGGCTTCGCTAGGTTAATTTCATTATTGCACCAATTGGTCAGCGATTCAATTTCACTCTTAAGGCGCTCAATACGTGATGTCTGTACTTCGTCATCAACAAGCCATTCTCTAAGATGTTGACTAACTTGGTCAAGGGACTGCACAAATTTTTCAAGCGAACCATCTAGAGGTGTCTCAATACTTCTGACTCTTGCTAATGCGGTTTCTTTAGCTAAAACCCAGCTATGAATCAGGTTCGGGTGTTTTAATAAAAAAGGTGCCATACCCAAACCAGTAGAATTACCAATACCAAGAAACCGACTAATACTTGGATCAATCCTAGTAGCTTTGTCGCCACCCCTTTTTTTGGCCAGATACTCAACCAGATCTATCGTAAACCAGCGAATTAAATAAACCGCTAACATCTCAATTTGGAATGCCCCTCTACATTCCTCTCGGCTGGCAATTTTTTCTCTATCAGCACAACCAAATTTACCGCTGCCATAGATTGCCGTAGTGCGCATCAGATAACCTACTGATGATAGCAATTCGATATCTGGCTGATTCCCTTGTGCAAGGGAAGAGATGACATGCTCGAAAAGTCTTAGACTTTTATTTGCTCTTGCTAAAACAAGTTCGCTGGGGCGAAATCTGCCGCCTTCCTGTTTGGGGGTATTTTGTGCTAAATAATCTATATCTTTTTGAGTTGGCACACCATCGTACAAACTAAATGTAGCGTCCCAAACCTCTGCTATTACACGGTCGGTCCTTTTATTGGGTGGTATGTCTTGTGTAAAGGCAATAAGTGAATAAGTTCTCTTAGGTGTCTTAACTGCATAAACACTGGCACCAAAACCATCACTATCTATATCACGCTGTAGGCATTCAAATTGCCATTTTTCGTTAGACATGCGTCTAATCAGTGAGCGCATAAAGCTAAGCCTAGTTTGATGTGAGGAGCCCATCCTATCTAG
>Ga0187833_10000951_pt1 | contig 34047 bp, 48 predicted proteins | sample ETNtaG_37_FD_167968 | JGI IMG/M metagenome (GOLD analysis project Ga0187833, IMG submission 167968) | Marine microbial and viral communities from oxygen minimum zone, Eastern Pacific Ocean - ETNP2014_SV_400_PacBio MetaG (Illumina Assembly) | ecosystem: Environmental > Aquatic > Marine > Hypoxic...
CATATTTTTTATTCCTGTTCTTCAATCTTTTGCTTTAATCGTTCTTCACGCTGTTCCACACGTTCAAGCCGTTCTTGGAGACCTTCCTTGTATTGCTGGATACGCTCTAATGCTTCCCCAGGTTCCTGTTGATCACATCTAAAATATCCTCTCCTTTGAGGACTCCAACCACGACCCGCATTATTCGTTCCAGGCCATTGCCATTGCCATATTCGCTCGCTCATTCTACCGCGTTGTCTTCCAGACCACTGTCTCATTTGACCTCTTTGTTCATAAGACGTAAGCATTGAATCAATCTTACCCTGAAACTCTTCATTATCAGGAAGATATTCCTTTAATTCAGTCAATGTCTCTGTAAGATTCCTTCTATGACTCTGTCTATTCATACCCCATCCTTGCCATACTCTTCCATCGATTGAGCCACCATCATACCTGATACCCTGATGATGCATTCTGCTCATAGGTCCGTTTCTTTGGAAGTCTCTACCCTCTTCATGTCTAGATTGTTCTGCATATGCGTTTGTCGTTAATGGTCCTGACGCAAGGACTGCTATCGCTGCAATACCTGTTAGAATTCTTTTATACATTATAACCACCTCGTATATTAATAATCATGATACAGAAAATATAAAAATCTTTCTGTTTTGAATTATAACTAACTAAACAAAAACTTTAAATTGGTACTATAATTCTATAACCTAATGGTAAAGATAGCAGAACTGACAAGTAACCCAACTATAAACCTTGCTTTAGATACGATAAAAATGGAGAAGCAGGCATTGGTATTTGTCAGTACAAAACGGTCTGCTGAGCGGACTGCATTAGACATAGCTAAAAAGGTAGAGATATCTTCAAATAAAGAACTAGTTAATTTAACTGAGAAAGTGTTAAGTGTCCTTGCAAAACCAACAAAGCAATGCAAACAACTTGCTGAGTGTGTCAAGAAAGGAATAAGCTTTCATCATGCAGGGCTACACACAAAACAAAAAGAACTTGTTGAGGATTCTTTTCGAAGCGGTTTGATCAAAGTGATTGCGTGCACACCAACCCTTGCTGCCGGACTTGACTTGCCTGCGTTCAGAACCATACTCCGAGACCTGAAGAGATATGGACACAGAGGTTATGACTATATTCCAGTACTTGAGTATCTACAGATGGCTGGGAGAGCTGGAAGACCAAAATATGACAAGTTTGGCGAGTCAATCTGCATTGCAGCAAGTGAGAGTGATAAAGAAAAGATCCATGAAAGGTATATCATGGGTGAACCTGAAGAGATTTATTCAAAGCTTGCAGTTGAACCAGTCTTAAGAACTTATTTAGTATCATTGATCTCGTCATCCATTGTAAATGATAAAAAGAGTATATTGAAATTCTTTAGCAAAACATTCTGGGCTCATCAATTCAAAGACATGGACAAACTTGAAGATATAATTGTGCGCATGCTAGGATTATTAGAAGAATGGGAGTTTATCAAAACAAATGATAATGATTTTATATCCGCTAGTGAAATTAATGATGGGAAAATTGAAGTCACTAAATTAGGCAAAAGAGTTGCTGAACTTTATATTGACCCGTTGACAGCGCATTTCATAATTGAATGTATGAAGAAAGCGACTGGTAAACTATGCAAAGATTTCTCGTTCATACAGATGATATCGCACACTCTTGAAATGAGACCATTATTAAAAGTTAAAGTTAAAGAATTCGAAGAGATACAGGAGAATCTTGTTGAGTATGAAAGTGTCATACTTGAAGATGAACCAAGTCTTTATGATACAGAATATGATGAATACATGAATTCTATGAAGACTGCTTTTTTCTTTATGGACTGGGTGAATGAGAAAGACGAAGAATACTTGCTTGAGAAGTACAATGTGAGGCCAGGGGAATTGAATGTCAAACTGAATATTGCTGATTGGTTATTGTATTGCGCTGAAGAGATGTGCAGGATCTTACAGTTCCAACATATTCTGAAAGACATCAGTAAGATACGATTCAGAGTAAAATATGGCGTCAAAGAAGAATTAATTACTTTACTTAAATTAAAGAATGTTGGAAGAATGAGGGCAAGGAAACTATATCATAATAAGATAAAGACAATAGCTGATGTCAAGAAAGCTGATATTAACCAACTTGTGCAACTGCTTGGCAAAAAGGTTTCTTTAGATATAAAGGAACAGGTTGGTCAGAAGTTTGATCAAGATAATGTTGCTGAAAAGAAAGAGGAAGTCAAAGGACAATCTAGTTTGAGTGATTATTGTTGATGCTGAGTATCTTGTTTATCTTCATATTCTGCAAACAATGAATTAATCCATGCACGATCATCTGTCATCTCGTTTATTTGGTCTTTAGTAAAAAGTCTTTCAATATTAGGCGCATGGAATTCATAACCATAACCTTCGTAGAACTGTTTGTCTTCAATAACATTCTGGGAATTGTGTATAAGGACAGCGGTTGAGTGATTATAGAATGATTCTGTGACCATGTAAGGATGATATCCTTCAAACTCTTCACCTGCCTTCTGTAACTTCAGATGAAGCCTGTCAAGACATGCAAAAATAATATCAATTGATCCTAACATATTTGAGAAGGCTTCAGCTGATTCGTCAAGATAAGAAAAGTCAATATCATCTTCATAGATGATTCCAAGATCAAGCTTTTCTACAATTCCTTCCTTTATTTCAGTTGCTCTTTCAACAACAGAATGATAAACTTCTCTTAAATTTTCATACTCGGGCCTGTATGTTTCCCAGACCCACTCGGTCCGTGCCTGAAATGCGAAGAATTCCTGGACATATTCGTTTTCATCCATTAACTGTAATTATCGATTTAGAAGTATATAATCTTTTCTGTTAATTAAGATTTAATCCATTACATCACAATAATATTTATAAAGTTTAGGATTACATTTACTATAACTTGTTCTGATTAATATAATATAGAAGAATGGAGGAGATTAAACATGGATTCATATTTTACATCATTAGAAGGTAGATTAGAAGGTAAACAGACAGTTGCTGTGGTTGATAACTTATGGGGTGACGGAGGCAAAGGCGGTTGGATTGATTATCTACTGAGTATAGGAGATTATAGTAACGTTATCAGATTTGGAGGAGGCAATAATGCAGGGCATACTATTAAAGTCGGTGATACTGAAATAATAAGTCATCTTGTACCATCTGTCCAGTTCAATCCTGGCGCAATAGGGATCATAGCAAACGGATGTGTTGTTGATATAGAAGATTTATTTGGAGAATTAGATTCACTGAGAAAAGGAGGAATTGACCTGACTGAAAGAATATTCCTGAGCGGAGCTGCGCATATAACTGCCGAATACCACAGAGTTATTGATGGAACAGATACAAAGATAGGTACAACTGGCAGAGGGATAGGACCTACTTACTCTAACAAGGCTGCAAGGACAGGCGTGAGGGTTAATGACTTGTTTGACATTGAGAGGCTCAAGAGAGATCATAAGAATTTCTATGATTATTTTATAGGATCAGGATTGGTTGAGAGGCTTGATGAAATCCATATGATGACTGCTGATACACAGAAGATGATTACTGCAGCTATTAAAGATGATAGGAACATATTGTTTGAAGGAGCGCAAGGAGCGTTGCTTGACATTGACCATGGAACATATCCATTCTTGACATCATCAAACCCAACAAGTGGAGGGATTGCCACAGGCACAGGAATCCCAGTAGATAATATTGATTTAATTTTAGGCATTGTCAAAGCATACGCTACAAGAGTAGGCGAAGGATCAATGGTAACTGAGTATCATGGTGAGCAAGCAGATGAGCTAAGAGAGATTGCAAATGAATACGGTGCTACAACTGGCAGACCAAGAAGAGTTGGTGCGTTTGATGCCGTTGCAATAAAGTATGCAAGTAGTCTTAATAGCAAAGATATCCTTATAACAAAACTGGATTGTCTTGACACTTTTGAGAATGTACCTATATGCACAGCTTATACTTACAATGGAACACCAACAAGGTATGATGGACAATGGGTAAGTGAAGGTAACCAAATAGATCATTTCCCAAGAGAAGCAAGAATACTCGAACATTGTAGTCCAGTCTTAGAAGATATGCCGGGATGGAATGAACCCACAACTGAAGTAAGAAGTTATGGTGAATTACCACAAAATGCAAGAAACTATGTTGAAAGGATCGCTGAATTGACTGATACACAGATTTGTGGAATATCTATAGGTCCTGAGCGCGAGCAGAAGATAGTGAAATAGTTATTGGTATAATTATTTTTATTAGTGTGCCCTCAGAGCTGTTGATGAGCATTGATTTATTTTATTTATTTACGTATTTTAAAATTAAAACTAATTATCAATGCTCAATCTTTTTCTGAAGGCATAACTTGTATCCAAATAAGAACATTTAATAATAGTGAGATAAATAAAATATTAATGAATAATAGTGACAGGATTAAATTCAGTAAACCTGACTTTAAAACATTAAACTCACAAGGTTTTACTTGCGTGGATATGCATGTTCATTCTCTTTATTCTGACACGTTCACAACAATTGAGCGGATACTAAAGAAATGCAAAGAAAATAAACTTGGTGTCGCTATAACCGATCATAATAATATTAAAGGTCTTATTAAAGCATTAAAATTCAGAGAGGTTAAGAACAAAGATATTTTAGTAATACCTGGAATTGAGATATCCTCAAGAGAAGGACCGCATATTTTATTATATTTTTATTCAGTAAATGATATTTCTGATTTCTATGTGAAACATATTCACAAAAATGTAAATAAAGACCCATACACGTCAATTAATCTAACAGTAGCAGAGATTATTGATAGAGCTTCAAAGTATAGTTGTATTAAATCAGTTGCTCATCCTTTTAATATATCATACTTAAATTTCTATAATCCACTTAAGAAAGGGAAGATGCCTGAATGGGTAATAAAAAAAATTGACGCAATCGAGGTAATATCATCATTGTGTTTAAGAAAAATGAATGAGAAATCGATTGATTTCAGTAATGAATACCATAAAGGCATCACAGCAGGAAGCGATGCTCACTCACTGAAAGATATGGGTCGCGCAGTCTCATACTCAGATGCAGATTCAGTAGACACATTCCTGGATAACATAAGAAGCAATAGAAACTTTGTTGTTGGGAAAGAAACAACTAACCATGCCCGTATGTATACATACTCAAAATCTGTTGTTAAACACATGAGACATCCAGTAAGTACTGTACATGTCCGTGTTAGATCAAAAGCTAGTAGTATACTAAATAAAAGAAAAGTTATTAAACGACATATTAGAAAGAAAGTTAGTTCTATAAGAAAAAGATTATCTTAAAGCTCAATAACGTCTGCTTTTAAGTGAAAAATTGTAGGTTTATAGACTTTAACGCGCACGATATCGCCTAAAGCAAGGTCGCCAGACACAATCACTGGCTTATACGAAAAGTTTCTTCCAACAAATGTGTTGTCCTTGCCGTATTCATCAATAATGATTTCACCTGTCCAATCTTTCCATTTCTTATTATTCTCAAAAGAGATATACTCAAATAAAGATGTTAGTTTTCGTGATCTTTCTTTTGTGATATTACCATGTAACTGATCAGGAAACTTTGCAGCAGGTGTACCGGGTCTTGGCCAGAACCGTGATCTGTTAAGCACATCTGGTTTTATTTCCTTAATAAGGTTTATAGAGTCATTGAACTGTTCTTCTGTTTCCCCTGGAAAACCGCAAATGATGTCTGTTGAGATTGTTATATTAGGAACAGTTTCTCTGAATATATTTACAATTGATTTGAACTCATCAACAATATATCGCCTGCCCATCTTTTTCAGAATGTCATCATTTCCTGACTGAATAGGAAGATGGATGAACTTGAACATCTTGTCATGCTTATAAACTTCAGCAAGCTCATTCACAATATCCTTTATATGAGTTGGATTCATCATACCTAATCGTACTTTAAAACCGCCAGGGAACCTTGTCACTTTCTTAAGAAGCTCTACAATGTTTGTGTTGATATCCATACCATAACAGCCGTTATCCTGTGATGTCAACCATATCTCTTTGCATCCGTCTTCAACGCTCTTCTTTACTTCTCTAAGTATGTCTTTGATTGGATATGACATGAATTTTCCTTTAACACCTTTGACAGAACAATAAGTACAATGATCAATACAGCTATTACTGATAGGTATTACGCTCACTGCTGGATTCCTTCTTACCTTTGGAAAGTTTAGTTTTAGTATTGGCTCGTTTGTCAATGCTTCAATAGGGTTGTCGTTGATTGTCTCTTCAACAACAGAAACAATCTCAGTCATGTTATTAGTGTTAACCAGACTTGCATCAGGTGCTAGCTCTCTTAATTCTTTCACAGATTGTTTAGGGATGCACCCGGCGATAATTAGCTTCTTATATTTCTGTTTGTTAGCAATTTCTATCGCTTTTATCGCTTTTCGAAACGCAGGTGTTTTCACACTACACATATTTACAACTATCACATCTGCGTCTTTGTAGTGCTTCACTATCTCAAACTGAGCATTCTTAAGCAGTCCTTTCATTACTTCTGTCTCTGAAAGATTAGTGCTGCATCCAAATGTTCTGAAAAATATTTTCATAGTGTGTAAGTAGGATTTTTTAGTTTATAAGGCTTATTGTTTAGATTTGTTGGCTTGGTTGGATGTTTTCAGTGCTTTTGATGAGCATTGATATCTAGTTTTATTTACGTACTTTAAAATTAAGAAACTAAAAATGAATCCATGCTCAATCTCTCTCTGAAGGCTCAAAAAGCTTAAACAGAAAAGAATATAAATAAATCTCAATCAACAAACCAACTCATGAAAAAGAAGTTACTATTGCATGTGTGCTGCGCACCATGTTCGACACATCCTATAACTTTACTGAAGCAGAGTTATGATGTGACTTTATTATTCTACAATCCGAACATTCATCCAAATGAAGAATATAATAAAAGGTTGAATGAAGCGATTAAATTTTCTAAGATAGTTGAAATGCCGTTGGTTGAACTAAAGGAAGATGAAAAGCTGTGGTTTGAAAAGGTGAAAAAGCACGAACATGAAAAAGAGGGAGGAGATAGATGTTCAATCTGTTTCAAGCACAGGCTTGATAAGACAGCTGAGATTGCAAAGACAAAAGGGTTTGATCTGTTTACAACTACATTAACTGTAAGTCCATACAAGAACAGCAAAAGGATTAACCTGATTGGGAAAGATCTGCAGGAGAAATTTAGTGTTGATTTCTTAGAATCTGATTTTAAGAAAGGTGATGGTTATAATAAAAGTATTGAACTTAGCAAAGAACATGATCTTTATCGGCAGCATTATTGTGGCTGTGTTTATTCTAAAAGATGATTACTTAATCAGTAACATTGCATCGCCGAGTGAGAAAAATCGATATTTCTTTTTTACTGCTTCATTATAAGCGTTAAGCATCCTGCTTCTTCCATAGAAAGCGCTTACTAGAAGTAATAAGGTTGATTTAGGAAGATGGAAATTAGTTATCATTGCTGATGTTTTTGATTTGAACTTGTGCCCTGGATAAATGAACACATTTGAATCGCCCTTGGTTGGCTGAATATTTCCGTTATTGTAATTTGCGCTCTCCAAAGTCTTTAACGATGTTGTACCTACTGTAATCAATCTTCCTTTTGTGTTGTTGATTATGTCAGCATTTGTTTTATTAATTGAAAAAGTCTCTTTGTCCATTTTATGTTTACTGAAATCATTATCTTTTATCGGAAGGAAAGTTCCAAAACTTATATGTAAACACACTTTAGCAATGTTAACACCCTTTTTCTTTATTTTTTTTAGAATATCATTTGTAAAATGTAATCCTGCTGTTGGAGCTGCTAGACTACCTTGTTGTTTTGCAAAAACTGTTTGATAATCCTTATCCTTGATTTTCTGTTTTATGTAAGGAGGTGTTGGAAGGATTAATTGTGTTGATGGTTGTTTGTTGAACTTGATCTTGAATTTGTCGTTGTTCCTGCTGATGATTGTTGCTTTAAGGTTGTTCTTGAAGATGAATTCAGTACCTGCATTTGGTTTTGAGGTTTTTATACGACATAAATAACCACCTACAATCTTTTTCTCAAGTATTATCTCTGCTTTAGCGCCTGTTGATTTCTTGCCAATCAGCTTAGCATGACTTACTTTTGATTCGTTTATTACAAGAGTATCTCCCTTTTCAAGATAATCAATAATGTCAGAGAAATGTTTATGTTCAATATTATTGTTTCTTACAATCATCAATCTGGAGTTGGAACGTGGCGTTGCTGGTTCTTGTGCTATTAGCTCTTTAGGCAATTCATAATCAAAGTCTTCAAGGTTCATGCATTCTTAGAATTATAATTGGTTTAAATATCTGTTGTATTTGTTCTCTTTATAATCTCTTTAGAAATGGTTTCAAGCGAATCAAAGTCTTCCATTGTGATAGTTATGTCTGCATATTTCTGGTAAATTGGTTTTCGTTTTTTAAACAAATTGTCTAAACCATTTTGTATTCCGACAATTCCCCTTGTATCTGCGTTTGTTAAATGTTTTTTTATGCCTTTAAGATCAGCATCAAGGAAGATTACTTTAGAATTTTTCTTTAGGAAGATCATTGCATCCTCACCATAGATTGCGCTACCGCCTGTTGCTATTATTGAATTGTCAGATAGTTCTAAACTAAGAATTGCCTTTTCTTCGAGTTCAATAAATTTATCATCACCAAACTTGTCAATCAATGGCTGCAGTTTTGAATTGTTGTTTTGTTCAATTACTTCATCAACATCTGTGAAAGAATAGTTTAGTTTATCAGCTAGCATCTTACCGATGAAGCTTTTGCCAGCGCCTGCCATCCCTATCAAGGTTATGTTCATTTAATAATTATAAGTGACTGGAGTTTAAAATCTTTTTGAAATAATTTATAAAGATGATTAGCTTAAATAATCGTATGCCAAAAGAATTTAGAGTAGGCACAAAAGAAGAATTAAAGACAAGGCAAAAAGAATGGGATAAAAAGTTTTTCTTAAGAGCTATAAAATTCCCTGATCTTGCACAATTAGTTAGAGAAGGTGCTGATTCTTTTCACTTTAAAAATGGGATTTATTTCATGAATCATTTTGGTCTTGTGGAACAACAATTCTTATGTGCAACAGGAGTCATAGTGCTACATGAAGCCAGTGAAGAAACAATAGATTACTTCTGCTCAGCAGAAAAGTATCATGGAGGATTTGGTGATAAAGGTTATCCTGTGTGCTGTAATGAATTTCAGGGACAGGTTGAAGTCTATTCAGTCAAAGATGAAGATTATTCTTGTTTAGTAAAAAGAATTGAGCATTTATTATAAAAAAGAAAAAAAAAGATTTACTTTTTCTTAACTGGTGTTGACTGAACATCTTTGCATTCTGGACAATGACCCATTCCTAAATGAGCAACACCCATCAGAATGAATACTGCTGAATACCAACTGATGTTCCAGAAATTCCATACAGCTAAATCCTGAAGCACAAATACTACACCTAATAACAGTAGCAGTAATGCTCCCAACTTATTACATTTATCGCATCCATGAAACATTTAATCACCTCTTTTAGTGATTTATTAAAAAGAGATTATATAAATCTGTTGTTTTAGAATTACTGCGCTAATAAATCATACCCTACAAGATCTACGCTATTTACAGAGTTGGAAGGATTATGGCTTAATATGCTTATTGTAAACCGATATCTCATGCCAAGTTCAAATTGTTTTGGTTCTTTTGCAAATACAATCAACTCATTTCCTGTAAAAGAATATGATTCTTTCAATTCATTGATATCAGATACAAGTATATTATCACCCATGCATACTTTACACATGGCATCTTTTGGACAAGGAGGGCATGTGTAAACCATAACAACGTAAGCATCTATATTGTACCTGCCCGAAACAGGATTTAGTTCTTTTAATGCTTGTATTGTATAAGATTCTATTGTCTGGTCAGAATTTGGCAGTGTTCTTTCAGGCACTTCTTCAAACTCGCTACAGCCAATAATAAATAATAAAAGAAATAATAGCATGATTTTTGTTTTCATGCTAGAATATTAACAACACTATTATTTAAAATTGTCGGAATACTGCGGTCAATACCTTATCAAATTAAAAAGAAAAAATTAACTAAAAGATTTACCACAGCCGCACATGTCTGTTGCGTTTGGATTCTCCACTTTAAAACCAGCACCATCAAAGTCTTCTACATAATCAACTTTGCTTCCCTTGATCATACCAAGGCTCTCGTTGTTGACCAATATACTAACTCCATTGTGCTCTACTAAAGTGTCGTCCTCTTTCTTTTTGCTTTCATGCATAAAGTCGTACATAAGGCCTGAACATCCGCCAAGCACTACATTAATCCTCATGAATTCTGCTTTCTCTTTTTTCAGAAACTCTTTTATCTTTTCAGCTGCGTTATTTGTTACGTTTAAGTTCATATCGACTCACCTCGTTGTTTTAATGTTCATTTAATGTTCAAGGAATTGTTTAAAAGGCTTTAGTTATGAGAAATAAGTGTTTTTGTTGGAATGGTTATTTATAATAAGTTTTAGTAATGTTTTTATATCTCCTTAATTGGATTATAATCATGATAACAACTTATCTGTTTGACCTTGACGATACTTTGATTGATACAAAGATTTATTCTGAAATTTATAAGGATGTAATTCATAATGTCAAGAATAAGTTAGAATTAAATGATAATGAATTGAATAAGAGAGCAAAAAAGTTAAGAGTGACCAAAAATAAATATAAACAATGGGACACTGGTGAACTTTGTAAAAAACTGAAGTTGTTGGATGAATACTATATTATATTGGAAAGAGAAGTTAAAGTTCAAAATGTACTTAAGAAAGATGTTATTGATACGTTGAATAGATTAAAAGGAAAGAAAATAGGTATTGTATCAAATTCTATGAGAAAAACAATCCAGTTGTATATCAAAAAATATAATTTAACAAAACAGATTGATTTTATATTCTCAAGCGATGACGCTAAATGCAAGAAGAATAAATTAAATTATTGGAGAAAGTTGATTAAAAAAGAGAAATTAGATCCAAGAGAATGCTTAGTTGTTGGTGATGATATTGAAGAAGATGTTAAGATCCCTAAGAAATTTAAATTTAATGTGTTGTATATTAAGAGACCTAAAGAATTAAAGATAAAAATAAACAATGAAACACAAAATAATTGAAGTCAAATTAAGAACAAGTAGATCAATTAACTGGTTATGGAATAAAATTAATACCCCTAAGAAGATAATTAGGATAGAATCATTTGAGAATGCAAAAGTCAAGAAAATATCTCTTAATAATTATGAAATTAGATCAAAGAAATATCATGTCTTATTAACATTTATCCCGAAGAAAGGTGTAAACCTTAATTTCATCAATCAGAAAGACTTTCCTTTAACATGGTTTGAGATAAAGAAAGGTTCAATTACCCATGGAGAGTACAAAATGGTTAATAAAAAGAATTTTAACAAAGAGGTTAAATGGTTGAAAGAACACTTTTTAAAGGAATTAAGAGATATTGTCAACCATTAATTCTGTTACCACTACCTAGTTCCTAAACAGAAAGCTTTATATACTAGAAGAACGCTCCTAAATACTAGCATTGAATAGAAGACGAGAAAGCACTTGATCACCAAATGAACATTTTGCTTTTTCTCATTAAGTGCTAATGAATAACGAGGTATAAATTAAATGAAATTATTTGAAGAACTTGGCTTAAGCCCTGAACTATTAGCGGCTATTAAACGATTAAATATCGATACGCCAACTCAAATTCAAAAAGAATCTATCCCACATATAATCAAAGGTAAAGATGTAATTGGTGAATCAGAAACTGGTTCAGGAAAAACATTAGCTTTTGGGTGTGGTATAATTGAACAAGTAAAACCTAAACAAGGTATACAAGCATTAGTATTGACACCTACTAGGGAACTTGCAGAACAAGTAAAAGAGTCAATAACAAATATGGCATTCAACAGACCATTAAAGATAATGTCTGTTTACGGTGGAGTAGCAATAGAGCCACAGATGCATGCATTAAGAACAGCTGATGTTGTTGTTGCAACACCAGGAAGGCTTCTTGATCATCTGCAAAGAAAAACAATTGATACTTCTAAAGTCAAGATATTGGTCCTGGATGAAGCAGACCGTATGTTTGATATGGGATTTTATGAAGACGTAGAATTGATAATAAAAGCATGCCCTTCAAAAAGGCAGACATTATTCTTTTCAGCAACAATTTCAGCAAGGATAAAGGATCTTTCTAAAAGATATATGACAGACCCTACCATTGTAATGGCAGGTAAACAGGTTGATCCATCCAAGCTAAAACAGGTTTATTATGATGTTTCAAAGAACTTGAAACTATCTTTATTAGTTCATTTGCTACAGGAAGAGGAATCTGACTTAGTTATGGTATTCTGTAATTCAAGAAAGAATACTGACTTTGTAGCAAAGAACCTGAAAGTAAATAAAGTAAGTGCAATTGCAATCCATGGTGGATTCACACAGAACAAGCGAACCAATACATTAAAGCTTTTCAACGATGCAAAAGCAAGAGTGATGGTATGTACTGATGTGGCTGCACGTGGTTTACATATTGATAATGTAACTCACGTATATAACTATGATATACCAAAGGATACAAATGATTATATACATAGAATTGGGAGAACAGCAAGAGCGGGTGAAAAAGGGAAAGTAATTAATATCTTATGTGAATATGACTATGATAACTTTTCAAAAGTACTTCGCGAGCATCATAATCTAACTATTGACAAGCTAGATACACCGCAAATTAAGCGTGTTATGGCAATAAAGACAGAAGAGCAAAACATGAGACGACCAAACAGAAACTTCCATAGAGGAGGTCATAGGAGACGAACATGGTAGAGTACAGAATAGTAAAGTACTGCAGATACTGCAAGAAAAGGTTTTTGGTTAACAAAGGTGAATCAAGAATCCAATATTGCAAAGAATGTCAGTCAATAGTTGATAAAGAATTGGAGGAAGATCAAAAATGAAAGGCAAAGTAAAATTTTATAATGAATCTAAAGGTTTTGGATTTATTACTGCTGAAGATGGAAAAGAGTACTTTGTTCATACGTCAGGATTAGCTGATGGCGTACGAATAAAAGACAATGACTCTGTTACATTTGACGTAGTTGAAGGCGAAAGAGGCCCTAAGGCTGAAAACGTTGCATTAGACACTGCTGCTGAAGAAAGTTCAGACGAAAGTGCTAACGCAGAAGAAGAAAACACAGATAATGCAGAATAATTCTGATTATTGAGTTTTAATCAATGTATTTTTTTTTGGTTTTTTTTCTTTTTATCTATATTATATATCGTAAGATATAAAAAGCATTTTTAGTTCTATTTGACTATGAAACATATAGGAATTGTTGGCGGATTAAGCCCTGAATCAACTATAGAATATTATAAGTTGATCTGTGAAGAATATAATAAAAAGATAGGTGAATGGAACTTTCCTCAGGTAACTATTAGAAGTTTAAATCTTCAGGAGATCGCAGATTTATTTATGGTAGACCGATGGGATGATATGGCAGATGTTATTATCTCTGCGATTGATGATCTAAAGAATTCTGGAGCGGATTTTGCTGCGGTTGCAACAAATACACCTCATAATGCATATGAGCGGATAAAAGAGTATTCTTCACTTGAGGTTTTGAGTATCATGGATGCGACTGCTCAAGAGATCCAAAGAGATGAATTTACTAAAGTAGGATTGTTAGGTACTAAACCAACCATGGAATATGGTTTTTTCCAAAGGAGTTTTGAGGATTATGGTATTGAGGCTATTGTTCCTGGAAAAAAAGATAGAGATTACGTTAGTGACGTTATCTGGAACGAATTAGTGCATGGAATAATAACTGATGAATCAAAAATTGGATATGAAAGAATAATTGATGATTTAGTTAAAAGGGGAGCGCAAGGTGTTATCCTAGGATGCACTGAGATCCCATTATTGATAACTGACAGTCCTGTTAGGACTTATGATACAGCAATAATACATGCAAAAGCAGTATTAGATTATGCAATGAAATAATTATTCTTGCTATGAAGATTCAAATTCTAAGAGAATTAAAATAGAGATTAATTAATGTTTTGAGAATAATTTATATACTTGTATGAATATAATAAATTAAGAAAGTGAAATTATAAGGACTAAAATGGATTTCATAGATATAATTGATGATAGGTCGGATGAAGAGCTTAAAGCATTTCAAAGATTACTTGATGTTTCTAGAGGAGAAGAAGGAAATTGGAGAGAACTAAGACAAGACTATTCTACATGGTACTGGAAACCAAAACTAAGAATAGTTGAAGAAGAAAAGTTTCCTTATCATGCTTACGCAGTCAATTCCCAAGGTGTTGCTGAGAAAGAAGGAGAATATAGGGATGAACGCAATGCCAAGGATGCGGCATCTGATCTGGCTGCGATGTTAAATAATTATCGTTAAAACTATAAAGATTCATACAACCACTATTCTGGTTTCTCATAAATTAACTGATATCTACCTGACATTCTACTGAAGTTACTTGCTCTGTTTCCATCTAAACAATTATGATCAACTCGCCGCATCATGTGATGGTCACCAGGGAGTTCAATTAGTTCTTCACAACCATGACATTGGATTATCTTCACTAATTCATCTTGCCCTGGGCAATCTGATTCACAAGGCATAATTCTACTGGTATCGTAAAATAATTTACAATCCTTATCAGGACAGAGAAGATAAGTTACATCAGGTTCAAGTTCTGATTTGTTCATAATTGTGTTAAATTGGTTGAATTTAAATTATTTTCTTAAGATAGAAAGATATATTAACAGACTAAATTACAGATATCAGTATGAAATTCAACTATATGCTTGCACCACTTGAAGATATCACAGGACCTGCATTAAGAAATATATGCCATAAATATGGTGCTGATCTTACATTCACTTCGATGGCTAAAATAGAGAGTCTTGCTAAGAATAATGCTAGCTCATTATCAAAGACCGAACTAAAGGATGATACTCCAACAGTTATACAGATAATAGGGGCTAAAGAAGGATATTTTGCTAAGTTTCTTTCAAAGTTTGATCCACCTAAAGGTTTTCATGGGTTCAATCTAAACTTAGGATGCCCAAGTCCTCAGATTATCAACATTGGGCAAGGATGTGCCATGATCAAGAGAATTACAAAGATTAAAAAGATCATGCAGATATTCAAAAATGGTGGACATAAAACATCAATAAAATTAAGGCTTGGATTGAACAATTTTGAGAAAAATAAGAAGATTTATCTTAACCTGATAGAAGCAATTGATGCAGAGTTCTTTATAGTACATGCAAGGCATGGCCAAGAAACGTACAAACAACCTGCTGACTTAAGTGTTTATGAAGAATGTGTGAAGACTGGAAAGAATATTATAGCTAACGGAGATATTGATTCTAAAGAAAAGGTTGATTCGTTAAAAGATATTGGAGTGAAAGGTGTAATGATTGGAAGAGCTGCTGTTCGTGACCCAGGAATATTCAATAGGCTCAAAGGAGAGGATGCTCTACCTAAAGAAGATATAATAAAAGAAGCGATAGAGCTTTCAAAGAAATATAATGAACTATCAAAAATTCAAAAGAATCTTGCTAATAAGTCAGGAGCATTGAATGAAAAGAGATTATGATATTATTATAATCACAGGAGAATATCATGATGATCATCCGCTATCCCTAACAGGGATAATAAATAGAGTTCTAATAGATAAAGGATTTAGTGTAGGAATTATAGAGAAACCTGTGAAAAAAGAGGATTTCTTAATCTATGGTACGCCAAAGATTTGTTTCTGTGTGACATCAGGCTCAATTGACAGCATGCTCAATAACTACACACCCCTTAAAAAGAAAAGGATTGATGACTTGCACAGCAAGGTTACAAAGATGCCTGACCGGGCAGTGATCTTCTATTGTAATAAGCTAAAGGAATATTTTAAGGGATGTAAAATCGCAATAGGTGGTATTGAAGCATCACTTAGGCGTTTCACTCATTACGATTATTGGGATAATAAGATAAGAAGAAGTATAATGCTTGACTCAAGAGCAGACATATTAGTATATGGTAATGGCGAGAAACAGATTATTGAGATTGCCGATAAATTAAAACATGATAAGGAAATTAACAATATAGAAGGAACCTGTGTTATATCAAATGAACTACCAAAAGGTTTTGTGGAGATCCCAACTTATGAGTCTGTGAAAGATAGTAAGAAAGAGTTCTGTAAGGCACAAACCATGTTCAGTAATATGAAGAACATTGCACAAAAACATGGTAACAGATATGTTTTACAATTTAAATCACCTAAATATACACCTGCTTCTTCCTCTGCCTCTCTGATAATAGCTGCTGTAAAATTTTCTCCAGGATCAACATGACCAGCAACCATAGAATAATTCCCATCTTCATACCCAGTATTAAAACGCCTGAGAAGTAAGACTTTATTATTTTTAAACAATGTTAGATAAGAAGCCGCAATGTTCTGATGTATTATTGCCATGTTTAATCTCTAAATAAAAGAGACTTATAACTTTTTCGTATTTGACATGGATAAAGAAAAGTTTAAGAATACTTTATAATTATGATATAATATGATAGACTTAATAATACTAGATATGTACAAGACCATCTGGGCTAGTAATCAACCCATTAGAAATGGATTACGTGAATTCTTTGATCGTTATGATGGAAGAACATTTGTTGTAGCAACTGATGATCCTGATGAAGAAGCCGTAATCCAATTGTTGGATGAATTAGGGATTAAAGATGATATTAAAGAAGTCTACACAGAAAATGATATGATTGAAGTTAATGGAAAATATAATGTCGGAAAAGACTTGACAAAAATCTGTGCAGAATATAATGTTCCTAAAGATTCAACTGTCTTTATTGGTGATGGAGACCGTGACAGAATTGACGCCAGACGAGAAGGAATCCGATTTGTTCATGTGCCCATTTACGAATCAAGAGATGAGAACTTTACTTTTGATTTAGTTAATTTAGATAAACTTCCTTCAAAATATAAAGATTTGAGAGCAGTCAATAGCTGATTAAATAGAAGAAATAAATTTCATTCAATTCTTCCTAAACTCATAAGTGCATTCTCATACTGATAAATATTAAATGGCACATTAAGATAAGAAATACCTAATTCTTTTGCAAAAGATTTAGCATCAGGATGTGCGCTAGTCAATAAGACTGGAATATTTGGTTTTTTAGCTCTAACCAATTGGAGATACTGTTGATCAACATTATCTGTGTGATATGGATCTCTAAAATTAACATAATGGGCTACATTTGTTCCTGATCTAATCATCCTATCAACAAGCGCATCCATTGATTCTCCATTTCGGTCTTCAATAATATCAATATGGCATAATCTTAGGCCATCGAATAATGATAGTACAGTGGGGATAAGACTAACAATAATGTCGTCACCCTGCGAAATAGGATATTTTCTATAACCAATTGTTGCTACGTTTATCATAAATTGACTTAGATTTGAGGGTATATAAATCTTTCTATTTTGTAATTCCTATTAAGTAGTAAATAATAGCAGTTAGTAAGGCAAAAATAGCCCAAGATAAATTAAACAAATAAACCTATTTGAAATTAGAATCTATCTCTTTAACTTTTAATTTATACTCGAACTCAAGATTGTAAAATCTGTCCACATCTTCTGGACATATAAATGTTAAAGAATGTCCTTTTGCGTCAATCCTTCCAGTTCTTCCGATTCTGTGTATATAGAATTCTTCTTTTGTAGGCACATCATAATTGATGATTATATCTACATTTTCAATATGAAGTCCTCGAGCTGCAACATCTGTTGTAACCAGGATATTAATTTTACCATCCTTGAACAAGTTAAGATTGTTCAGTCTTTCTTTCTGTTCAAGGTCGCTATTCAATGACTTAGAATTAAACTTATGTTCCTGTAGAAATTCAGAGATGTCATATGACTTTTGCTTTGTGTTACAGAAGATCATTGCGCGTTTAAACTTGTGCTTAGAAAATAGATTTAGTAATATGTCATTCTTCTCAGACATTTCACAATACAATTTTTCCTGTACAATATTCTTAGGAATCAGTTCACCAATCCTTAATAATTCATAGTCTACTATTTCATTCTCTATGAAACTCTTAACTTTGTCAGTCATTGTTGCTGAACTGAATATAATCTGTGCACTCTTACTTACTCTTTTTCTCATGTATACACAGTCATCATAGAATCCGTTATCAAACATCTGGTCAGATTCATCATAAACCAAATATTTTACTTCACCAACCTTGAGTTTTTTCTCGTTTACATGCAAGAGAAGTCTTCCAGGTGTTCCAACAACAATTTGGTTCTTTCTACTTAATGTTCGTGTGTCTCCTGGGACATCTCGGCCGCCATAAAACATACCAACACTAATATCTAAAAGATCACAGATTCTTTTCATCTCTTTACATACCTGGATACAAAGTTCTCTAGTAGGTACAAAGACTACCATCTGAGTTCCTTGTTTTTTATTGATCTTTCCTAAAAATCCTAAAAGATATGCAAGTGTCTTTCCGCTTCCTGTTTTAGAAGTGAACACAACATTCTTCCCAGACATTGCCAAAGGTACTATCTTATCCTGCACATCAAATGATTTATCAAACTTCAATCTAGATAAAACTTCAAGAATTTCTTTTTTTAGGTTTAGCTTAGCAAAATCTCCCATTGTGAAGATAAAAGGCAAGTATTTATCATATATATAGTTACGTATATGTACCAATAGCCTTATATATAATGAATAAACCCCAACATGGAGAATAAGAGTAAATTAATTACCAAAAAGTAATAAAATGGCTACGGTTAAGATAAAAGGATATGAGTTCAATGCTCTTGTAATCAGAGATTCATTCAATAGAAGAGCTCAAAAATTCAAGAACAACATAATCAGCAATCTGCGAGCTATTGGATTAACTGAAGATGACGTTGATATAGACCTTGAACCAATTCCAATAAGAAAAGTTCCTGCAAGTGCTTCATGGTATGTTGATGGATTTCACCTACATTATAGTTACAAAGCATGCAATAAATATGTTGAAAATTTATACGTTGTTTCAAAGATAATAGAGTTTGAAGTGAAAACTATACTTGAAGGTAAGAAGACTATTGATCAGTTTATAATCGATTTCACAGAAGCGCATGATGTGGAAGAAGAAAGGAAATCTGCAAGAGAGCTTTTAGGAGTTGATCCTGATAAAATAGACCTTGATCATATTAATAGACAATACAAACGTTTAGCAAAGGATGCACATCCAGATATGCCAAGCGGTGACACTGAAAGATTTAAAGCACTTAATCGTGCCCATAAAATATTAAAGAGGGAACTAGAATGAGCGAATTTGAAGAATTTCAAAGAGATAATGAACAGAGAAGAAAGCCTGCAAGAAGATCTAACAGTAGATCAGAGGGAAGACCAAGAAGAGATTCAGACAGAACAAGCAGAAAAGAAATGCATAATGTTGTATGCGATAAATGTGGTAAAGAATGCACAGTACCGTTCAGACCAACAAACAATAAACCAGTATTTTGCAGTGATTGCTTTAAGAAAAATCATGATTCTGCTTCAAGAGGTGGCTCTGAACAAAGAGGAAGATCAAACAATTCTTCAGAAGACCTAGCATCGATCAATTCAAAACTGGATAAGATTATGCATGCATTAAAGATTAAGTAATTTTTTTGTTTTTAATATTATTTATCGTCTTCTGAAATTACGTCTTGACTTATTCTTACGTTTGAATTTCCCATAAAAGTTTTTTTTAGGAGGTGGTTTAGCAGCTGTGCCTGTTGCGTTCTTAGCTGACTCTGAATGAAAATCGTGATCCATCACTTCAATTGTTTGCCTTATTAATCTCTCAATATCCCTTAGATAATTTCTTTCATCTGCGGCACAGAATGAAAAGGCTGTCCCATCTGCTCCAGCTCTTGCAGTCCTGCCAATTCTGTGAACATAACTTTCTGGCTCGTTTGGCAGTTCAAAGTTTATAACATGTGAAATATTATTAATATCTATTCCTCGCGCAGCGATATCAGTTGCTACCAATACTTTAATCCTTCCTGTCTTAAAGTCTTGAATTGCCTTTGTTCTTGCGTTTTGTGATTTGTTACCGTGGATTGCATCAGCAGAGATCTTATTCTTGCTAAGAAATAATGCAAGCTTGTTTGCTCTATGTTTTGTTCGAGTGAAGACTAAGACGCTTGTAAGATTTTCATGGTTTAATAGTTTAACCAATAATTTTTCTTTCGCAGACTGGTCAACAAAGAATAGACATTGTTTTATACGGTCAACCGTGGTTGCTGAAGCTGCGACTTCAACATGAATCGGATTATGAAGTAGGCTTTTTGCAAGGGTATTAATCTGTGGAGACATTGTTGCTGAGAAAAATAATGATTGTTTCTTATGAGGCAATCTACCGATTATCTTTTTTATGTCATTAATAAATCCCATATCCAGCATCCTGTCTGCTTCATCTAACACAAAGAATTCTATATTCTTTAATGTAAGTTTTCTTTGATTCATCAGATCAAGTAACCTGCCAGGTGTTGCAACAAGGATATCTACTCCCTTAGATAATGCTTGAACCTGTCGTCCTTGGCTTACTCCGCCAAAGATTACAGTATGTTTAAAATTAAGAAACTCGCCATATGCAGAAAAACTCTCTCCGATTTGTGCTGCAAGTTCTCTTGTTGGAGCAAGTACCAAAGTCTTAATTGTCCTTGGATATTTCTCAGTCATCCTTTGTAGGATTGGTAATACAAATGCTGCAGTTTTACCAGTACCTGTCTGTGCAATACCAATCAAATCTTTACCTTGTAATAAACCAGGGATTGATTTTGATTGGATAGGAGTAGGTGTACTATATCCTTGTTTAGTCAATGCTCGTTCAAGTGGCTGTATTAACTTAAGATCATTAAATGATTCTGTATTTTCCATCATGTTTTAAGATATATTACTAGTTATAAATGTATGTTTATTGGGATTGGATTAAAACTAGTTTAATTTATCTCTTTTCTTACTAAGAAGTTCTTTTAATCTACCGCTCCATTCTTTAGCGCGCGGTTCAAGGTTCTTAATCTTTTTCTCAAATTCTTCATCAAGGTCAATATCATATACATTAGCTAGCTCGAGAAGACAAACAAGGACATCAGCTAATTCACCTTTAAGATCATCTAGATTTGTTTTCTCTTCATAAATCTCTTTCTTCATGATCTCATCTGCGACTTCGCCAACCTCTTCAGTTAGAGCAATAAAACTAGCTAATCTTGGATGTTCCAGTTCACCTAATATTTCTTTAATCTTAGCTTGTGCTTGTTTAAGTTCCATATTGTATTCTAATATCTTCTTTTATTCTAAGTAAAACATCTAATGAAATTTCTTTTTTTTGATAAGGAGCATAATTACCAGTAGGGTTTGGATCTGCAAAATCAATCTCATAAAAACGCTTAGTATCCTGAAACCTTGGAATCAGATGTGCATGAAGATGAGCCCATTCATTTCCTAATATTGCTACATTTGGGCGAGACTCTCCATATAGATTAGAGACTACTTCGTGCCATGATGGAACTACAATAGAGAATAAATCTTGAGATTCTTGTAATGTCATATCTGTAACCAAATCTGCATCTTCCCTAATAGCCGAAGCATAACATCGACCAATATAAGGAAACTGATTTTCATGTAGATATAAATCCCAGAAATCAAACCGTCTTATCTTAAATTGTTCGTAATCCATATAGAAAAAGAGGTTTTCTTTATTTAAATAATTATTGTATGGTATTAGTAAAAGTGATTAAAGAAAAAAATCTATTTCCCATCATCATCGAAGAATTCATAACATGATAATACAGCAAGAGCGAATAACATTATCCACCATACAAGTTCTTCTAATGGGAACTTAAAACCGAGGATACTAAACCAACCAATAAAACTTTTTGTAGGGAATCCCCACCAACCATAATTAAGTGCTAATATTTCATAGATAAAACTAAGATAGAAAAAATAAGCTGCTGTCTTTAACATTTTTATTATTACTTTCTTATTATGTGAATAAGATGAGAATTGTAAGACTACAGGTAACGCAAATGCAAAGATTCCAAAGAGAAGATAGAAATAAGGAATTGGAGGGACTGAGAAATTAAATATTATGAATAAGAATATTATGAACGCCAGCAATAATCCAATTAATAAATATTTCATTCGAGGTTCCCATAAGTGTTTTGTTATATGATGATCAAGAAAATATTCATAGAATATAATTATAAAATATACATTAAAGAATGCCCAAAACAATACTTCAAGGATAACAACCCCAAATAATGTAAATGGAAAGATTGAAGGTGGGAATGACCAAGACTGTGAAATATGTCCAAAGTATTCAACTATAATCATAAAAGGTATACTTCCAATTAAGGAGACAATGATGGATTTACGTACATATTCTTTTGCTCTAAATGAAAGATATACAGAGGGTATGCCAAGAAATATGATAATGGATACAAAAAGGTTTTCATGAAAAATATTAGTTTCTTCGAAAAATATTGTTAATATTGATGCTAAAACAGGCCAAATCAACACTAATGCTAAATCAATTTTCTCTTTTTTGATCATAAGCTTATTTATATCAGAGTCAATATATAAAAATTACTATTAAAGACAACTTACTACATATAATTCTAGGATTAGTTAGATTTTTATAGATTATGAGGTAGAGTATTTATATATTTCACAATATCAATTGATTAAAATGGTTAATGAAAGAGAACATCATTGGAACACAGTGTATAAGGAAGAAGAAGTGACTGAAGTAGGTTGGTATGAAGAGTCACCTGAGAAATGTCTAGAGCTAATCGAGAAATGCAATATTAATTTAGATGAGAAGATATTGGATGTTGGTGTAGGGGCATCAATGCTCATTGATAATTTAATAAATAAAGGATATAAGAATATTATTGCAACAGATATCAGCAAAGAAGCTTTGAAAAAATTAAAGAATAGATTGGGAGAGGGAGCATCATTTGTAGACTTTGTAGTTGATGATATTACTCAACCAGAACATCTAAACAAGCTAAAAGATATTGCTCTATGGCATGACAGAGCAGTATTGCATTTCTTAACAAAAGACAGTGAGCGTCAAGCATATTTATCTACACTATTACAGGTTGTGAAACCTAGTGGTTATGTTATTATTGCAGCGTTCTCATTAGACGGAGCACCTAAGTGCAGTGGATTAGATGTCAGAAGATACGATAAGGATATGATCCAAGAATTCTTAGGAGATGAATTTGTATTAAAGGAACACTTCAATTATTTATACCACACGCCATCAGGAAATGAAAGGCCGTATGTTTACACATTATTTCAAAGAAAATAGAAGGAGGAACTTATTCTGTATCTGTTTGGTACAATTCTTTTGATATTATTTCTGTTAATTGTGTCAACCACGTTTATAATGCAACTCTATAACACCAGATTTATAAAATTTAGTATTCTTAATTTTTAATGGTAATTCTTTATTGGTTTCAAACAACCTAATACCGTTACCTAATAATACAGGCATTATGAATATAATAAATTCATCAATCAAATTGTATTTTAAAAATTGGTTTGCTAGATTTGCACCGCCAACAAGCCATATTTTCTTATTCTCTTTTTCAATGAATTTCTTAACATCTCCTTTTACAAAATTTACGTATTGGCTTTGCTTAATCTTTTTACTGAACACAAAACAGTCTTTATCTTTGTAAGGAAATTCACCAAAACTTAAGACTTGTTTATATGTAATGCTACCCATTACTACAGTGTTTACTGAATCATAGAATTTCTTGTACCCGTAATCTTCTCCAGAAGAATTGAATTTATCAAGCCAATCTACAGATCCGTTCTTTCTTGCAATGAAACCATCAAGGCTCATAGCTATGTAAAGAATTACTTTTTTAGTCATTGTGAAATTTATGCACCAATAAACTTTAGCAGATCAAATACTAAAAATGCAGGCCAAACAAGTGCTTTTAAGATTGCTAAGAGTGTATTCCAAAAACCTGTTGTAGCTGATATGTAATATACTGCTGCTCCAATAATGCCAAGCATATATGCACATCCACCGCAACCTTGTATATTATTACATTTGTTTTCTTTCTTTTTCATTTGGATTCCTCCTGATTTAATTATTAGGATTAGGCCATTTCCAGGCAATCCTTATGATAAATAAAGTAGTAACTATTTCTATAATTCCAAAGAATAGATAATAAAGAGCTGGTGTCCCAACAAACATTGATGCGAAGACAGCAAGAGTTTTTATCGCACCTGCAAAGATGTTTGCCAGCCTGTTCCATTTATATTCTAATACTAAGGACAAGACAACCATGGCAATTGGAATCTCCATTATGATTGCTGCTACAAGTAAGAATCCTTGAGTTATCTGAATACCTCCTGTGGACCCAGACAATATATCCTTTAGTACTGAAGAATCCATTAATGTAATGATATCTGCATAAATATAGTTAAGCATTACAAATATCCATAATACTGAAAGTTTTACTTTTATATATTCTTTACCGAAAATGTTTTTGAATGTATTCATTCTATCTACTTAACTCTTCTCCTATAGAAATCTGCTAAGAACATATTTTTTGTAAAGGCACCTGCTGGAATACCAACAAGAATTACAATCAGAATCATGAATATTATAGCAAGTAATATACTTTTTAGGATAACTACAATATAATCGCCAATATTATCAATCACTGGCTTAATTATTCTAAATTCGAAAAGTGAACCGACTGTCATCTTTTTCATGAAATGAACATATAGCATTGGGATAAGAAATATTTCAAACGGAAGAGATACAAAACGCAGCCAAGGATTAATTGTAGTAAGGGTTCCTACGATAATCATATAGGCTAAAGTGAAAGGAATTGCTTTCAAGAACATGAAAAACCCAAGGCTTAGATCGCTACTAAAGTTGAAGGTGGGTAGCTCCTTAAACTTACCTTTGATAAACTCTTGGATAATCCTTATACTATATCCACCAAGAGCAAACCATCCAATTATTGGTAATAACACCCATAAGATATTCCACATACCTTTTGCTCTACTGAACGGGTATTTGAAGGCGGTTTTAAAGTCTAAACTCTTCATGAGATTATAAATTAAACTTTGAATATATAAAATTATCTAAATGAGAATGGTGTTTGTTTTAAGAATTTATCTCAACACCCTTACTTCAAGAATATAGTCATCTTGATCAGGGAGGTTTGTCTTGCATGCAAGTCTAAGTCTCTCCCTACCAGGATACTTCTGTTCAATCTGATCTGAATGTTGTCTTTCTTCAAGGAGTTCTTCACCTTCAATTATCATAACAGGACATTGTAGACAATATCCCATTCCGTTGCATGCTGGTTTATATTGTTGTGCATGTTTATCCCAGTCCAGCACATCGTGTAGTGTTGCGTCTTCTTCTTTTGCAGTTGCTTCGTAAAATAATGCGTTATTTTGTATTACTCTTATTAAGCCAGGCATAGTGATATTTGTGTTTGAGTTGGTTGAAAAATGTTTTTAATACGTTAGACCTGCATGAATTAAGTTCGTTCTCTATATGGAATGAGAGAGAGAATTAGTCAAAGAAGCAAGCAAAGTAGATATATGTCAGAAGGACAGGGGGAGTTCAGTTTCTTTTTTGTAAGCACATTGAAATATCTTGAAGAGAAAACTAGTGTCGAGAAAATATTTTATTGGGAATGTTTATATAGTTGTATATCTGTTTAGAGATTATGGTAGAAGATTGGACAAACTTTGTTAAAGATAAAGTTAAAGAATACGATTTGTCTAATATCAAATTTACAAAAGTTAATTTGTTAGACTGGTTGGAACAAAGGAATAAGAGTACTATTCAGGATTTGAAAGCCGAAGTTCACAATTCCACCAACTTGGAATTTGTAGAAAAACAAGAAGTAACATTTCAAGATAAGAAAGAAATAAGATACAAATGTTACCATATTTTCTCGGGTTCTAGAGGTCGATGTTTTATTTTAACTTTTAATTCAAAAATTAAAGTAATTACAGCTTTTCCATTGGGGAGAACAACTCTGAGTAAATATAGAAAAAGATTTAAATAGAACAATACATGAGGTGTATATAATGAAAAGAAAATTTAAAGCATCGTATGATCAAGAAGGTGATGTCTTAACTATTTATCGCACTGCAGAGAAGGTAAAGGAAAGCATTGAGGTAGCTGAAGATTTAGTTATTGATGTAGATAAGAATATGCAATTAATTAATTTAGAATTAATTGATGCATACAAATTTTTACATACTTTAAATAATAAAATTTCAAGAGAGATGTTAAGAGGAATAAACGAGGCTGAGTTAGATGTTAAGAATTATCGAAATTATTTGTTTATCACATTGATTTTTAAACATAATAATAAAATAATCAAAGAAAAACTACCTGCATTTGCAAGTTCAGACTTTAAAAGTCCATTAATTGCTTCAGCAGCAGCATAATTTTCTTACTTTTTTATTTAATTATTATCCAATTGAAAACAATTAATATTCTAAGTATACTTACTTTGTTCTCAAATAGGTCTTTTTCGAAGAAAAAGAGAATATGTCTGAAGGACGAACTCCCCTATTTTTTCTTTTTTAGAACTTAACATCCTTGTTATGTCTGTCGAAACTTGTTTCGACCAAGGGTTAGTGCAACGGTCGGCGAAGCCGAAACCCGCAGAGTTTATTTTAAGCCCGTTATTTGTAAATATTTCTTCTATTACCAATTTCAACAACAATTATTAATAATCGTCCTGTACTTATGTCAAGAATTACTCTATAATCTCCAACTCTTAATCTAAAATAAGGTGATGAAACTAATTTCTTAATATATACGTGAGGTCTAACTCTACAACGTTCTAAAGCAGATATTATTCTTTTTTTATCTTGATGATTAAGTTTTTTTAGGAATTTTTTAGATTCTTTAGTGAAAAATAATTCAAACATTATATTCCTAACTCCTTCTTCACATCATCAAGAGAATAAATTCTTCCTGCTTTAATATCTGCTTCAGCTAATTTAATTCGTTTTTTAGTTTCATCAGATAATTCCATAGAATCTTCTAAAGCGTCCCAGATGACTTCTTCATAAGATTCTTTATTATAGAGTTTTTTCTCTTTTAAAGTTGAAAGTAATTCTTGACTTATTTGAATTGTTGTTACCATAGCAACTATATAAGTGACTATATATATAAATGTTTTGTTTTTTTGAGGGCTTAACATTGCCACTAAGCGACGTTCAATTCTGACCTCGAGACTCCTTTAAAGTGAGGCTCGAGCTGGAAGAATTGAATTTGGGAAACATTCGGGAAATCGCTTGGCGATTTAGGCGAAGCCGACCGAATTTTCCTCTTAATCGCTGTTATATTCTCCGATCCTACAAAGTGGGGTCAGATTGCGTCCGCAAAGTCAGAAATCGGTGCGTTTACGCTGAGCGAATGCGATACATACAACAAAAGAATAAAGGGGCAAAAAATTAATCACCTATACATATCTGTATAAGCCCAAACAACATCTGCTTCATTTACACACTTTCTACCATCTGCAACAGCAACAGCAAAAGAAGCGTCCTGTAAATGTCGAGCAAAATTGTATCTTTCATCTGGTTCAACATTAAGTGCATATTTTAAACCTGACATAAGTTCTACTGCTTTAGCTTCTAGTGTGTATTCCATCTCGTTAAATCTTTCATACATACGTGTAGCAAAACTTCTGATAGCTGAAGGTGCATTGCTTGTAGCTCGAAATACTTTACCCACTAAATCAGATCTTTGCGCTAATGTTTGAGATATATGTTCAGAAAGGGTAAATCCATTTTCATAAGCAGGAGGCTTTTCATGAATTATTAACCCTGGAGTTGTTGCCATCTATGATAGACAAATTCACTCAATTATTTAAATTTTTTGCTCCCTTAACTCATTAGCACCGATTTCTGATTGAATATAACATCAGAATTATACGACGTTGGATTTTCCCTCGAAAATTTGAGGCAACCCACAAATTTTCAGAGCTGGAAAATTCAATGTAGATGAGTAACGCAGGGGCTTTGATGCCCCGAGTAACGCAATAGTATAATTCTTGTTATGCGTAGACGACCTTTGATGGTCGTCGGAGTTTTTTTGTCACCGAGAATTTAGCTGTTGTCGTACTTTTGTACTTTACATAATTTAAAAGAAATCAGAGTGGAACTATTCCGCTAATAATACTCCAAGTTTAGATATAAATTTCCTAGAATTTTCCAGTACTTCTTTAACTCTTCTTTCAGTATAAACTTTTGTAGGACTGTATCTGCTTATAGAACTTTCTTTTCTAGCATCTACAAAATATTCTATATAATCCTCTTCAAATATTTTGTGAGTTTGTTCTAATAATTCTAAGTCCTCTTTTTCTATTTCATTAGGCACCAATAAATAACCTAAAGCAATCTGAGTAGCATAATGATCATCTGTTTCATATCCTTTTGTCAAGATTGCTGCTTTCGCCATATAAAGCATAGAATAATAACAGATTGTAATTGTCCAATAGTCTTTAGCACTTTGTTTTGAAGTTATAATGAAGTTTGCCAACTCAAAGCTGTCTATTCCCTTCTTGATGAATTTATTTATCTTAAATATGGAATTGCTTCTTTTAATGAAGAATTTACGCTTCTCTTTTTCTTTAAGCAGTCTTTCAAATTCTGTTTTGTAAAAATCTTTATCAAATTCCATTTTTCCAGATTAAATTCCAAAAATATTCCTCTCCATATAAAATTATGTGTTTTTTAATGATTTCCTTAGCCAGATTTTGCTCTTCTTCTTTAAGCATTTGTTTGAATTCTCTGTCTGCTAAGTATATTGGATTTATTTCTAGTTTAAATAACAATTCAAATTTTGAGAATTTAATGCTTTTCTTTCCATCCTTATTGATAATACATAAATCAATATCGCTTTTTTTCCTTTGTTTTTCTTCGGCTCTTGAGCCAAAAAGAAGTAGTGAGTAATTTCCGGATAGAATCTCCTTTTTTAGGAGTTTAAATTCTGGATTTTCATCAAAAAATTGTTCTGCTTCTTTTCTTTCAGATAAAATGAGATAGTTTTTGGTTATATTATCTTTAAGGTTTAATGAAACTAATTTTATATTGCCTTTTTTATTAATGGTAAAGATAGATTCATTGTTCTTAATTAATCGATGAGCAGTAGTATAAGGTATTTTTGATTCTTGGGAAAGTTGCCTAATTGGAATTTGATTATTAAGGTTTTTTCCTAAGGTTCGTACTAATTTTAGTAGATTATCCATTTATGGTTAATGTTAACCATAATTGGTATTTAAATGTTTTGATTCTTTGTTGTTTAGAGGTATCAGAATTCGTAAGATTTAATAAGTAGTGTCTCCAAATCTATATAGAATGAGTCACACAACCAGAAAACTAAATATGCTAAGTTTATTGTTTGTATTATTGTTGTGTACTTCTTTTGTACATGCAGAGGTATCTGCAGCTGATAAGACAAGTATTCAAAGTCGAGTGACTATGATTGCCAATTCTATTAATAATAATGATATCCAATATATTTTAAATATGGTTTCACCAAATGCAAGATCCACATTGAAAAGTGAAATTGAAGAAAATATTGCTGGAAAAATGATTAAGTTTCAGCAAAGCATAAGTTCTTATGAAGATTTGGGAAACAACCAAGTCAAAGTAAAAGGAACATATGTGGCTGCTGGTTCGGGCTGGAATGTAAATGGCATGTCAAATTACTATATTTTTGAGAGATCAGGAAATTCTTGGAAACTTGTGGATACAAATTTCCATCAGAAAATGGGTGCTGGTTATGTATTCAAAAGTGTAGGTAAAATATTTGCAATTATAATCCCGCTATTGATTATACTTGGAATATTTTGGTTGTGGATGTTAATAGATGCAATAAAAAGACAATTTGAGAGTAAAACACTTTGGATTATCCTAATTATTGTCTTAGGTTTTCTGGGAGCAATACTTTACTTCTTTATTATAAGAAGAAAACTAAAACAACAAGGAAATTTTGGAAATCAACAACCACAACAACAATATAATCAACAAAGGAGACAATAAGAATGGCTAATCTTTTTGGATTCATAGGTCTATTATTTTCACTCATTTGGCTAATCTTTTTTGTTGTAATCATCGGTAGTATTGTTTTTTGGATACTAATGGTTGTAGATCTTGTCAAAAGAGAATTTCCAAAACAAGATGATAAAACTATGTGGCTATTAATTGTTGTTCTAACTGGAACAATTGGAGCCATTAAATTGAATGGATTAAAAAGAATCTAAAAAATGGATTTACAGAACAACAAACATATAATACTCTTATACAGCAAGGATATAAGGTCAATGAAGTTAATGAAGCATTTACAGCTGTAAAGAATGTCAATCAAACTCAAAAATTAACTTCTACAACTAAAAAAAAATTATTAATTATAATACCAATCATCTTAGGGATAATTATTTTAGCTATGATATTCTTTTCATCTGATGAAGATACCTATATAAAAATTACTAAATCATCCTGGCCTCCCAAAAATATTGATGAGTGTATTGATTTTCAAAATTTTACTACAAGAAGTTTCAGTTATGAAAAACATGATTGCTATACAGAAATTGCATTAAAAGAATTGAATATATCAATTTGTGATAACATTAAAACACTCAAATTTTTTGAGATATGTAAAGTCATGGTAGATAACGAAATTAATGTATTACCTAATTGTCTAAAAATCGAGGATAGATGGTCTAGAGATGCTTGTTTGGGTGCCATATCTGGAAATATTGAACAATCAAAAAGGGTTGGGGAAGAAGCATGCGATGCAATCACCTGTAATTTGGATGATGACGGTGCAGAGTACCCTTGTAGAGATAACTGTTATTGGAACGTAGCTAGAAACACTAGAAATAATGAAATTTGTAGTAGAATTATTTCTGAAGACATGATACAAAGTTGTATTGAGATTGTAGAGAAAACTAAATCTAGAGGATATTAATCAAAAACCACCAGTCACCGCTCCTTACAATCGTTATAGACTGGATGGAAAGAGGAATTCTATCCTATACAAAAGTTAGGTCGAAGTGAAACGTAGCCGTATAATGTCTTACATTATGCGAAGACAACAGCGTTAAAATTCTCGGCATTAGCCTTTACTTCTCGAAGGAAGAGGTTATGACATCAGTTATAATCGAGCTTTTCCGAGCTTTGCATGGGAGGAAAAGCCTTCCATCCTGAGAAGTCTCAGAGGTGACAAAAAAATTACGCATAACATTGGGATTATGCGAAGTTTGATTTTCCCTCGTGAAGCGAAGCGGAACAGAGCTGGAAAATCAAATTTGGATGGAAGAGCCTGCAAGGCTCTGGAATCGTTAAATTCCTGTTAGTTTCGTCTGACCAAAGGGAAGACCTGATTTTTAGTGCAACGATGCCGAAGGCAAAAAATCAAAGTCGTAGGGTAAATTTTTGTATTTTGTATTGGGGTGCCGCCGCCTTTTTTGCTTCTTTTTTTCTAAAAAAGAAGATTGGGCAGGACTTGTCTTAATTTAATTCTTGTTTTCTTAATCTAGATCTAATAGCACTTGGTTGACGTTTTAAGATTTGAGCAATTTCATCAATGGAAATATTTTCAAGATATAGACTTTTTAATTTATTATCCTCATCCTCTTCCCAAGGCTCATAAGCATTTGAATATTTTTCTTTAATTTGTTCAAGTCTTTCATGATAATTCGTTTTCATATTATTTTTAATAGCATCTTTTTTTGACATCATAATCATTCTTACTAGCCTAATCTCTTCATAAGAATATTTTTCATCAAAGTAGTTATAAATTGGTGCGAGTCGTTCAACCCCTATTTTTTCAAAAGCAGATTTTATAATATCAAACTTTTCTTTTGAGGGAATAAGGTAATTAATATCTATTGTTTCTCCGCCTTCTATAAGTTTTTCAATATGATAGATTATTCTCCTTTCTTTTAATTCTTGGAATTTAGCAATTTCTTCTATTGAAAGTTTCTTTAAAATCATCTCTTTTGTTTTCTGATAATTTCTTGATAAATGTCTTGCTCTTTTTTTCTGACTTCTTCCAAGGATTTTTTCGAGAACAATATTATTTTCTCTTACATAATCATTTATTACTTTTAAAAATGATTCTCCAAAATCATTTAGCTTTTGTTGTCCAACTCCATTAATTCTCAAAAACTCATCTCTGTTTTTTGGAAAATATAAAGACATTTCTCTTAAAGAAACATCACCAAATATAATAAATGGGGGGAAATTTCTTTCATCAGCAATTTGTTTTCTTAGAGTTCGTAATTTTTCAAATAAAATTGAATCATAATTTATATTCTCTTTTACTTCTTCGTAAATTAGACTTTTATCTTCAACATCTCCTTTTATCTCTGGAAGATTTAAACAAATGTCACACCCGTTACAATTATTTTCCAAAAATGACTCTCCAAAATATCCTAAAATGTCCTTTCTTCGGCAGGATGTATTTTCGCAATATATCATCATTTTATTTAATTTGTCTAAAGCACTACTTCGGATTATATCTTCTTGAATTTGGTCAAGAAAAAATTCATGCTTTCTTTTATCTCCTTTTGAATAAAATAAAACACAATCACTTGAAATTCCATCACGTCCAGCTCTTCCTATTTCTTGATAATATCCTTCTATTGATTTTGAAAAGGTATGATGAATTATTAATCTAACATCAGGTTTATCTATTCCCATACCAAAAGCAATTGTAGCCACAATAATATTTACTTTATCTTTAGTAAATAATTCTTGATTTTGTTTTCTTATATTATTAGAAAGTCCCGCATGATAAGGAAGAGCTTCAAATCCATTCTTTTTTAATCGTTGAGCAATCTTTTCTGTATCTTTACGAGAAAAACAATAGATAATTGCGGATTCATTTTTATGCTTTTTAACTAGACTCAAAATTTTATTAAAAGTATTCTTTTTTCGCATAACAATTAACTTAAGATTTTCTCTGTTAAAACTCGAAATAAAGATTTGTGGATTTATTAAAGATAATTGTTTTAAAATATCTTTTCTTACCTTTAATGTTGCTGTTGCAGTTAAAGCAATTATTGGGACATTAGGGAAGAGTATTTTTAAGAATTTTAAATTTCGATAATCTTTACGAAAATCATGCCCCCATTCAGAGATACAATGTGCCTCATCAATTGCGATTAAACTTATTTGAAGTGTTGTTAAAAATATTTTAAATTCTTCTAATGCAAATCTTTCTGGAGCAATATAAAGAATTTTAACTTCCTTTTCTTGAATTCTTTTTTTGATATTCTCAATCTCACCAAAAGAAAGGGTGGAGTTGATATACTCTGCATTGATTCCATTTGCTTTTAAATTATCCACTTGGTCTTTCATTAAAGAAATAAGTGGAGAAATAACAATTGTTAATCCTTCAAATTTAAGAGCTGGAATTTGATAACAAAGAGATTTTCCCCCTCCAGTAGGCATTAAAACAAGTGAATCTTTTTTTTGAAGAACGTTTTTAATAATCTCTAACTGCATTGGTCTAAATTCTTCAAATCCAAAATATTTTTTCAATAGTTGTTCCATTTTTATGTTTGTTCTTCGTTATAATAAAGTTGATGTTGAGAGAGATATAAAGTTTTCGTTGTTTTCGTCCTGCCCAATTAAATAGAAAAATTTGGGTGTAATGAAATGAAACCTTTTATCCTTTGTTAGACGAAATTTTAATTTCGTTGGTTTTTTGTTGGTCGGATAAAAGAGGTTTTTCTGCTTGACGAAGTCAAGACTATCTGTGCAGAGCACTAAGGCGGCACCCCTTCTTGAAAATTTACCCTACGATTGAGTTTAACATTCGCG
>Ga0187833_10000952_pt1 | contig 33998 bp, 29 predicted proteins | sample ETNtaG_37_FD_167968 | JGI IMG/M metagenome (GOLD analysis project Ga0187833, IMG submission 167968) | Marine microbial and viral communities from oxygen minimum zone, Eastern Pacific Ocean - ETNP2014_SV_400_PacBio MetaG (Illumina Assembly) | ecosystem: Environmental > Aquatic > Marine > Hypoxic...
TCAAACGCGTGTTGTATTACCCAGTATGTTTACCCGAAACTGGTTCGGTTCTGGATAAACCAGCAAGTCACTCTTGGTCGCGATGTAAGTATCACGGTCATAATCGGCCAATTCGTAATGCTCACGCAAAACCACCGCGTCCACCGGACAAGCTTCTTCGCAATACCCACAGTAAATACATCTCAGCAAATTGATCTCATAAGTCGCCGCGTACCGCTCACCTTCTGAAATCGGATGATTAGGATCATTCTCCGCCGCAACAACATGGATACACCCCACCGGGCAGTTGACAGAACACAGACTACAACCGACACAGCGCTCTAAACCATTTTCATCGCGATTCAAAAAATGCCGCCCTCGATATCGCTCCGGCATGATCCGCTTGACTTCCGGATAACAAAACGTAACCGGCTTGGAAAGCAGATTCCTGAAGGTCACTCCAAGCCCGATCAATAAATTTTTTATACCGTCAAAAGTTTTTGCAATCATAAGTGCCACCCTTTGTCACAAGACAACAAATACGCTTGTGACCAGAAGGTTCAATAAAGATAGTGGAACGAGAACTTTCCATCCGAAAGTCATCAACCTGTCATAGCGAATACGCGGATAGGTTGAGCGCAACCAGATGAAAACACAAAGGAGAAAACCCACCTTGCCTGCAAATGCAATGATCGGCCAAACCGGAATTCCATAGGAATTCCATCCTCCCAGAAATAACAGGGTGACCAGCGAACTCATAGTCACCATGTTGATATACTCACCCATGAAAAACATCGCGAATTTCATCCCGGTATATTCCGTATGAAAACCCGCGACCAGTTCCTGCTCAGCTTCCGGCAAATCAAACGGTGCTCGGTTGGTTTCAGCGACACCCGCGATGAAAAACAGCAGAAACGCCAAAGGCTGAATCAGGATATTTGGATACGAATCCTGACCATTCACCATATCAATCAGACTCAGCGACCCCGTCAACACGATGACACTCAAAGCGGCAAGACCAAGCGTCAGTTCATAACTGATCATTTGTGCCGAAGAGCGAAGCCCGCCCATCAGCGAATATTTATTATTCGAAGAGAATCCCGCCAGAACCATCCCGTAAATCCCCATCCCCGAAATCGCAAATACGAAGAGCAATCCGATATCAACGTTGGCGGCCCACAATCCAATTTCCTGATCCATCACAGTAATAGGAGCGCCAAAAGGAATCACCGCAAAAGTTACAATCGCCGTGAACACAACAATCCCCGGCGCCAGATGGAAAAGAAATTTATCAGCCGAACTCTGTATGATTGATTCTTTGAACAAAAGCTTTATCGAATCAGAAATAGGCTGGCCCAACCCAAACGGACCCACCCGGTTGGGACCCAACCGAACTTGAAACCGCCCCATCAACCGACGCTCAAGCCATACCAGCAGGGGCACAATACCCAGCAAAGCACCGGCGATCACAAGAGCTTTGACGCTTCCTATGATCAGATAAGTGTACGGTTCAAGAAATTCTATAGCTTCGTCAATCATACTCAGTTCTTAATTACTCGTTAACAACTCGTGGAAGGCCTTCGGCCTATTAAATCCCCTCATCCTAACCTTCTCTCCCGTGCCGAGACGTACCGGCCCCCAGGGGAGAAGGAACTACTTTCCCCCTCTCCCTTGATGGGAGAGGGAGGGGTGAGGGTGATTCAATAAAACTTTCCTATTCAGCCTTTCCTCACTTCAACCCAGCTAACCGATCCGCTACCTGCCAGACCCTGCACTCCCTGGTCATCGCTTACAATTGGAACAACAATCGCGCCAGGGTTACATCGGTTGGACACTTCAACTTTTGCCCGCACCTCAGACCCGTTAGCTGAAAGCACCGCTTCGTCGCCATCGGTAAGGCCCAGCTTTGCCGCGTCACCTTCGTGCAAGTGCACGGTAGATGGTAAAAAGTGATGCGCCAGCGACGAAGACGCACTCAGGATTTTATCTCTCGAAAAAAGCTGGGTCGCCACGCGTAACTTCAAACCCTGACCGGATGAACCTGTTTTCTCTACCTGCGGCACCGACCCATTCACCGAGGCTACTACTTCGCGTGGCTTACCTTCTTTCTTAACTGATTTTTTACTGATCTCTCCATAACCGGGAACTTTTCCCGATATCTCTTCCGTCACACTAAAGGAAGTAAGGTAGTCAATGGGCTCTTCGCTCAAACTGTTGATCATTCTGGAAATGACCTTCCAGTCTGGTGCATTTTTAGTATTCAATCCCCGCCTTCGATACTGAACTCGTCCGCCGATATTAGTTGTTGTTCCCTCATCATATCCCGGACCGTTTGAAGGTAGGATGATGTGTGCTAAAAGCGATGTTTCCGTTTCCATCATATCGTGAACCACCAGCAAACGCAGGTTCTTAAGCGCCTCTTCAACCCGTTTTCCTCCGGGAAAATCTATTATCGGGTTACTTCTATATATAAGGAGCGCTTTCAGTTCTCCCGACTCGGCTTTTTCTATCATCTCCATTGCCGACAACCCGTTATCTGCCTCGTCAACATGAACACCCCCCGGATTAAAATCGGGCAGGATTCCCATATCCATAGCCCCCACCGCATTGGTGGAAGGAGCCGCAGGAATCGCCCCGCATTCAATATCTGGAATCTTGCCGATGACCGTGAGCAAATGCTTGAGCATATGAATTGAGTTGCCTGTCAGCGAAGCCGGATTATAAATAACACACACCTTCTTCCCGGAACGAACCCGTTCCACCATCAACTTCATCTGGTCAGCCGCAATGCCCGTTACAGATTCGTCACCAGCACCCCCCTCGGCGAGGCCGTTGGCCAACGCACTCAACGCCGCCCCATCTGCCCCCACGTTATACGTTAATGACAGTTCGGCAAATTTATCCAGCGCTGTTTTCTGATCGTTCAGGATCGCAAGCTTGACTCCTCTGCGCGTGACCGCCTTTTTTATTCGCAAGTCAAGAATCGGCAATTCTTCCGCCGGATCACTGCCAATCAGTAAAACGAGGTTCGCCGTTTCAATGTTCAAAAAGTCATAATGATCGACCGGCAGTCCCGGTGTGTCCTGATAGGTTTTATGATCCAGGTTATTGGTTCCCAGTACCGACCGAAATAATTTTTGGTAAAGATACAACTCTTCGTTTGTGCCGTAACCGGATCCGATAAAACCCACACTTTCGGAGCCGTGTTCATCTACAATTTTCTTTAAAGAGTCAGCAACCTGTGCCGCCGCGTCAAGTGTATTGATCGTTTTACGCACACCGTCAACCATAGCACCCGCCTCAAGCAAACGATTATCGCTTTCGATAAACTCATAACCGAAACGCGCCTTGTCGCAAATCCAACCGTCATCCACCAGATCGTTGGGCCTTGTCTGGATACGCATGAGCTTGTTCGTTCGCGACCCCAGGGTCATATTGCAATTGCACCCGCAATGAGCACACAGCGTTTCAGAATTATCCAGATCCCAGGTGCGTGCCTTGAAACGAAACTCGGTGTTCGTCAGCGCACCGACCGGACAGATATCAATCACGTTTCCTGAATACCGGGTCGCATACGGTTCTTCATTAAATGTATTCACCTCGTTCTTGAATCCGCGATTCAACATGACCAGAGCCTGCTCCTGCTCAATGATGTCACTATACCTCGTGCACCTTTGACAGGCGATACAACGCTCTCGATCAATCGTGATGACCGGACTCAGCGGAGTGGCCTTGTCATTGTCGGCCCGATCAAACTCCATGCGTGTTTTTTCCAGACCAAACTTGAATGTATTATCCTGAAGCGGGCACTCCCCCCCCTTGTCACAAACCGGACAATCCAGTGGGTGGTTGAGCAAGGCAAACTCAAGAACACCCTGCTGGGCTTTCTGGGCTTTTGGACTTTCAGTTTTCACCACCATATCCGGCATCACCGTCTGAGTGCAGGCCGTGGTCAGCTTCGGCATCTTCTCCACTTCGACCAGACACATCCGGCAACAGCCAAACGGTCCCAGCTTTTCGTGATAACAAAACACCGGGATATCGATCCCAATCTGCTTTGCCGCCTCCACCAACAGCGTTCCCTTGGGAACAGTGACCGGTTGGTCGTTGATGGTTATATTTATTTGGTTATCATCGGACATAATTTATCTCACACACTGACCGCGCCACCCCGAAGCTTTTTTACCAGCTCCTCGTAGTCTGATCGGAAATATTTAATACTACTCGCAACAGGTCCCACCGCCGCGTCACCCAGCGGACAAAAACATTTGAAACTCATGTTGTCGCAAATGTCGAGTAACTTGTCCACGTGACCGTTGGTGCCTATTCCCGCTTGAAGCTTGCCAAGAATCTGCCACATCCACCGCGTTCCTTCTCTGCATGGCGTACACTTGCCGCAACTTTCGTGCATATAAAAATACGAAAGCCGTAAAGTGGCTTCGACCACATTCACCGTATGGTCCATAACGATAAGAGCGCCGGAACCCAACATCGACCCGGCGGCCGCAATCGATTCATAATCGTATCCCACATCCACCTTATCCGCTGGAAGCATGGGAGTTGATGACCCACCGGGAATAAACGCTTTGAGTTTGTTATCGCCGCGAATCCCACCCGCCAGATCATAAATGATTTCGCGTGTAGACATTCCCATAATAATCTCGTAGTTGCCGGGTTTTTTAACATGGCCCGACACGCTGACTAACTTAGTGCCTTTACTTTTCTCAGTACCAATAGCCGCGTATTTATCCGCACCTTCATTTACGATCCATGGAACGACAGAAAGTGTTTCAACATTATTCACGACCGTAGGTTTAGCGTACAATCCTTCCACCGCAGGAAATGGCGGTTTCAAACGAGGCTCGCCACGTCGCCCTTCCAGAGAGTTCAGCAATGCCGACTCTTCACCGCAGATGTAAGCGCCTGCTCCCAGATGCGTGTACAAGTCGAGATCCATTCCACTCCCCATAACGTTTTTACCCAGATAGCCCTTGGCATAAGCTTCTTCAATCGCCTTGTCCATGAGGTCGGCCGCATGCTGAAACTCACCTCGAAAATAAATATAAGCCTTACTAACCCGACAGGCGTATGAGGTCAGGATCATTCCTTCAATCAGGAGGTGTGGATTCTTCTCCAACAGCTCCCGGTCTTTACATGTTCCCGGTTCGCTCTCATCGGCATTGCATACCAGATAACGGGGGAAGACATCCTTCGCCAGAAAGCTCCACTTCAGACCCGCAGGAAACCCGGCGCCGCCACGCCCGCGCAAGCCGGAAGCTTTGACTATTTCCACAATTTCTTCCGGCTTTTGGGCAAACGCTTTTTTCAAAGCCTGATAGCCGCCCTTCCCCTCGTACACACCGAGAGAAGTCAGCCCCGGCACGTCTATATCTTTAAAAAGTATTTTCATAACTATTTAAAAGTAGCTGATCGATTCCCAGCCCTCCGATCCTTAAAGTATTAAGGTAGGCTGGACAGGTATCGAGCGGTTTTAAAAGCGCCTGATGAATCAGGCAACTACAAATTCAAAACACATCCCCTTAAGTAAGTCCGTCGAGAACCTTATCGATCTTCTCTGTCGTCAGGTTTTCGTGATACACATCGTTGACCCGCATCATCGGCCCGCCGGAACAAGCCGCCAGGCATTCCTCCCGATGCAGGGTGAATTTTTTATCCTTCGTTGTACCGCCCACATCTATACCCAGCTTTTTGGATGTGTACGCGAGCAAGTCATCCGCTCCATTGAGTTGACAACTGATGTTATGGCAAAACAATATAATGTACTTACCCGTTGGATGTGTGTGGTACATCGTATAAAACGACATGACCGACTGAACATAAGCCGGCGACAGCTCCAGCTTTCCCCCGATGGCCTTCATTGCCTCGGGACTGACATATCCGTCGCGACGCTGAACCAGCGTCAGCAAAGGCAACAACGCCGATTGCTTGACCGGATACTTGCCGACAATCTTTTCGATTTGTTTTTCGTCTTCCGGAGTAAACGTGAACATCAACGGTCTACCTCTCCCATTACAATATCTATACTTCCAATTATGCCCACCACATCTGCGATGAAACATCCTTCCATCATCGCGCACATACCGGGAATCGCCATGAATGACGGGGCGCGCAGTTTCACGCGACTCGGCACATTGCTCCCATCGCTGATGATGTAAAATCCGACTTCCCCGCGCGGCCCTTCTACCGGCACATACGTTTCGCCCTTCGGCACGGATATGCCTTCGGACACCAGTTTGAAGTGATGGATCAACGCTTCCATGCTCGACTTGAGTGTGTTGCGATTCGGCAACGATATTTTGTTGTCGTCTACCTTATAAGGTCCGGTCGGAAGTTTTTTCAGGGCCTGCTCGACAATATTACGACTCTCCCGCATCTCGGCGACACGCACCAGATAGCGATCATAAATATCTCCGTTTTTCCCGAGCGGCACTGCAAAATCAAAATTTTCGTATCCCGAGTAAGGCCTCTGCTTACGCAGATCAAAGTCGACGCCCGATGCTCGCAGAACCGGACCACTCATGCTCCAGTTGATCGCCTCTTCGCGACTCATTATTCCTATGCCCTGCGTACGGTCGATCCAGATCGGATTGTTAGTCAGCAGTCGCTCATATTCGTCAATCTTCGCCGGGAGATAGTCGATGAACTTGCGCACACCCTGCAACCAGCCGGGAGTCGCGTCTTTTGCGACACCGCCCAGGCGGATGTAACTCGTCATCATTCGTACGCCGGAAATTTCTTCGTTGAGGTCAAGGATCCTCTCCCGCTCGCGCCAGCAATACAGGAAAACCGTCATCGCGCCGATGTCCAGCGCATGAGTCGCCAGCCAGACTAAATGACTCGCCATACGCGCCAGTTCGCACATGATGACTCTTAAGTAGTTCGCGCGCTCCGGTATCTCTGTTTGCAAAAGTTTTTCCGCTGTCAGGCAGAAAGCGAGGTTGTTGCTCGGCGGACTCAGGTAGTCCAGCCGATCGGTCATGGGAATGACGTGAGCGTAACGTTTCGCTTCGGAAGTTTTTTCAATGCCCGTATGCAGAAACCCGATGTGCGGTTCCGCATCGTCCACCACTTCGCCGTCCATTTCCAGAACGATGCGAAACACTCCGTGCGTACTCGGATGTTGCGGACCCATGTTTAGGGTCATCGAATCCTTCTCGCGTTCCAGCAGACCTTGTTCGGTGACGCTCATTACTATTCCTTAATTATCTTGTTGGCGGTTTTGACTTCACCAAATCTTGTTTTAATTCCCGGTTATGGGAAAACGCAATATCTTCTATTGTCAGCGGGTAGTCTTTAAGCAATGGATGCCCGCCCCACTCTTCCGGCATGATCAACCGGATGAGGTTGGGATGCCCCGTCACTTTGAATCCGAACATATCAAACAACTCACGTTCGGGATAAAGCGCACCCCTCCATAAATCCGACACCGTTGGAACCGTCGGGTCCTCTTCCTCCAGTCCGACTCGTACGCGGATGGAGTGATTCTTATCCATGGAATGGAATTCGTAAACCACCTCAAAGCGCGGGTCCCGTTCCTCGTTGAGATAGTCCGCTCCCGTGATGTGGGAAAGATAGTCGAAATTCAGATCGGAATCGTTCTTGAGATAACCCAAAACCTTATGAACCGCACCCGGCGCGACAAAAAGAACCGCGTCGCCAAGGTTCACCTCGGCAAACTGAATGTCCTCTCCCTGATCCGACTTGACCTTCTCGATAATTTCTTCGCTCGTCATGCCACCCTCTTGGCGGCTTGCTTCGTTCCCGCTTCGTTCATTATCTTTTCCTGGAGTTTGATGATGCCATACAGGAGCGCTTCCGGACCCGGCGGGCACCCCGGAACATACACATCAACCGGCACCACACGGTCGACACCCTGCACAATCGCGTAGTTGTTGAAAACTCCGCCACAGGAAGCACAGGCTCCCATTGAAATAACCCATTTAGGTTCCGGCATCTGATCGTAGATCGTTTTCAAAACCGGCGCCATCTTCTGCGACACGCGACCCGAGACGATCATCAAATCCGCCTGCCTCGGTGATGCACGGAAAACCTCCGCCCCAAAGCGAGCGGCATCCCATCGCGAGTTAGCCATCGCCATCATCTCGATAGCACAGCAAGCCAGACCAAACGTTGCTGGCCACAAAGCGTTTTTCTGCGCCCAACCGATCACCTTACCGACTTTCGTCGTTAAAATACTGTCATAGACCGCGCCGGAAAGTTCGTAGTCCGCCTGATCCAGAATATCTTTTACATTTTCTTGAACATCATTAACCTTCATTTCAACCAGGTCGACGGCTTGATCAATCAATCCCATTCCAAACCTCCCCGTCCCCAAATGTAGACGTAAGCAATACCAAGGATAAAAATGAATACCAGCATCTCGATCAGCCCGAATAACTTAAGCTCGCCCAACGACACCGCCCACGGGTACATAAACACCACCTCGATGTCGAAAATGATGAACAACATCGCGACTGTGGCGAAGCGAACCGGGTAGCGGCCCTTGGCCTCTTCCTTGGGAACCATGCCGCACTCGTATGGAATGAGTTTTGTAGGATTGGGATTTCGCGGACCGAGCACAGTGGAGAGGGCAAGCAGCGCGCCTACCAGTACCAGCGCGAACACCGCGATCAGGGCTATGAAAAAATATTCCTGCATGAAAAACCTATTGCAGACCAAGGCACAGACAGGCCCCCCGGCGGATCAGAGCGATCCAGAATGCTGAATAAATAGCACTAAAAACCCCCCGAAAAATGCCGGGGAAGTCGTTGAATTGGCGATTATATCAGCCTTCCCTACCCTGTCAATAACAACCTTGCCCCCACCCAATCCGCATAGCAGAACCCCCGCCTCCCAAGAGGAAATACCTTTAAGTAACAATGGTTAGAATTATGGAACCACGGATGCCTGACAGAATGAAACCTAGGGGAGAAAAATCTCCTCTCCTTACCAAGGCCACGGGACCCTTCAAAGGTAGGAGACCGTATGGTGCCCACCGAGTTGGGATGAATAGGTATTTAGTAATGTCTCTCTCGTCTACGATCCCTACTGGGAAAGCGCCCTCGACCTAGTGACAAAGAAATCCGAGTCATCTCCCGATTCCGACCAGAATCAGGACGATCCACCCGTAGAACCCTAATCATCTCAATCGACCACTTAGCAAATACTTAAATCAGAATTCTGAGGTTTGCATATCTTTGGCTACAGATCGTATGCATCCGCTTTGGGCTTACTAGGTCAGTTAATTTAGGAGGGAAATCCCAATCAATCCGAGAAATTTTTGTCCTTCGCGTTCTTCTCGGCTCTGTGCGAGTAAATCCCCACGCCCCCTACCAATTGGCACCTTACGGCTTTGAAAAGGGGGAGAACTGCTTATCTTACTCTCGGTATTCCAGGTGCAAGCGATAGATCAGGCCGGTGAGGTTGTCTTCGGGGATTTTAGCGTCGGGTTTGGCGAAACTCATTAGCTCGAAGTAGATGGTATTCTCTCCACCTTTCAGATATTTCTCTACGTCTATGATAAAGGGTTCGGGATAGCTTGCGCCGCCGTAGTCCTGGTTCAGTCCGACACCGTTGATGGTGATGTGGCATTCGTCGTCGGCCCGCACAAACAAATCTGCCCGCACGATGCATTCACCTCGGCAGTTGGTCGGTAAATCGATTTTTAAACGGAATCGGTTTTTCGTTCCTGTCTTGGCTTCTTCGAGCGTTACGGTCTCGCGCACCCACACCCATTGACTGCCTTTGATGCTCCGCCAGTGTTCATCCATTTTACAGATGGACGCGGTCTGCCATTTTTCGGTGGACCGGTCGTAATACTCTGTATCGTCTCCGCTGGTGGACATGAGCGCTTTGGTTTTAGTGCCGAACAAATCTTCGGTGAGCATGTTGAAGGGTTTGCTCTCCTGCCACATGATATCGCCCATCTCACGCCAGTATTCATAGATGCCGTCTTTCTTGTTGACGACGAGCATGCTCGGTCGCGGTGTGGTGCGCCCGAGGTAGGGTCCGATATCGGCCACGATGATTCCCTTGGGGCGTCCTTCGTCGAGACAGATGAATGAGTGCGACGGTATGAAGTCGTAGGTGTGCACGATGAGTTTGCCGCGTTGAGGATAACCGGGTTCTCTGTCGATCTCGTGCGCCACTTTCTGCAACAGCATGAGTGATGTGCGTATCTCGTTGAGGAATGTCGCTTTGCCTTTTCCCTGCCGTGTGATGATCTCGACAACGTACGCGCTTGGGTCCATAAGCAAAAGGCGCACGTTGATTCCGCTCAACACTTTTTTCTTGAGCAGTTCGCCGCTGGAGGTGGCAATGGAAAGCAGGGACGACCCGCCGACGAACACTTCCTTATCCACCTGCCTGAACAAACTCTCGAAGGACATGGACTGCCCGAGTTCGGATCGGTTTTTATATATACCTTCTATGCCGAGGCGCACGGCGTCGGGATTGACTATTTCCTGGAGCGCTTCTTTGTATTCGCCGAAGGTCAGTTCGCGCAGGAATAGTTCGTAACCCAATGACACCACGCCGATGAGTGACATCAGGAGCGCAAACTCTTTGATCGGGTGAAGCCATTCGCTGTGCGGGTCCATATATTTTCCCGCACCGATATAGACCGCTCCGCCGACAAAAAATATGATTACGGCGAGAAATAAAATACGGTCTCGCACCCAAACCTTTAATGAAAGGCCTTCTGTAGTTGGTTGTGGCATTTGCTGAAATAAGTTAAGGGATTTAAAACCGGCTAACGGCTTGAGTTTACAGGAATTCCGTTAGATTCACAATTGGGAAATGTTTGGAAACATACTAACCCCTCCCGGCCTCCCCTTAGTAAGGGGAGGAGCTTATTCCCCTCCTTACAAGCCACAGGTGCCCGCGGGGTAGAGGGGTTAGGGAAGGTTATTAAAAATAATATCGCCCTGCCCCTCGTCGAAGGGTAGCAATACCTTTTAATCGAGGGAGCACACTTCGACAAGCTCAGTGCGACACATTCAACTCAACCCTGATTTGCACTGGTCCCTGCCCTCCACTCATTTGAACTCTAAAGGTAGGTTGGACGGGCCCAGCACCGCTCACGGCACAGGCACTACACTTTGGACATTATCTTTCTTTGCGGACTTTGCATACTCTGAACCTCAACTGTGTCTCAGCTTTGCGGTGAAAACCCTGATTAACTCAACCCGGATTTGCGTCGGGTGAACCAGTCGAGGAAGAGGAATGTGAGGACAAGGCAGTAGGTCCACCAGTTGTCCCAGAGGGAAACGCTTTTGCTGTGGGTCTTCACCTCCACTTTTGGGTTGGCAAATTTGATGGCTGAAAGATCTGTCTTCTCGGTCAGCACTTCATAAGTCCCGCCGGAGACTTCGGCGATTCGTTTCAGTAGGGTCTCGTTGACTTTCGGTTTCTGGAACTCTGCGGTTTCGCTGAAAACCGAGAATCCGATTTCCGCCTCCCGCTTTTCTCCGTTCACTTCAACCTTGACTTTTGCTGTGTAGAATCCTTCCTGCATCGGAGTCCATTGAAGCGCGGCTTCTCCGTTGTCGTCTGTTTTAACCGTTTCGGATGTCGCTTCGCCTTCGCGCGACTTTATCATCAGCTTAACTTCGGTCCCGACGGACGGGTTATAGTCTTCCTGCAAAACGCGAACGCGCAGGAGCACGTCTTCTCCTTCTTCGTAACGTTCTTTATCCGCTTCGAGTTTCAGGAGCCGGGTTTCCGGGTCGTCGGTCAGCCAGGCAATGAGGTTGTTCCAGAATTTATAGTAGTAACGTCCGCTTCCTCCCTCGCCAACGCGGCGAAAGTTCCAGTTCCATGAGGAATCGGTTGCCATCACGAGGCTCCTTCCCTCTCCAACATGCCCGGCGACCAGCACGGGATAGTTTTTGTTTCCTTTATCAAACGATGCCAGAACATGCGCGTTCTTACGAGGTTTCAACCCGGCATTGATTCCGTTCAGTTCGGGCAGTGCCTGCCAGGCTTTGGTGTTGGCCGACGATTCTTTTTCGAGTTGCAGTATGGGGTGACGCAGGAGATTCTTGCCCCGCTTGAGGTGAAACGATTCGCCTATGAAGGGTTGCGATGTGCGTTCCAGTTGGACGGGCAGAATTTCTTCGATACCGGTGCCTTCGTATCCGCCACCTTGAAACGACAATTCGCCACCGACCATCATGAACGCGCCGCCTTGTTTAACATAGTCATGTATGTTACGCAGATATTTTTTGTCTATGAATGGTTCGTAACTGAAATTTTGAAACACGATGAGGTCGAACGAGTTGAGGTAATCGCTGAACAACAAATTCGTCGGAAACGGAATAAGACTCAACTCGGAGGTGGGCGAGGCGACATCATCGCCCATCGTCCGTAAAATGAAAAAGGACAGCAGGTCGACCTTGGGATGGTTGGCCAGTACTTCGCGCAGAAACCGGGAGTCCCATGCGGGGCGTCCGTTCAGGTGCAGGACGCGGATGCGGTCGCGGATGACTTTCACCTGAAAGTCGCGACTGTTATTTGTCGCGACCGACTCGCCTGCAAAATGGGGCACGGTGAGGGAGTAGATGCGCTTGCCCAGCGCGCCGGGAGTGAACTCCATTTCCACCGGATACTGGTTTTGTCCTTCGCGCACTTCAACGATGCGGGAAAGTAGTATGGTATCGCCTTCCTTGAGCACCAGCGGAATATTCTTGTTGCCCATGTTCGACGCGCTGATTGTGACTGTCAATCGCACGGGCTGATGGATGAACCCGAAGTCAGCCGACTCCAGTTCCTCGATAGCCAGGTCCTTAAACATCGCGTTGCTCCCAGCCTGAAAGGTGTGGACCGGACCTTGCCAATCTACCAGCAGAGCCAATATTTCAGGAGAAATTGTTTCCGACTCCGTGGTGAGGTCCGCTCCGTCCGAAAACAGCATGACGCCCTGAAGGGATTTTCCTTCATAGCGTTTGCTCAACTGGGAAAATGTATTTTCAATATCTGTATTTGTTTTTTTAGGGCGGTAACGGTTTTTCAATTCGGCTAAAGAGGTGGGCTCAATCTGGTTGGACGCGAAATAATAATCCACCTGAAAGTTTTTCTTCAAGGACTCCAGCACGTCACGATTTTTTTCAAAGGTCTGGCGCACGAAATCGATGCGCGGTATTTCCGATGGAAATGTTTTGATTGACATGCTCTTGGTATCATCGAGCAACACGGCAATGTTATTTTTCAGAGTGTGGCTTTTCTTGAATTCCAGCTCGGGTTTCAATAGCATGAACACCAGCACAACGAAAGTGAGCGCGCGCAATGCGATGAGGAATATTTTTCGGGCAGGTGATTGTATTCTTTTCAGACTGGTCCAGAAAAACCACAGGGCGAGTGGCGCCAGGACCAGTACGATTATCCACACCGGTGACAGGTCCTTCGCCGCCAGATTCATGGCGACCTCGTTATACTGTTCCGGGTCCAGCCCGAACCATTCGATAAGAATGTTCATTGCGAATGAGACCTTCTCAATCGTTCAAGGATGATGGGCAAGTGCACCATATCTTTTTTATAATCGAGCGTGAGCGCATACATGATGATGTTTACACCAAGCCTTATCGTGAGTTGTCTCTGTCTACTGCCTCCACCGATGATGTCGTGGGTCCATTGTCCAAGATTATCCCTTGCCCAGGCACCGCCAAAATCGTTGGTGGAATAGATGAGGACCGTTCGGCCTTTAATGTTGATGCCTTCCAGATACGGGTTGATCTGCATACGCCCCATCACGCGGTTGATCAGGTAAAAAGAACGGAAAATCGAATGATCGCGGGAAATTTTCTGTAAGGGAACCTGCGGGAACAGTTCGTTGATCATTTCGCGAACTGACGTGTCGAACTTTGAGTTGGCTTTGGCAGAGTTGTCATCTATCAGGAGGAATCCACCAAAGCTCAGATAATTCCTGAGTCGATGCAATTCGTCTTGGGAGAACGATTCAAACTTTTCATTCCCTGCCAGATAAAGGAATGGGTAGCGATACAAATTGGGATCGGACAGTTTTATTTGAAGCGGCTCACGGTTGACTTCGATAGATGTCCTGCGCGCGACCTGACCCAGCAGACTACCGACGGCTGTCGGATGCGGATTAGGTTGCCCGCCTTTATACTTCACTTGCGGTACGGACAAGTTAGAGTAATCGGCGTGAGCGGCAGGTGGAAATATCGCTAAAACCAGCAGACCGAGTATAAAAATTGTGTTGAATAAGGTACGCATTAGACAGAGTGTAAACGGGACGTGAGGTATTTTCAATCACCAACCCGCGCTGTTTTCTGAACCATATATAAAACTTTTGCCTCTGCCCCACGCTGTGGGGTAAACTGAAGATCGCTCCATAATTAGGATGTCCCCATTTATCAGGAAATACTGTGAAAAGAACGATTTTGATGAACCCGGGCCCCGTCAACGTGACCGATAAAGTACGTGATGCCCAGCTTCGTGGAGACCTGTGTCATCGCGAAACAGAGTTCTCGGATCTCATGCGATCCCTTCGAAAAAAACTGCTACGCGCGTTTGGAATCGAACAGGAGTACTCGGCTGTTTTAATCACAGGATCGGGGACCGCCGCCCTGGAGATGGCTGTTTCATCCTGCCTGACTCCCGGTCGCTCTCTGCTGGTCATTCAAAATGGGGTGTACGGCGAACGCATTGGGAAAATGGCAGATGTCTACCGGATGGACAAACATGCGCTGACTTATGCTTGGGGCGAGCCACCACGATTGGAAGAAATTGAACAGGCACTAAAGGACAATCCTTCGATTGAAGTGATCGCCATGGTGCATCATGAAACAACAACCGGCCTGCTGAACCCACTCCCGGAAATCGCTGAGCTGGCAAAACAATATGACAAGCGACTGGTGGTGGATTGCATCAGCAGTCTGGGCGGAGATGAGATTGACTTCGAAAAATATCCCATCGACTTCGCCGCAGGAACCGCCAATAAATGCATCCATGGATTGCCGGGAGTTTCCTTTGTCCTCCACCGGAAAAAAGATCTCTGCCGGATAAAAGATATTCCTGCGCGATCGGTATACTTTCATCTCGCGGATCATCACAAGGCCCAGGAACAGGGTGACACCCTCTTCACTCCGGCGATTCAGCCGCATTATGCCTTGGACGCGGCACTGGATGAGTTGCTGGAGCAGACCGTCGCCGGACGTATAGTGCATTACCGTAAAGCGGCGAAGCGTTTGCGAAAAGGATTCGAAGCCATCGGCCTTGAGCTTCTTATTCCCGAAGACCAACGGTCAAATTGCCTCACCGCGATCAAACTTCCTGACGGTGTGTCTTACGACTGGCTTCACGACAGGCTGAAGGAAAACGGATTTGTCATTTACGCGGGACAAGGTTTGTTCAGTAACAAAATTTTTAGAATCGCTAACATGGGAAATATCCATAATGAGGAATTTGACCGCTGTTTGAAAATTCTAAAAGAATGCTTTATCACAGCTGAGAAATCAGGAAAATGATGTTATGCCCCTGTATGAGCCATCAATCGAATGCTGGCGCAAGAGTGCTTACTACAGCTGAAAAATCTGGAGAATAGTTTTATGACTCTGTACGAATTGATGAACGAATATGCTATCGCAAATCCGACTCCGCCTGAGCAGGAAAGCCGAACGCCGGAACTGGGAATGAACCTGTCACTCCTCCACTCAAGCCTAATCGAATGCGACCTTGAGAACGAAGAACAGGGAGGTGCACCTCGTCTGACCGCAAGCCCCGATGATATTGAGCCATCGCACCTCAGTCATTTTATCGTGGCCTATCTGCCATTCAACTCAGTCACCGAAAAAGCAGAGATCAATCACGTCCTGTTTGAAATCTATTCATTTTTCGACTGGCTCAACAAAAAGAATATTCCTCATGGGCTCGCCGGCACCAATATTTCCCAACTGGTCAAGCAACTGTGCACCAAGCAGGAGCGATGCCTCAAACTCAGCCAGCTACTCGATAATGAATCGGGACGAATCCTGAAAGATCCGCCAGAAATTCAAAACACGCTCAACGATACATTTTCAGTGGAAAAAATTGAGGGATCTTTTGTTTCGCTTAAAGGACGCCGTCATGACGACATCGTACGACTGAGACTTCCACCCGACGCTCTTCCGCTCATCAAATTGAACGACTGCCTTGATCTTATTCTGGGCGATACATCTGAAAAGTGGGTCGTGCTCGAAGCGGGACAGGTCTACCCTCAGGTGGGGAAGTAATCACCGATAATCGCCTGTCAGGTTAAACCCTGCCCAGTAGGACGGATGCGGGTACAGGCGCTTGACCAGCAACTGTGCCTTGCGCAGACTTTCGGAAAAAAGCTGTGAAAAGCTTGAAAAAAGCTTTGAAATGCTTTAAAAATCCCCCTATACAGGAAAATCGGGTAGAATGCGTTTTTCCTGATGAAACTATCCTTATAGTAGGCTACATACATGGAACTGAAAATCAATTACGAAGACATGCTTTGGACAGCGCTGAGTCCTGAGCTGACAATATTGTTTACTGCGTTTTTCCTCCTGCTCATAGGGCTGAAGAAAAGCTTCAACACCAACGAGTATCTGTCCAAAGCGACGCTCGTGGGTATCATCATCGCGCTCTTTTTTTCATTTGCGTTGTGGGGAAGCGCACCCACGGCGGAAAGCGGTATGTCGCCGGACATGTTCAGCAAATCACTGATTCACGATAAGTTTGGCCAGACGTTCAATATCATTTTTCTGCTCATGGCGATGTTCGCAGTTCTGGGCTCGGTAAGGTATCCGCAACCCGACCACGAAAACAAAGCTGAATATTTCGCGCTCGTGCTCATGGCTGTTGTGGGAATGATGTTTCTTGCTAAATCCGGAAACCTGATCACCGCGTTCGTCTCACTCGAAATATTTTCCATTTCGCTGTACATCCTTTGCGGCTTTTCAGCCAAACATGGAACCGGCAAAGAACACCCATCAAACGCTCAGGAACTGAGTTGGGCAACCCTTGCCTCCCAGGAATCGACAGTCAAGTATCTGCTGACAGGCGCCTTCGCGTCCGCCATTCTCGTATACGGGATGGCTTTGATATACGCTGGCACCGGCACGACGGAAATTCGCTTCATCGGCAAACTTTTGCATTGCGAAGAAGCTGGCGATTGCATGAATCCTTATAGCAGGAACACACTCGTTTATATTGGAATGGGATTGTTATTTGCCGGGCTTGCGTTCAAAGTTTCCCTGGTCCCATTTCATTCATGGACGCCGGATGTTTACCAGGGAGCGCCCACCCCAATCACAGGGTTCATGTCCGTCGCCACAAAAGCGGCAGCCTTCGCTTTGATCGCAAGAGTCTTTTTCACCGCGTTCCCGGAACTGGATAAAGTGTGGATGCCTATTCTTTTCGGCGCGTCCGTTATCACCATGCTCGTCGGCAACATCGCGGCTATTTTTCAGGATGACGTCAAGCGAATGCTGGCCTACTCAGGTGTTGCCCACGCTGGATACCTGCTGATCGGCATCGTCGCCAACAGTCAGGACGGAGTAGCAAGCCTCATCTTCTATCTTAACGTGTATCTCTTCATGAACATCGGCGCGTTCGCGGTTGTTTTTATATTGGAGGGAGAAGGGAAAGAAGGTAATTCCATTTCTCGCTTCAAAGGACTGGCTAAAAACCATCCCTTGCTTGCCGGCGCGATGAGCCTGTTCATGCTGTCACTTGCCGGGTTCCCACCAACCGCAGGCTTCTTCGGCAAACTGTACGTCTTCATGGCCGCGATCAAACAGGGATACATACTCATCACAATTATGGCGGTGATTGCCACTGTGATTTCCGTTTATTTTTACCTTCGAATCATCGCCATGATGTATTTCCATGAAAAAGAAGGTAGCGAGACAGTGATTGTCCCTAGAGGCATGGCAACCATAATAGCCGTTAGCTCCATCGCTATCATCCTGATCGGATTCTTTCCCTCCGGCCTCATGCACCTTGCGCTAGAGTCGATTCCCTTCTAGCTCAACACGTCTGTGCTAAAATAACCTATGCGGTCCCTGTATCCGGAACCTTGATTGACAGCTTCTCCGGGAATTCCAATGAGTTCAAAAAGAAATCACTACATAGTTCTCGCGCTCGCACTTGCCATTTTTGCCAACGCATGCAATTCTGAAATCCCCAGCCCCCAGGAAAGAGTCGAAACTTACAAAAAAGCTAGCAGGACCCCAATGACGCTGAATCGCACTATAACCTGGGGTCAGCTTACCTCGAGTTGAACTTAATCAAATCCGCTTCCAGTGCATTTATGGGCACGATTCAGCTGGATAACAACCATGCCTTGGTACATCGTAGTATGGGCATCGTGCAATATCACCAAAAACGCTATCATGTAGAAGCTTATTACAGGATTGGACGGGTCTACGACCAGCTACAGGAAGGTTTGACTTCAAAATGATTAATGCTCCAGAATAAAAGTAACCGGTCCATCATTAACCAGATTTACTTTCATATCTGCCGCAAACCTTCCAGTACATATCTTGAGCCCGGATTGATTTAACAATTCAACAAAATATTTACACAAGGTACGCGCGGTATCAGGATCCGCCGCACGATCAAACCCAGGTCGCCTACCGCGCGAACAATCTCCGGCAAGGGTAAACTGGGAGACAACAAGAATTCCGCCGCCCACATCAAGACACGAAAAATTCATCTTTCCATTATCATCCGGAAAAATTCTTAAATTTAGAGTTTTGTCTGCCAGGAAATCGGCATGTTCCTCGCCATCCCCTTTTTCCGCGCCAAATAGAATCAGGATCCCCTTGTTGATACTGGATATTTCTTCTCCATCAACAACTACAGAAGCACTGGACACACGTTGCAGAATCAATTTCACGGATAGAGGGTCTTCCAGAAAGTTTCAACAATTGCAAAAATCTATCGACACAACCAGACAAAGTGGAGTTTTTATTCTCATTGATGAAAGTTCTGTTTATTTCGCCTTAAAAAACCGGGTGTCAGTGCCCCCCTGCCGAATCGGCGCTATCACCTCAGCACGACACTTGGGGCATCTACCTTCGCAAGCGTTTTTTCCTTGTTGATATATATACGATGGTAAACATGGCAACATTCAAACAGAACTCCAATGATTTTTTTTGGCTGAGTCATTTCTAACAGGAGGCCCCCATCATTTGAATCAGAATATTTCTTGACCGCATCTTGTTATCAAGCAGGAGATCGCCAAATCCGGCAGTCTCAATCTTAATGAAGATGCTTATACTTCAAAGTTTATCGCAAAGCTGAAAGAACTTTCATTTTAGATTCGATAAAAACCTTGTGAGCGATACGCATGGCTTTTGTAATTCTCCGAATCTCTTCCGTTTCCTCATGAGAAAGCTCCCCATCAGCTCCGGCAATCGCGAACATACAGTCAGCTATACCCACCCTTTCATTATAGGTCGTCAGATTGTTAAGCTCTGCGGTTACTTCATGGAAATCGAAGCCATGGCGAGCCTGCTCTGAAATCACCTCAAACAAGATCTTCAATTCCTTACCTTTGAATTCAAAACGATCAGATAAAACTTTTTTCAGAGCCTTTTTTTCCGACTCATCAAAATGGCCATCAACCTGCGCGACAGCCGCCATTAATGTTCCGATGAGGCAGATGAAATACAACTTATCATCCGGCAGATTCATTTTAATTCCCTGCCTTGCCGTCTTCAACTCTACTTTCTTAAGAACCTTTCGTTTGAAATACTTTTCCAAATCCGGATCCTTCTCACGCGCATTGGCAAATATAGTTTTTTCAAATAGATTACGAATTCTCCCGAGCGACCTTTTCGTAACGGAAGGTTTTTGAATTAGCTTGCGAAACTGGCTCACCAGTTCCTTTTCTTCATCACCCACCCTTTTGGCCGCCTGCTCCATGTCTTCCAATGCACCAAGTATTTCTTCTTTTTCCCTTGAAGAATCCAGTTCGTGAATCAACTGGTCATACAACTCCGTTTGTTCTTTCTTTGAAACGGGCGCGGCAAGATAATGTTTTAATTCCGCAAGCTCATCTCTATCCAGATTGAATTTCCGGTAAAAAGACTTAAGGATGTTCAACTCGGATTGAGTCACCTCGCCATCGGCCCACGCGATGGTGGTTAAAACTTTAAGAAATGTAAGTTTTTTAAAATAGGACATAGTGCCTTTCCATTTAGAATATAATGTTATGTCAACCTTACTTCACCCTGTTCAGCCATAGCCGGGGAGTTCTCTTTCCGGCGGAGACACCCAGCACATCGAGGAATCCGTCTCCATTGATGTCACCAAAGGTCATTTCTTTCACCGGACTTATTCCAGGAAGTCGTTTATTTGTTTCCACATTAAAACCCCATTTACCCTTTCCGACCATATAATATGGTCCACCCTTAGTAAGGATTATAGCATCTGGAATCCCCGTTCCATTAGCATCCAAGAGGTAAACGCGAAACGCAGGTGCGGAAGGCAGTTCTCCGCTCGATTTTTTACGAAACCGTCCGTAACCGTCATTTTCCAGAAAATAACAGGTCTCTCTGGAATGGCTTTGATAACGTTTCTTAATCGCTTTGTTTGTGACAAGTAGATCGTTATCACCATCCATATCAAAATCAGCCCAATCCGCGTGAGTACTTTGGCCCTTTATTCCTGGAAGGAGCCTGTCCGTCTTATCAACAAACTGGCCCACTCCATTATTCATCAACAATCGATTCTGTCCGTTATCGTAAACAAGAAACACATCGGGGAGACCATCCCCATCGTAATCTGCAATGCTGGTACCAACAATTCCGGGAGGCAACTTCGGCCACAGGAGGGAGGTGGCATCCTCAAATTCTCCCCTTCCATTATTGATCAGCACCTGACCTTGTCGCTTATGAAGTTCCCCGTTTTCAGTCAACACCTTGCTTCCTGTAAATATGAAGTCGACATCCCCATCCTGATCAAGATCGACCAGGTCGACACGATCGATACTTCGATGAATGAATGGCAATTCAACATTTGGCCGGGAAGAAAAATACCCTTTGCCATTGTTATATAAAATTTTTGCCGATCCCTTTTTGGTGGGAGAAGTAACTAAGATCAGGTCATCCGTTCCATTGCCATCAACATCCCCCGTAGCCAGAAAACGAATAGCCTCATTCACTCGCTGAACCTTACGAGCCCCCTTGTTTCGCCCGATTCCATTCCTCCCCTCATTGAAAAGAATTTTGATTCTGGCCCCATTGTCCGGGCTAGAGACAAACCAAATCAGGTCGGCACCGGGGGTTCGGTCTACTCTGGCAAAAGCCGCTCCCTGGAGCGAAACCTTGTCGCCGGGTAAATAACGGTGAGTGACATCCTGAAAAAATTGCAGGTCTGGATTCTTCGCGATTCCACGCTTTTGAGAACAGCCTATTGCAAAGCTGGAAATCAAAATAAAGAGGAATGCTTTAGTCAAACATGGAAGGCGGCAAATCGGGTTGGGAGACATCGACCTCCAATCCTTCGAAAGCGGCCATGCTTCGGGGAAAAACTTCGCGTGCATCAGCTTCGATTTTTTTAACAAAGTCGTCATTGTGGCTAGGATCATGATGAAACAAGATCAAACGGTCGACCTTGGCGGCTTCAGCCATTTTAACCGCTTCATTCCAAGTGCTGTGCCCCCACCCAATACGTGGCATCTGCCCATCTTTGCCATAGTACTCAGCCTCAGTGTATTGGGCATCATAAATCAATAAATCGGTATTCTCACATAGCTTAGACAAGCCCTCACACAGCTTGCCCTCCCGATGCTCGCAATCTGTCGCAAAAACTATGGAGCGGCCGTCATAATCTATACGGTAGCCGTAGGAGCCATTCGGATGATACAGCGGGGCCAATGTGACCTTGAAGTTTTCCCCTTCAATAACATTACCCGGCTTAATGCCATGATAGTTGATTTTTGCTCCCAGAGTATCCATTTTTACAGGGAAGCAAGGTGGGGTCATTTGCTGATTAAGCACCTCCTCAATCGGCGTTGGCAGGCTGGTCCCGCCATAGATATCAAATTCATTCCCAGGAATGTACAGTGGTGTAAAAAACGGGAAACCCTGTATGTGATCCCGGTGTACATGGCTATAAAAAATATGGCCCTTAATCGGCATTTCGCCAAGGAGTTTCATCCCCAGATTACGAATACCCGTGCCGGAGTCAAAGATGATCAATTCATCACCACATCGAACTTCCACACAGGTCGTATTACCACCGACCCCGGCCGTCCCCCTATTACCCGAGGGAGCACTCCCTCTCACTCCCCAGAACCTTATAATCACAAAAAAAACCTTCCCCCATCTCGCCAAAAAATAGATCTACAGATAATCATCTTGAACAGACATTCTCCTCATCCCATCTTCCCGGCAGGGCACGAGAAAACCCACGTTTTATCGCTTGAGAAACTTCATGGTAAGTCACCCCTCTTCCAAGACATTCCGACAAGGTAACAACTCTGTTATTTAATATATCCATTGATTTGAAACGAAAATCACTTGCCTGATATTTAAACAGAGAGTTCAGAAGTGACCTATCGCAATCAATGAGTATGGAACCGTGTTGAAGAAATGCCTTCTTTGTCCGTCGCTGTGCACTGCCCACCAGCTTGGCTTCTCCTACCTCTATTTCCCAATGATTGATGCTGGACAAACAAGAGGGAGAACGAGAAGAAACCCGGCTTTTATCAACCTTTTTTGCAGATGCCAGGACCGCATTTTTAACACCAAGCTCCTTTAGTCCCTCAAGCAGAGCCCGTGCAACAACCCGATAAGCTCCCAGCAATGAAGAAGGAAATTGAGGATGCGGAACAGGAGCCGTAAAGCTATAAGTCACCTCGCTATGATGCAATAAAGCCCTTCCTCCCGTGGGCCTGCGCACCACCTCAATATCCAGCTCCCGGCACCTCTCAACATCAATTTCTCTGGCGATGTCCTGCGCATATCCCACCGTCAGCGTAGGCCGGTTCCAACCATAAAGACGCAGGGTTGGCGAAGCCTCACCCGCTTCACAAGCGGCCAGGATCGCCCTATCGGTAGCCATATTTGACACACCGTTTCCGGGACCATCTTCAATCACTCGCCATTCCTGCATAGTATCAATCATCTCGAATAATTTTCAGTCAGGTGACAGGAAACAGACTTTTGCTTTGACTCTATCCTCAACACCCTGATAATATTTACTAAAGAAACCTTAGTACTGTGAGTTTTTTCAGATTTGCAAATTTCTAAAGTGTCATTTGCCAGCTTATTATATTCCTCACACCAACCTCCAACAGAATCCGTTCATCCAGAAACCATTGTGAACCAGCGTATGACCAGATCACTCATCTTAATAGCCTTACTGTTGGGAGTCCCCTTTCCTCTATCAGCGCACGAAGAACTCCCGGCTGTCCGAGGAACGGCTGAAGAATATCCTCACATATTAAAATGTGAAACGGCCTGTCACAAGGTTAAAAATATCTCTCTGGCGAAAAAACATCGAACAACGCGGCCCGAATGCCAGCAATGCCATGTTGGAGTGACCAAATCCTCTGTCTCTCCATTTTTAGCACCTGATAAAGTTTTCCTGACAGGAATCTCTGGGTCCATAAAAAAACCCGGCAACCAGCTTGCATTATCTACCACAAAAAACAAACCTGAACAACATACCCCAACCTCTTCCGTAATCGCCAAAGTTCCTCAAAAAAAATCCACAGGAGAAGCAGGCCCGATGATATTGATCCCCGACGGAGAGTTTATCATGGGGTCCAACGAAAGATGGGACGATGAAGCACCCGAGTACATTGAATCGACAAAGAAGTTTTATATCGATTTGAAGGAAGTGACCAACGACGATTATAAAAAATTCACCACCGCCACCAAGCGGGAAACTCCTTATCACTGGCCTGGCGGAAAGGTCCCTGAGACCAAGAAAGATCATCCTGTGATTTACGTGAGCTGGTACGATGCTGAGGAGTACTGCAAATGGAACAACAAGCGACTTCCCACTGAACAGGAATGGGAAAAAGCCGCCCGTGGCGAGGACGGAAACATTTACCCGTGGGGCAACATGTGGGCGACAGACAAATCAAATCATCCCTATAAAGGCTCCATAGGTACCGAGCCAGTTGGCTCCTATCCGAATGGACGAAGCCCTTATGGACTGTATGATATGTCTGGCAACGTATGGGAATGGGTCGATAGCTATTACCTTCCTCATCCGGGAAACACCGTAACACGTGGTGAGTATGGTAAAGACAAACGGGTATTGAAAGGCGGCTCATGGTTCGACTGCCTGTCCTACGGGTGCGGCTTGAGCGCTCCCACCTTCAACCGAAGCTTCTTTACCCCCGAAGTAAAAAATAACAGTTTCGGATTCCGTTGCGCCAAATCTCCCTGAATAAAAAAAGGTATGACTTAACTTGCAGACCAATTGGTCTAAAAATATATATGCTGATTCTATTGATTTAAAATCAAGTCCCACAAGTGGGTTCTATTTCCCGTGGCTCGCCATGTCTTTTAAAGTCACGTTTTATTCGGATACCTCGTCCGTTTGCGGCGAGGATGTTCATTACCGCACTTACTTTTGGTAAAAGAAATGCAACCGTCAGCCCCGAAAAACGTCCCTCCTCCAATCAGCACCATCCGCAAGATAGTAATTGTGAACGATACCGTTCGTCACAGCACTTTCCAAACTCCCTGTATCATTTCAAATTACGAAACACCATTGTTACTATCCAGATTGGACTTAAATGAGGCGAACAGATTTTGGATGGGAGGAATGAGCTTTTCTTTCAGGTCTTCGGGAACGTAATTGATCTTCTCAACCGGCCAGTCTTCGATCCGCCTTACATTCAGACCTTCTTTGGAGTAGGACTCCTGCAGGGCTTCTTCGAATCCGACAATCAATTTATTCTCCCGCACCTTAAAAAACAATTCCCGAATCAGATCCGGGTCAAACAGGCCTTCAAGGAAATGATCCACTATCTCGTCAATAACAGGTTGAGAGTTTTCCAGAAAATCGAATGAGAAAGCTTTCTCCAAGGTCCGGTAAGTGATGATCACATCCTGCAGAAGAAACTTGATCTCCTTTGGGTCGCGTTTCATGATGGGTTTTTTCTGGACGTTAAAATTTTTCCGGAACTCTTTAACATTTCGAATGGCATCGTGAATGATCGACTCTTCCCACGAAACAAGATTCCATATGAAAAATCCACGCAACCAGCTCACTCGCTTGGAAGCGTCTACCATATGCAAGGTGAGGCTGGGTTTCTCACGATTGCTATAAGGCAGGCGGCCTCCCCACATATCGAGATCCAGCTCCAGCCCATACGGACGAAATGCGTTGATTATAGAAATATAATAATAGCCCACCAAATGTTCCATGTTCTCGCGTTTGTCAAGCGGACTGTTCTGCGGCAGGTTGACGATGCAGTAAAGCCTCCAGATTTTTCGTTGAGATTTCCCGTCGTCATCGGCTATGAGGTAGGTGCCGCCCCAAACACCTGAGGTAATGGGAATGTCAAGTTGGTGGTTCTCCTTCAACTGAAGGGAAACACAACGGGCGATATCCGCATATAATTCGTTGAGGTAATACAGATTGATCCGGTCATCCTCTGTGAAAACAGGACCGGAGGCTTGAGGGATAACGGGTAACATCATAGAACAACAGAACCTTTCAGGGCATGCTCACGAAAGATAAAGGAAATCAGGATTTTATAATTATTTTAACAAATCTGTAAAGGTTTATTCCTCACCCCGTGGCGGCATCCGGTCTAAGTTCGATAAATTTCTTGCCATTTGGCGTCTCTCCATCTATAAACACAAAAGTTCTTGTTATCCCACCGCTCGTGTTCTTTTTTGGAGCATTCGGGATAGCGTTTGACTTTGTTTCTGGGGCCTTGATACACTGTGTCGGCTTTAAGGCTATTTCTCGCAATTGATGTATCACCCCATGCAGGAGAAACCATCGCCACGATTCGAAATCGATTTAACAAAGATCGTTTTCGAAGTAGTATAGCCCACACTTGTTTTCATAAGGAGTTCCCCTTAAGAGAGAATACCTAGGCATCTGAACTAGGTACCTTCAAAGTTTCAATAGTCTATAAAATATAAAGGAGAAATAATGGCGTCGGATGATAGAGAAAAAGCGCTGGAATTAGCGTTCACGCAAATAGAAAAACAGTTCGGCAAAGGTTCTATCATGAAGCTGGGAAAAGCGGGAGCCTTGAAAGGGATTTCCGTTATTTCTACTGGATCGATTTCACTGGATTCCGCGCTGGGCGTTGGCGGGGTGCCCCGAGGCAGAATTGTTGAAATATATGGCCCAGAAGCTTCCGGAAAAACCAGCCTCACTCTCCATATCATTTCAGAAGCACAAAAAATCGGTGGAGTGGCCGCGTTCATCGACGCGGAACATGCGCTCGATCCAAAGTATGCTCAAAACCTTGGAGTAGAGCTCGACAACCTCCTCCTGTCGCAACCGGATACAGGAGAACAAACGCTGGAAATCGCCGAAGTTCTGATTCGAAGCGGAGCCGTGGATATAATCGTAATTGACTCGGTTGCGGCTCTTGTCCCCAAAGCGGAACTCGATGGCGACATGGGCGACTCCCATATGGGTCTGCAGGCACGGCTCATGTCTCAGGCTATGAGAAAACTGGCAGGAGTCGTCAGCAAATCCAAAACCTGTCTCATTTTCATCAATCAGATTCGTATGAAAATTGGCGTGATGTTTGGTAGTCCTGAAACAACAACCGGAGGCAACGCACTCAAATTTTATTCTTCCGTACGACTGGACATACGCCGAATAGCCGCCATCAAAGATGGTGATAGCGTGGTGGGAAACCGCACAAGAGTCAAAGTGGTCAAGAACAAAGTTGCGCCTCCGTTCAGGGATTGCGAATTTGATATATTATACGGACAGGGCATCTCCAAAGCAGGAGACTTACTCGATCTCGCTGTAACACATGACATCATTACAAAGAGCGGTACTTGGTTTTCCTACAACGAAACCCGAATGGGCCAAGGCCGGGCAAACTCACGAACATTCCTCCTGGAAAACCCTGATATCTACGAGGAAATTGAAACCAGACTGAGGGCAAAACTGGGACTGGTTCAGGAATCGGGTGATAAAAAAGATCCTGTCGAGGGAGAAGAAAAACAACCCCCCGAACAAAAAGGGAAGAAGGGCGCGGCTTCTGCGTCCTGACATAGCGAAACTCTATGCTTGATGAAGAATCAAAAAAAGCCCGTAAGAGCGCAATCCGGTACCTGGTCTACAGGGATCGTAGCCGAAGCGAAATTGTCCAACACCTGAAGGAAAAAGGTTTCTCCGGAAATTCTACGGATGAAACCATTGCCTTTCTGGAGGACAATGATTATATCAATGATCCTCGTTTTGCCATGCAATTTGGGAGGTCCCGCATCAAGAACAAAAAAGTGGGAAAGCTTCGACTGGAGCGGGAGCTAAGAGATAAGGGGCTTAAAACTTCTATCATTGATCTAACACTGGGTTCTCTCTATGAAGAATACGACGAGAGAGAACTCGCAATGGCCTGCGCGAAAAAGAAATTTGATTCCTCCTCATCAAGCGACATCGAAAAACAGCGCGGTCGACTAGCCCGGTTTCTAGACCGAAAAGGGTTCCACACCAGTCTTGTTTACCAAGTGGTCACCCAGTTGGTCCCCCACGTCACAAGCAATGACGTTGCCCCCTCTCCTCAGTTAACTAAAAACCAGCAACATAAAACTATGACTTCCTGTGATCAGGACTGATCAAGGATGAATATTTTAGCGACCATTCCTTTGCCATTACAAGTTGCGACTGTTCTGTTCCTTGGCCTGACGTTCGGAAGTTTCGCCAATGTCTGCATCCATCGGCTTCCGAGAAAGGAGTCAGTCGTCTCACCGCGCTCACGTTGCCCCTCCTGCAACACTCAGATTGCCGCGTGGGACAACATTCCGGTTTTCAGTTATCTTTTGCTGAAAGGGAAATGCCGGCAATGCGCTACCTCGATCTCTACCACCTACCCCATCATTGAGGCAGTAACGGCACTTTTGATACTTGCCGGATTCATCAAATTCGGCGTATCATGGAAGTTCGTTATTTTTTGTGTTGTCGGACCCACTCTGGTAATCATCACCGCAATCGATATCGAGCACAAGATCATCCCGGGTATGATCACCCTTCCGGGAATCGTGTTCGGGCTGGTGGCGGGGAGCTATCTCGTCGGATTCAAAGATTCCGCGATTGGTCTGGTGGCTGGAGGTGGCACGTTTTTGCTCATCTCAGAAATTTATTACCGGATTCGCGGCAGAGTCGGGATGGGCGGAGGCGACATCAAATTCATCGCCGCCGCAGGAGCTTTGCTCGGCTGGCAACAAGTGATCCTGATCATCTTTTTGAGTGCTTTTATGGGATCGGTAGTCGGACTGGCCGGGCTAGCAGAAAAAAGATTCAGTGTTCTGAGTCAAATTCCTTTCGGACCTTTTCTGGCAGGGGGAACGCTGGTGGCGTATTTTTCAGGGGAGCGTATCATTCATATGTATATTATGCCGATAATAGGAGGCTATTGAATTTCACCGGCAAGAATGGTGAAATGATATCAGGGTATTCTCCAAACCCAATCTGCGGCACAACGCGTATTCAACGATATCATCAAAGATTATCCGGAAGAACTCGATGCCCGATTATATCTTGGAGGAATCTTATGGCGAAAACTGGACGAACCTAAAGAAGCTCTGGTTCAACACAAAATATTGGAAAAAGCTATCAAGAAACAATCTGTTGATTACCTCTATAAAGACAAATTAAAAGAAAACATCGAAAAGCTCACGGAACAGCTACGCGAAAGCACGGTCGTTACCTGATTCCAAATAGTTTGGTGAAGCTTACTTCTCCGCAAAGATATTATCTATTTCTTCTTTCTGTTTCGGTTCCAGTTGCCAATCGAGAGCTTTAATATTTTCTTCCATCTGCTTTGCGTTCTTAACTCCCAAAAGAGCCGTGGTTAAATGCGGTTGTGAAACGATCCAGTTGATCGCCATTTGTGCGCAGGTCTTCCCCATGGATTCGCCCATAGCTTTGAGCCTTACCACTTTGCCCATATTTCTCTCAAATTGAGGACCTGAAAAACACCCGATAATCCCTTTGCCACGCCAGTCTTCAAACTTGGCATCTTTGCCATACTTGCCAGTGAGCAATCCGGATGCGAGCGGACTGTAGGCTATAATCCCCATTTTGTTTTCTGCACAATAAGGAACGATGTCCTTTTCAATGGAACGGTTGAGCAAACTGTAATCGGGTTGCAGGGAAACTATCTTCCCGGATTTCATAATATCCTTCATCTGCTCCGTTGAATAATTACTTACTCCAATGGCTCTTATCTTTCCCTGCTTTTGTATTTCCAGCAAGGTATCCATTGTCTCATCCTGTGATGTCTCAACATCAGGCCAGTGAATCTGATAAAGATCTATATAATCTGTATCGAGACGTTGCAGACTCTGGTCGATTTCTTCCAGAATAGATTGCCGGGTCGCGTTTTTGGTGATCGCGCCCAACGATTTTTTTTTCCAACGCAAACCACATTTTGTTGCATAAATCACTTTGTCGCGAACATGCTTCAGAGTTTTACCAAGAATTTCTTCTGAATGTCCAAAACCATAAACTGGAGCCGTATCAAAAAAATTTATTCCCAACTCATAGGATTTCATAATGGCCCGCGCCGAACTGGTATGTCCTTCATTAGTCCAGAAAGGCGCTCCGCCAATGCCCCATGCGCCAAACCCAATAACGGATACCTTCAGACCACTGTCACCCAGCACTCTATATTCCATAACTTACCTTTCTTAATTATGCGCAATTTCGCAAGATCGGTTGACAATTGCTTCCATGAAAAATACCATGAACGACACAGTTTTTATAGTTCATATACCTATCTCAGCATTTTCTGATATTTATGAAATCACTTTTACGGGTACTTGGTTATCTCAAACCCTATAAAAAGGGCGTCTCATTCACTCTCTGCTTCGCGGTACTGACCACCCTGCTAGACCTTGTTCCCCCCTGGTTGATTAAAGTTATTGTTGATCGATTGATTGATGATAATGGAACGACCCTTGTCTATTGGGCTGTGGCAGGACTCATTGGAGTTTACGTCGCCCGTAATCTCTCTAACTACCAGAGAATTATGTTTAACAACCGGGTAGAGCAGAGTGTTGTTTTTGATATGCGCTCGGAGGCGTATAAGGCCCTGCACCGGTTATCGATTAATTTTTTTGAGAATCGGTCAACGGGAGAACTCATGTCCCGTGTCAATGACGATGTTAATAATGTCGAACGAATATTTATAGATGGGGTTGAACAGGTCATCACCGCTGTTTTGACACTGACCGGCATTACAATCATACTATTTTACCTGCACTGGCAACTTGCACTGGTAGCCTTGCTCCCTATTCCATTTCTCATTTGGGGCGCGTGCATGTTCACTGGGAAAGCCCATAGCCTGTATCACATTGTCCAGGAACGCGCCGCTCAAATGAATGCCCGCCTTCAGGATTCCATCTCTGGAATTCGTGAAACATTTGCTTTCAATCGGGAACAGCATGAGATATCACGATTCGAAAATAAAAGCAGGGATTATTGCAACGGCACTCTGATGGTCATGCGTCTCTGGGCTATTTATTCTCCGGCGATGATGTTTCTTGGTTCACTGGGAACTATTTTCATTCTGTTCTACGGGATCGGATTGGTTCGTGCTGACGAGATATCCGTTGGCTCTCTGGTCGCGTTCATCGGCTACCTAGCGTTATTTTATACTCCCATCAATCAACTCCACTCAGTGAATCATATGCTTCAACACGCATTGGTTTCCGGAGAACGTTTGTTCGAGATAATCGACCGCGAACCGGATGTCAAAGAAATTCCTGACGCGATATTACCCGAAACCAACATTCGCGGCAAAGTTGAGTTCCAAGGTGTGACCTTCGCCTATGTGACGGGAAAACCCGCAGTAGAAAACCTATCGTTCAAAATTCAACCGGGAGAGAAAATCGCCCTCGTTGGACACACCGGAAGCGGCAAGTCTACCTTGGTGAAACTTCTACTGCGATTCTATGACATAGATAGCGGACGCATCAGTGTCGATGGTCACAGTGTGAGTGATCTCAAGATTTCGTATCTGCGGGAACAGCTAGGAATGGTGTCGCAAGATCCTTTTCTGTTCAATGGCACGGTCGCTGAAAATATTCTTTATGGCAATGTTGAGGCGAGCAGGGAGCAAATGGAAAAAGCGGCACAGGCGGCAAATGCTGATGACTTCATCACAAACCTCCCGGAAGGATATGACACGCTGGTAGGAGAACGCGGAGTAAAACTTTCCGGTGGTGAAAAACACCGCATTGCTATCGCTCGTACGTTTTTAAAAGATCCGCCGATCCTGATCCTTGATGAGGCGACCGCTTCAGTCGATACAGATACGGAAACAAAAATCAAAGAAGCGCTGGTTCACCTGATGGCGGGGCGCACAACTATCGTAATAGCGCATCGCCTGTCAACACTGGAAGGAGCCAACCGCATCCTGGTAATGAAATCGGGAAGGCTGGTAGATTCAGGAACGCATGACAATATGATCCATGCGGAAACGGAATATGCCCAACTCTTCCGCAGCCAGATGCATCTATGAGAGGAGGTCTTGAATCAAGTGGTAACTTCGAATCCGACTTCGCCTAATTTACGAAATTTTTCGTGGCGCTTTTCAATCAATTCTTCCGGCGTGAGGTGAGCAACGAGATGCAGGTTCTTACGCAAGGCTTTCTTAAGTAAAATGGCAACACGCTTGTGGTGACGATGTGCGCCGCCCAGAGGTTCACGGACAATTTCATCGACGATACCAAGCTTCAATAGACTTGGAGCTGTTAAATTCAACGCATCCGCCGCCTGGACAACCTTGTCTTTATCGCCCCATAAAATAGAAGCACAACCTTCGGGCGATATCACTGAATAGACCGAATGCTCAAGGATCAATATTCGGTCGCCTACGCCAACGGCGAGCGCACCACCCGATCCACCTTCGCCAATCACCGTCACAATTATGGGCACATCTATCTCTATCATTTCGAACAGGTTTTTCGCGATAGCCTCTGACTGCCCCTTTTCCTCCGCATCGATGCCTGGATATGCGCCAGGTGTGTCGATCAGGTTGATGATTGGGAGTCTGAATTTCTGCGCCAGCTTCATCAGGCGCAAAGCCTTTCGATATCCTGCGGGTTGGGACATGCCAAAGTTACGGCGAATTTTCTCCTGTGTCTCCCGCCCTTTCTGATGACCAATGATCAGAATGGATTGCTCATCAAACTTGGCTAATCCGCCAACAATTGACGGACCATAGCCGCCATGTCGATCCCCATGAAGTTCAATGAAATCGGTAAACATATACTTGATATAATCAAGAGTGTACGGTCGGTCTGGATGACGCGCCACCTGTGTCTTCTGCCAGCCAGAAAGATTCGAATAGACATCGTGCTTCATGCGACGCACTTTTTTATGGAGGGTGCCTATTTCATGGGTGATGTCCCCGACACTATCGTACATATGAGAAAGAGAAACCAATTCGCGAATCTGGTTCTCCAGCGCGAATATTTCCCTTTCGAATTCCAGAATTTGAACCATATTAAAAACCTATTTCAAAAGAAGTGACATCGTCGTGAGTTTCCAGAGCATCCTATCACAAAGTCTGCCTCTTCTTCCACCAATGCCGGCGTCGTTCGTAAGGATTGAGTCTCGCACAAAAACCGGAACGCCTTGTCAATAGAACCCAAAAACAGGGTACATGAGATTTTTCAGAACTCTTGACTCCTGCAATGCTTTAGCTCCACCCAAGCCCACACGATTCTGACCCAGCTTTAATGATTCGAGATTGGCCAGATTGGATGATTCTGCTATGGCACGGGCACCGGCATCGCCAATAGAATTGAAATTCAAATTCAGCTTCTTTAATCGGGCAAGAATTTGAGAATCTGCCAACGCACTGGCTCCTAGATCGGTAATCCTGTTACCGGAAAGGTTGAGCGCCCGCAGTCCATTCAGTTTATCCGAGTTTGCGATAGCAACGGCAGAGCGATCCGTTAAGTTACTCTCACTGAGGTCCAGAGCTTCCAGTTTCGAAACATGAGGAAACTGGAGAAGCACCTCGACTGCCATATCGCCATTTACCAGATCACCCACTTCGCTCATGCGTCCAGACTTATACAGCTTGTTAAAATCGTGCAGGATATTAAATTTCTGAAGTGCCGCATTTCCTTTTCTGTCTAGTCGGTTATATGCCAGTCCGATTGTTTTTAATCGCGTCAAATGAGAGGACTCTGCCAGACTAACGGCTCCCTCATCGCCAACTTCGTTAAAATTAAGGTTGACCTCCAACAAATTGGACAAAGTACCGGATTCCGCAATAGCTCTGGCACCATCATCGGTAATCCTGTTTCTATAAAGATTTAAGACACGCAAGTTTTTAAGATTTTCAGATGAAGCTATAATTTTCGCGCCCTGATCTGTGATGTGATTATTTTCCAGATAAATCGCTGTCAACTGAGTCAGGTTTTTTGAATCAGCGAGAGCACGAACCCCTTCATCCCGAATATTTCCTTTATAGATGATGAGCGTTTCCACATTTTTCAATAACGGCGATTGGGCAAGAACTTTTGCTCCTTCATCCCCTATCGTTTTCTCATTCAGCCTGAGGATGCGATCATTTCGCTTGAGCTTTCGGGCGATATATTTTTCTAATTGATCACCGGTCATTGGAACGGTCGAAGCCGCGACAAGACTTATATAAAAAAAAGGTAGCCACAGGGCCACCCATCTATTAACTGACATAAAAAAACACACCCATCGTTAATTCAGAAGAAAGCTACAACCTGTAGTTCTATATTACTCCTCACTCTTCTTCTTTTCAATGTCGTTCAGACGGCTTTCCAGATCACGTATTTTCCGGGCCAGATCGGGAAGCTTAGGCAAAACAGTGA